>Ga0206124_10001628_pt1 | contig 17500 bp, 19 predicted proteins | sample Helgoland_Spring_3_FD_148671 | JGI IMG/M metagenome (GOLD analysis project Ga0206124, IMG submission 148671) | Pelagic subsurface seawater microbial communities from Kabeltonne, Helgoland, North Sea - Helgoland_Spring_Bloom_20160321_2 | ecosystem: Environmental > Aquatic > Marine > Epipelagic ... | reverse complement strand
TCCAAAATTAAAAAACCTTTTACCTGATCCATTTTCTCTAAAAGATATGAGGCTGGCGGTTAATACTCTGATTAGAGCTATTGATAATAAAAGTAAGATTGTTATTTTTGGTGATTATGATGTGGATGGTGCTACTTCCTCTGCTGTTCTTAAGAAAATATTTGAAAGTTTGCGATGTGATATAGGGATATATATTCCTGATAGAGTGAAGGAAGGGTATGGGCCAAATAAGGAAGCTATAAATAGACTTCATGAGCAAGGTTACCGCATGATGATCACAGTTGATTGTGGAAGTAGTTCGCATGAAGAGATATTGCTGGCAAAAGAGCTGAATATGAATGTGGTCATTCTGGATCATCATAAATGTTCTGGAGATCTGCCTAAAGCGGATGCTTTGGTGAACCCAAATAGAGAAGATGATGATACTGAATACGGATATTTAGCAGCGGTAGGTGTTAGCTTCTTATTTGCTTTGGCTTTATGCTCAGAATTGAAATCTCGTGGCTTAGAAACAAAAAATGTAAATTTGTTAGAGCTATTAGATCTAGTGGCTCTTGGAACAGTTTGTGATGTTGTACCTCTTGTGGGACTTAATAGGGCTTTTGTGAAGCAAGGTCTAAAGGTAATGAAATCACGAAGTAACATAGGGTTAAATGCTCTACAGGATGTTGCGTCGGTTAGTGGGGATATAACTGTATATCATCTTGGCTTTGTTATAGGTCCGCGTATTAATGCTGGAGGTCGTGTCGGAGAATCTAGCTTAGGTGCAGATCTTCTTACGTCCCATAATTATGAAGAATCTGTTTCAATTTCAACTTCTTTGGATATGTATAATAGCGAAAGGAAGTCTATAGAAGCATCTGTGTTGGAAGAAGCAAAAGAGCAAGCTTCTAACAGTAGTGTAAATGATCCTTTGATATTAGTGAGCGGAAAGGGGTGGCATCAAGGAGTTATTGGTATTGTTGCTGGGGAATTAAAGGAGTTTTATAGAAAGCCTACTGCTGTAATTTCTATAGGAAGTGGAGAAGGAAAGGCGTCTTGTAGATCTGTTGAAGGTATAGATTTTGGCGCTGCTGTGATTGATGCAAAATCAAGGGGGTTGCTGGAGGCAGGAGGTGGTCATGCTATGGCTGCAGGTTTCTCTATACTTGAAAGTAAAATTGAAGAATTCAGAGAATTTTTATCTTCAAGGTTTCAAGAGAAATACAACTCTATAAGAGAGAATGCAGTATCTTATTACGCTTCTATACTTTCTGTGAATTCTATTAAAACATCATTTATCAAAGGCATTGAGAGTGTGGGGCCATTTGGTAGTGGTAACGCTCAGCCAAAATTTATGATAAAAAATGTATTCATTATGTATCCCAAAATCCTGAAGGATAGCCATATTAGTTGCTTGGTCGTAGCGGGGAAGAATTCTTATACAAAAGGAGGAGTTAGAGCTATCGCGTTTTCAGTAATGCAAAATGCGATGGGAGAATTATTGCTTTCACAAAAAGAGAATATGCATTTAATTGTTACTCTTGATATCAATAAATGGCAGGATAAAGAAAATCCTCAGCTAATAATTCAGGATGTAATAATGGGAGACGAGCAATAAAAAAAGACAGGATCGAAAACCTGTCTTTTTTATATCAAAAAATCTGAAGTGTAATTATTTTAAATTAACTGCAGAAACTTTATTGTCTTTGTCCTGGAGATCGAACTCAATCTCTTGGCCTTCTTCCATGGTCTGGATGTTAGCTTCTTTTACAGCAGTGATGTGTACGAATACATCCTTGGAACCGTCGTTTGGTGCAATAAAACCGTATCCTTTGTTCCAGTTAAACCACTTTATTTTGCCTGTTTGTTGAGTCATAGTATTCTTTTTATTCAATTGTTAAGGCACGCATTGTATATTGTTTTTCTGCAAAACACAAAGAAATTATAAAAAATCTTCATTTTTGAATTTTCCGCTCTTAATCATTCTTTCTTTTAGTAGTTCTGCTATTAGTTGTGTGTTGTTATTTATAGGGTTATTTTGAGGTTTATCTGTGAAATTTGCAACTAGGCTTTTCTTTAAAATGTTGTTTATAAAGATCCCTGTTTTTCCAAGTTTAAAGTTCTTTAAGGGGATGATAAAGGCCTGTTTTCCTGTAGAACAAGCTTCAGAAATCATGCTCACAGAGTCATTTGTCACAAAGATTTTTTTTACGATGGATAATATGCCAAAATATGGGTTATAAGGGACTTGTAAATTTACAATATAAATATCTTTTTCTTTTCCAAAGTTTTGATTTAATAGTTCTATCATTCTAGAAGGAGTTCTTCTTGATGGAGATATGAACAACCCTCCTTTGTTATTATTCCTAATAAATTTTATTTTATCTATTAGGTCAAGACAGGTATCTTCCGTCATCTTCGATCTCGTAGTATTCCCTCCTATAATTACGGCATTTTCATAATTAGATACTGATGGGAGCAATTTCTGAATTTCTTTTTTTGCTTTAGTAAGTGAATCTTTTGTTATTGGGTGCAGTGCCATATCTGTTTGGATGGTGTTTTTTGCAGTAATTCTATCATGCTCCATAACGATTACTGTGTCAAAATTCTTTAGTGATTGTTTCGGATTTTGTACGTATATAATATAAGTTTTCCCAGAATTTTCTTTTTTTATATTCAACATTAATGGAATTGTAGATGATCCACATGATATTGCTATATCAGGCCAAGGTTCTGATAATTGATCGCTATCTTTTGATATAAAGTTAAGCATTTTTTTTCGTACCCATGATGGATATAGTGGGATGCGAAATTTAGTTTTCACTAATTTAGTGTTGAATCTTACTCCCAATGCTGTAGCAAGACCTTCTGCTTGCCGTATGCAACCAGCCTTTCCATCTGTGATAACCCAGCATGTTTTATTTTGTATTTGTGACTTCACTATGTTGTCTCAGTAATTTTATAATATCCTTTGTAAAGTAGCTCACTATTATATCTGCCCCAGCCCTTTTGATTGCAGTTGTAACTTCCATAATTGCTTTTTCTTCATCAAGTAAGGACTTCTCAGCAGCGGCTTTAATCATAGCGAATTCTCCGCTGGTATGGTATGCAGCAACTGGTACTTCTGGGAAGTTATCTTTTACTTTATATATTACATCCAAGTAAGTATGAGCTGGCTTAACCATTACTATATCTGCTCCTTGATTCAGATCTAGCTCTACTTCTTTTATTGCTTCATCAGAATTAGAGAAATCCATTTGGTAAGATGTTCGATCTCCAAATTGTGGTGCACCTTCAGCAATATGCCTGAATGGTCCATACATAGCAGAAGAATATTTTGAAGAGTAGCTCAATATTATAGTGTTTTTGAAATCGTTTTTATCTAAAGCTCTTCTGATTTCTAGTACAACTCCATCCATCATAGAGCTTGGAGCTACAATGTCTGCTCCTGCTTTTGCATAACTTACAGCTTGTTTCGCAAAGATTGGTAAGGATTTATCATTGTCTATATCCTTTCCATTATCATCGATTACTCCGCAATGCCCATGTGATGTATATTCGCATAAGCAAACATCTACCATAATTATTAGTTCTGGGAGTTGGGTTTTTATGTATCTAATAGCTTTTTGCATGAAACCATTTTCATCGAAAGAGATGGACCCTACAGAATCTTTTTCTTTTGGTATTCCAAAAAGCATTATATTTTTTACTCCTAAAGATGCTATCTCTGCTATTTCTGAATCTAATCTATCTATACTAAGTTGCATGAATCCTGGCATAGAAGGTATTGAGTTGCTGATATTTGTGCCTTCTTTTATAAAAACAGGCAGTACTAAATCATTGGCGCTAAGAGAGTTCTCCTGTACCAATCTTCTTATTTGTGGAGATGTTCGTAGTCGTCTAGGTCGTTGTAGCAATTCCATGATATTGTTATCTTAACTTTGATTTAGCAATTATATACTAGCTAATGCATTCTACAAGAGTGTAAATAAATGAAGAAAAAGCCACTCAGGGGTTGAACTTTGTACTTCTTGTGACTATATAAACTATCATATGACTTTTCGTTTAACTTATTAAGGAGTAAAAATATGAACTTAAAACCGTTGCATGACAGAGTTGCTGTTGAAATTTTAGAACAAGCGTCAAAAACATCTGGTGGAATTATTATACCAGATACTGCTAAAGAAAAACCAGTAGAAGGCAGAGTTGTTGCTGTTGGTGCTGGAACAAAAGACGAATCAGGTAACAGAGTTGCTGTTGATGTGAAAGTCGGAGATAAAGTGATATTCGGTAAATGGTCTGGTACAGAAATAGAAGTTGGCGGCAAGAAGCTTCTCATAATGAAAGAATCCGACATTATTGGTATTGTTGAAACTGTATAAATAATTTTTAAAGAGGTATATTAAGATGTCTTCAAAACAGATAGATCACGGAGCGAAAGCACGTGAATTAATGATGCAGGGTGTGAACATCCTTGCAGACGCAGTGAAAGTAACATTAGGTCCTAAAGGTAGGAATGTAGCTTTAGAGAAAAGCTTTGGTTCCCCTAGAGTTACAAAAGATGGTGTAAGTGTTGCAAAAGAAATAGAGCTTTCTAACCCTACGCAAAATATTGGAGCTCAATTAATTAAATCTGTAGCTAGCAAAACAAATGATATAGCTGGTGATGGTACAACTACTGCGACAGTTCTTGCGCAAGCAATTGCTAAAGAAGGTATTAAATTCGTTGCTGCAGGAATGAACCCAATGGATCTTAAAAGAGGAATAGATTTAGCTTCTGAGGTTGTTGTGGAAAAATTAAAGTCTTTAAGTAAAAAGATTTCCTCTAAGCAAGAAATTGCACAGGTAGCTACAATTTCTGCTAATAGCGATAAAGAAATAGGAGAAAAGATTGCTGAAGCAATGGAAGAAGTAGGGCATGAAGGTGTTATTACTGTTGAAGAAGCAAAAGGATTAAAATTCGAAATTGATGTTGTGAAAGGTATGAAATTCGATCGTGGATATCTATCACCTTACTTTGTAACTAACAGCGAAAAGATGACATGTGATTTGGATAATCCTTACATTTTATTATTCGAGAAAAAATTGACTTCTTTGCAGTCTATGTTACCTCTTCTTGAGTCTGTCATGCAATCATCACGTCCTTTGTGTATTGTTGCAGAAGATGTTGAAGGAGAAGCTCTGGCAACATTAGTAGTAAACAAACTACGTGGCGGTCTAAGGATATGTGCTGTGAAAGCTCCAGGATTTGGTGATAGAAGAAAGGCAATGCTAGACGATTTAGCAATTCTAACAAACGGACAAGTTATAAGTGAAGACTTAGGAATGAAGTTAGAAAATGTAACTCTAGAGATGCTAGGCTCTGCTAAAAGAATTAGCGTTGATAAAGAAGATACTACTATCGTAGAAGGAAGCGGTGATAAAGAGGCTGTCGAGAGTCGTTGCAACCAAATTCGTAAGCAGATAGAAAGTAGCTCTTCTGATTATGACAAAGAGAAGCTTCAAGAAAGATTAGCTAAGCTTGCAGGTGGAGTAGCTGTACTGAAAGTAGGTGGAGCAACGGAAGTGGAAGTTAAAGAGCGTAAAGACAGAGTAGAAGATGCATTAAATGCAACTAGAGCTGCTGTCGAAGAAGGAATAGTTGCTGGTGGTGGTACCGCTTTATTCCATCTTAGATCTGTTCTTGATGAAGTTAAGGTTGAAAACCGTGATCAAAGTGCTGGTGTGGATATAGTAAGAAATGCTATGGAAGCCCCTTTACGTCAAATAGCACAAAATGCTGGTATTGATGGTGCTGTAGTAGTAGCGAACTTGTTAGGCAAAAAAGATGCCAACCAAGGTTTTGATGCTCAGAAAATGGAATATGTAGATATGATATCTTCTGGTATTATTGACCCAACAAAGGTTGTTCGTACGGCATTACAAGATGCTTCTTCAGTTGCTGGGTTGTTAATTACTACAGAAGCAATTGTTACAAGTAAACCAGAAGAAAAGAGTTCTGCAACATCTCCTGCTGGAATGGGAGGAATGGGAATGGATCCTATGGGAGGAATGGGAGGAGGTTTCTAAGATAGAAGCATCTTTCATTCAAGAAATTAAAGGGCATCTTTTTAGATGTCCTTTTTTTTGTCTCTAGCAATTGTTACAAGTAAACCAGAAGAAAAGAGTTCTGCAACATCTCCTGCTGGAATGGGAGGAATGGGAATGGATCCTATGGGAGGAATAGGAGGAGGTTTCTAAGATAGAAGCATCTTTCATTCAAGAAATTAAAGGGCATCTTTTTAGATGTCCTTTTTTTTTGTCTATTCCTTGAGGGGGGTAAAATTAATAATGTCTTAATTGTTATAATATAATTTTAGTTTTTTTTTACTATTAAGTAATAAAATGAATTTTATATAAAAAACCTTATAAACGGTAGTGGCAATGTCTGAGAATTGGAAAGGGAAATGTTATAAGAATACAGTTGCACCGGAAGACGAGAAACAAAATTGTAGAATGTGGGATTTTGATAATCTCAGTGAAGATAATGTATATATCAAATCTATGCATTTTAGAGAAGCAATAAACATAATTTCTCCTATCTTAGTTTTTGGTCTGTTAAGCTCTGCATCTAAAATACATTTCTTTGATAATATGAGATCAAATTTTCTTGGAGGTGCATCTATTAGTATAATGAGATTCTTTGCGCCGATTTTAGTTTTTAAGAAATCTTTTGCTCCAAGTATGAATGACAAAATATATTCAATGTTCGGGCAAGATAATATTTTTCAACTTGCTAAGGACATCAATAAGCTAATAGATGGGATCTGTAGTATAGAGTTTATATTGAACTGGTTGGGTAGTTATTGCCTTCCTTGTGAAAAAGAAGAACAACATTCTCAAGAAGTAGAAGTATCTATTGCGAGTAATAAGATAACCGAAAAGCAAAAGGTAGAATATAGCGTTGGGATGGTAAACTACATCAATCAAGAATGGGGAGTGGCACCAGATACAATGGATCGTTCTGCAGAAACTGCAGAATGCGCAGCAGGAAAAAATTGTGAAGATGATGTGATAACAAGTAAAGAAATGGAGGTGACCGGAGAAGGGGTGGGAGACGGAGGAGAGCTATAGCTCTCCTTGCCATTTACCTTCTGTTGCCAAATAATCTTAGTAGCATCAAGAATAAATTGATGAAATCTAAATATAAAGACAATGCGCCTAGTACAGCTGCATTCTCACGTCTTGAGCTAGGAACAGCGCTATATGTGCGAACAATCTTCTGGACGTCATAAGCTGTCAGTCCTGTAAATATTAGTACGCCGATTACAGATGTTACAAAATATATAGCAGGGCTCTTCATGAACATATTCACTACAGAGGCTATTATTATTCCAATTAGACCCATCATTAAAAAGGATCCAAAAGCTGTTAGATCTCTTTTTGTTGTATATCCATATAGGCTCATTGAAGCGAAAACAGATGCGGTAATAAAGAACATCCTTACTATGCTTGCACCAGTATAAAGCAAGAAGATAGGGGCTAAAGAAAGACCCATTAAAGCTCCAAATGCCATTAACATAAATTTAGCTTTTCCTGGATGCATTGTATGTATCTTTGAAGAAAAGAACATTACAAAGACTAGTGGTGCAAAAGTTGCAGCCCACCCCAGTCCTGACATTCCAATTCCACCCTGGCCATGATTAAAAAATGCATGTATTAAAGGTGTAGATATCGTCATGTAGGATGTTGCTCCAGTAATACATAGTGCTAAGCACATGTAGTTGAAGACTTTAAGCATATATGATCGCAAGCCAAGATCGTAGCTTGAAGATTTGCTTTGTGATACTTTAGATTGAGTAAAATTTACCATAGTTTTGGACCTCTCTTTATCGTAAGTTATTATATTATATAATATAGTTCATAGAAAAACATATTGCAATATTCTAGACCTATAAATATAGCCTGGCTAGGCAAAGTTGATGATTATTGAAAATGAAGAAAATTATATTACAGATATACTCTTACATTGTATGTTTTACTTGTGTTTGTATTGTTCCTGTGGGCTTTTGCACTCTGCTGCCAGTATAGCTGTTCCTGAATATATAAATGCAGATAGGTTACATGAGTACGAAAAGAATGTGACTTATGTAAAAAAAAGGAGCAGTAACGAGTCATGACAAGTTTTCTGAGATGGAGTATATTAGGAAACAAGATGTTGCAAAAATAATTGATTCTTCACTAATAATGCTAGTCTCAGGTGTATTCTTCTTTTTCCATTGGAGAATTGCTTCTAGAACTTACAAAAATTGAGGTTAATACCTTTTCTGAGATCTTTTATTTCTGCTAAGTTGTTTTTATCAAAAGTTCTTGTAGGTTTATTCTAGAGACTTTGTTTCTCTCTGCTTCTATGCAAGCTCTTGCTTTTTCGAGAGTTAATTCTATTTTATCGTTCACTAAGAGGTAGTCGTAATGCTCGCATTTTGACATCTCTAATTTAGCTCCACTTAACCGTTTGCTTATAGTTGAGTCGTCATCTTGAGCTCTATTTCTTAGGCGATCCTCTAAAATTCTCATTGAAGGGGGGAGAAGAAAAATGCTGGCTATGTTGTCTTTGTAGTTGTTTAGTAATTGCAAGGTGCCTTGCCAATCTATGTCATAAAGAATATCGTGTCCTTTATTCAATAATTCTTCTGTTTGCTTGAAAGGGGTTCCATAGTAATTTCCAAAAACTTCAGCATGCTCTAGAAGCAATCCCTCTTTGATCATTTGTTCAAATTCTTGTTTTGATGTAAAATAATAATCTTTTCCATCTATCTCGTTGCTTCTTTTTTTGCGTGTTGTTACGGAGATTGAAAGACAGAGGTTAGGGTCTGAGTTTAATAACCCCTTTGAAATGGTAGTTTTTCCAGCACCCGAAGGGGAGGACAATATAAACATTATTCCTTTTCTTTGCGCTTCCGTCATACGTTTTAAATTATTTATTTCTCTGGTGTTAAATATAGTTTAGTATCCTGGAGTCGAGGTAAATAGTCAATTTAAATATGCATAAAAGAAAGGTTGGAATTTGGTTGTTTTGTTGCGCGATCTTGGTTGTGAGTATGATTGTAGTAGGTGGGTTTACTCGTCTTAGCCAATCAGGTTTATCTATAGTTGAGTGGAAACCTATTACAGGTACACTCCCACCAATCAGCAGTAATGCATGGGATAAAGAGTTCGAGCTATATAAGAAATTCCCTGAGTATAAGGAAAAGAATTTTAATTTTACATTAGAAGAATTCAAGGAGATATACATGGTTGAATATTATCATAGGCTTATAGGTAGATTCACGGGGTTGGTTTTTCTATTGCCCTTTATATATTTTTTCATAAGAGGGTATATTAAAAAGAAAGATACTATTTTTCTTTCTATAGTCTTTGCTTTGGGGGTATGTCAGGGATTTATGGGATGGTATATGGTAAAAAGTGGTTTAGTAAATGACCCAGATGTTAGTCATTATAGACTGTCTTCTCATTTAATGTTGGCGTTTCTAATATATTTTTTGATCTCTTGGAAATGGATCTGGCAATCCTAGAGGTTCTAATTATTTTAAGCATGCTATATTATTATTTGCTATATGTGTATTACAAATATTTTTTGGAGCATTAGTTGCTGGGCTAGATGCTGGGTTGATATATAACAGCTTTCCATTAATGGGAGGTAAAATAATCCCATATGAAGTTTATCGGTCCTTTGGAAATTTAAAGATTTTTTCTGATCCAGTGACTGTTCAATTCTTACATAGGGTTTTTGGTATTGCTCTATTATTCTATTCTTTATACTTTTTTTATATCATAAATAAAGGGGGAGTGAAGAAAATTATAATTCCTATGAGAGTAGCTATATTGACTATTTTTGCCCAATTTTTATTAGGCATATTTACTCTGATCTATAAAGTGCCTATGAATTTAGCTATTCTTCACCAATTTGGAGCAATAATTGTATTTACAAATTTACTTTTTATCTTGTTTAGCTTAAGATATGCCCCTAGTTTTAAGATACAAAAAAATCTCTAAAGAAATAGGCTATATGGACTACCAGAAATCATTTTCCAAAGCAGTTGACTCTGTTAGACGCGAGGGGCGTTATAGGGAATTTGTGAATATTAGCCGGTATGCAGACAGATTGCCTATAGCTAAGCATCATGAGTTAGATAAAGATATCATTTTATGGTGCATAAATGATTATCTAGGTATGTCACGAAACCAAGTTGTGGTTGATGCTATGGTTGATGCAACTAAGAAGTATGGTTGTGGAGCTGGGGGAACTAGAAATATAGGTGGTAATAATCACTTTATTGTAGAGTTAGAAAAAGATGTATCTAACCTTCATTCTAAGGAATCAGCTTTAGTATTTACTTCTGGTTATGTAGCAAATTCTGCAACTCTATCTACTCTATCAAGGATTCTACCTGGATGCGTATTTTTCTCTGATGAGTTAAATCATGCTTCTATAATTGAGGGAATTCGTAATAGTAGATCAGAGAAAGAAGTATTCCGCCATAATGACTCTGAGAATTTAGAGTCTTTACTTGCAAAATATCCATTAGATACTCCTAAGGTTATTGTATTCGAATCAGCATATTCCATGGATGGGCTTAGATCACCAATCAAAGAGATTGTAAGGCTAGCTAAAAAATACAACGCAATGACCTATATTGATGAAGTTCATACTGTTGGGCTATATGGTAAAGGTGGTGCAGGGATAGCAAATGAAGAAGGAGTGGAAGACCAAATAGATATTGTACAAGGTACGTTTGCTAAAGCTTACGGGGTTATAGGTGGATATATTACTGCTAAGAAAGATATTGTAGATGCGATAAGAAGTTATGCTTCGGGATTTATCTTTACAACGGCTTTGCCTCCCTCTGTTGCATCGGCAGCTAGAGCCAGTGTGAATTATTTGAAAAATAGTGACGAAGAAAGAATGCTGCATAGAAAACAAGTGGAGTACACAAAGAGTCTTCTTAAGCATAAAAAAATTAATATTCTAAAGAATGATACTCATGTTATTCCTGTGCTTATCAATGACCCTTTGAAGGCAGAAAAAGCTTGTAAGATGTTGCTGAATGATTTCGGTATATATTTGCAACATATTAATTTCCCTACTGTTCCTAGGGGAACTGAAAGGCTTCGAATCACGCCTACTCCTTGTCATACAGATGAGATGATTCAGTATTTTGTGAAATCTTTGAAAATTGTGCTATCCAGTTTGAATATTGAAGAAGTGGAGGATTAGCTCTTATTTTTTAAAATAAATCTAGCTTGAGATAGTACGAATAAGATTGTTAGTGGTAAGATGCCAAATGTTTTGAAATATATCCATGTTTCCTCTGAAAAATTTCTCCATACTACTTCGTTTGTGATAGAAAGAAATATAAAAAACAGAATAAATTTCTTAGATAAACTAGACCAATTATTCTGTGTAAGTGATATTTTTTCGCCAAGTAAGTTTTTTAAGAACAACTTTTTCTTCATTAAGCCAAATCCAAGTATAGCAGCAAATAGAAGGTTTATAATAGTGGGCTTCATTTTTATGAAAGCAGTATTTTTACTGAATATTGTTAGTCCTCCGAAAATTGTAATGATAGCTACAGTGAATAGATGCATTGGAGATGCTTTGTGATTTGAGAAATATGTAATAACCAATCCAAGAAGAGATAGAATCACTATTGCTGTGGTAGCCTCTATGATTCCATAAAATTTATATGTCACAAAAAATGCTGCAACAGGTAAAATTTCACTGATGAATTTTACAGTGTTTTTCCTAATCATATTCCTACCAAAAATATATTACTTTCATTAGCTTTTTTTATCACCTTTTCCTTGTCTATAATAATGCTATATTCACTTTGTATAGCAATTCCGCTTAACCCTGCATTCTTTACTGCATCTATTGTTTTGACTCCTATAGAGGGTAGATCAATTCTTATATCTTGATTCTTTTTCTTTATTTTTACTAAGACTCCGCATTTGTTTTGTTCTTTCTTCAACGATTTACATCTTTTAATAAGATTCTGTGTTCCTTCTGCGGCTTCTACCCCTAGAACATAACCTTTTTCTATTATTAAGGATTGGCCAATATCTGCTGAGCTGATTAGATCAAGTATATTAGCTCCTGCTTCTATATCTTTAATTTCATGCTTCTTTGGTGCTATTTTTCCTAGTATTCCTTTCTCTACTTTCATGGATGAAGAGATAGAAGTAGCGGGTAGAATATGGAAACCTTTCTGTTCGAATAAATCCATGAGGCTAGATAAGAGTTTGTCATCTCCTCCAACGAATTTTTTAAAACCCATTTTAAGTAAAAATAATGAAGCCTCTGTATCGGGTTTTATGTTAGAAAGAGATGGTCTAGTTACGCTACCTATAAAGGAAACATAAGAGATGTTATGTTTTTTTAGTAAGTCGAAGGTCTTTTTTATTTGCCCAAGATTTACCCATTCATGGTTAATTTTTGAATTGACAGATGATGGGGATGTATGCCCCGAAAGTGCGATAACAAAAAAATCTTCTTTATCTTTGAGTAGTTGATCAATGATAATTTTTGGAGCTCTTCCACCACCAATTATCAAGCCTATCTTTTCTTTAAGTTTTGACATTTGCATGGAAATTTTTATGTTTTACCAACCCTTTTTTGCTCTCTAATTTTAAGAAAGAAAGAAGATGCTGCACCGCTGTACAATTTCCAAATTTTCTGTCTATTTCCTTTATAGATTCAGACATGAGTGAATTATGGGAGAACAGTATCTCATAGGAGTATTTTAAATTTTTTATCTGCTCTCTTGTGAAATCTCTTCTTTTTAATCCTACTAAATTAACGCCATCAATTTTTGGGTATTCTGGGTTTACGGTTGCATAAGGGGGGACGTCAGCTCTAACTCCTGATAAACCTCCAATCATTGAGTGCTTACCAACTTTTGTGAATTGTATAACTGCAGAGAGTCCACCTAGTATAGCGTAGTCATCTACTTCCACATGTCCTCCTAAAGTTGCGTTATTTGCAAAAATAACATAATCACCTACGATACAGTCATGTGCTACATGTGCGCCAACCATAAATAGACAATTATTTCCTACTATAGTTTTAGTTCCAAAATCTGTCCCTGGATTCATAGTAACATATTCTCTGATAATGTTATTTTTACCTATGATAAGCTCAGATTTTTCTCCTTTGTATTTTAGATCTTGAGTAGGACTTCCTATAGAAGAGAACTGGTATATCGTTGTGTTTCTTCCGATTGTTGTATGACCTTCTATTACAACATGAGATTTAATCACTATGTCATCATGTAGAACTACATTTGGACCGATAATAGAGTAGGGGCCAATTGAAACATTGTTCCCTATCTGAGCGCCTTCTTCTATTATTGCAGTTTTATGTATATTAAGCATTTTCTCTTGGCATTATTTTTACTGAAAATTTTGCAGTTGTAGCGCTAATATCATCAATAAATGCTTCTGCTGTTATTTTCCAGAAACCCATTTTGCTACCGTCGATTTTTACTTTCATTACTAATTGATCTCCAGGAACAACCATTTTCTTGAATCTCACTTCTTCTATCTTAGTGAAATACATCAAGTGGTTTTCAGGGGAATAATCTGTGGATTTACATACTAGAACGCCAGCTGTTTGTGCTAGAGCTTCTATAATTAGTACTCCAGGCATAACAGGACTTGAGGGGAAGTGGCCTTGGAAGAATTGTTCGTTGATTGTGACATTTTTTATTCCTATAGCAGATTCAGATTTCTTTAAATCTATTATTTTATCTACGAGTAAAAATGGATATCTATGTGGTATAGACTTCATTATTTCAGTAATGTCTATTTTTGTTTCAGTCATTTTTTAACTTATTATTTAACATTTTTCTTATTAAAGCTTCTTGTTTCCAGAATTGTCTTGCTGGCTTTGCAGGGAACCCTAGTACTACCTGCCCTTTTTCTGATATATTTGTAGTGATACCAGATTTAGCGCCAATCTGTACATAATCAGCTATTTTTAAGTGACCTGCAATTCCAGCTTTTGCAGCTACAATTACATAGTCACCTATCTTTGAACTACCGGCAATTCCGACTTGAGATATAATTATACATCCTTTACCAAGTTCAACATTATGTCCTATTTGCACCATATTATCAAGTTTACACTCATCTTTGATTATTGTGCTGGTTATTGAGCCCCGATCTACGCATGTGTTAGAGCCAATCTCCACGTTGTTTCCAATCACAACATTTCCTATCTGTGGAACTTTGATATGCTTTCCATGTTCTGTTTTGTAACCAAATCCATCTTGGCCTATTCGAGCGCCAGGATGAATAATTGCGTTATTTCCTATGATGCTGCATTGTATTGTGACATTGCTATAAATAATACAGTTGTTACCTATTTTTACATTATCCCCTATATAAGTATTTGGGTGGATTTTAACATTGTCTCCTATTATTGCATTCTCTCCTATATAGCACCCAAAGTCCACTTCAGATCCTTTTCCTAAAGCAGCAGTAGGTGAGATGTAATAATTTGTGCTTTGTGGTTTTGATGGAGATGGAGTGGGGTATAGTAACGCGGAAGCTTTGGCATATTGTACACCTGGATTTTCCACTACGAGTAAAATCAAACCTTTTGGAGCATATTCTAGTGCTGATATGGAAGTGATACAGGCCAGTAGATTTGTATCAGCTAAAGATTTTAGATATTTCTTTGACTCAATAAAACCAATCTGCTCTTCAGTTCCTGTAGATATATCTCCTATAGATTTTATTTTAATATCTTCAGATATAGAGATTTTTTCTCCATTTTGATAAATGGTGGCACCTATATGTTTTGATATACAGAGCAAGGATAGGTTCTGTGATGTATAGAAATTCTTATCTGTTTCCATCTGAAGATACTCTATTTAATTTGGAATTAAGTGCCTCTAAAATTTTATCTGTTATATCAGATACGTTGTCATTATAGATAATTTGTGATTTTGGCAGAACCATAGATATTCCGTTCTCTTGAGAATAGATAGCTACTAAATTCAACAATGTAGATTTTATTTCGAACAGAGCTTGAGAAAACGCTGAATCAAGTTTGTTTTTTCTATCTTCAACTAATCTTTGTATAGCTGTTTCATATTCTTCTAATTTACTTTTCATCTTTCCTATCTCTGCAGTACTGATGGAACCAGTTTGTGAGATAATTTTTTTGTCTAGGTCTATCATCTTAGACTCATAATGCTCTAGTTCTTTTTTGTATTTCGCATTATCTCTATCCCAGGAAGCTTTAAAATGGTTATAAGAATCTGAATTAGTTATTACTTTGTCTACATCTAGTGCAGATATCACTTGCTCTGCAGCAGAGCATGAGAAATAAAATAATATTGAAAAAATAATAAATAAATTTTTCATATCTTAGAATAGGGTTGAGAAGGAGAATAATAAAGTTCTGGTTTTATCATACTTCTGTTTTTTTAATGCTTTTGCATAGTCAATCCTCAATGGACCCATATTTGTTATCCAAATAATACCAAAACCTGCAGAGGCTCTAATAGATCTATCATTATGGAATGAAGATTTTGTATATGCTGAGTTATTAGGTATGTCAACACCCCACAATGTACCAAAATCTGAGAATGCAGATCCAAATACATCAGAATCTTTTGGGAGTCCAGGGATGGGGAATTTTGCTTCTATTGTACCAGTATAGAAACTTGTCCCACCTAATGCACCTTCTGTGTTAGCTAGAGGTGGTGGTCCTATACCAGAGAAGGCTTTATGTCTAGGGCCAATTCCAGAGGAATCAAAGCCTCTGAGAGAATATTCTCCTAGTTGAAAATTTTCATCTAATCTTACAGCCTTTCCAAGGCCTTTGATGTTACCTGCAGATGCAGACAATTTTAATATAATATCTTTTGTGATTGGTGCATAATATGATGCTTCTAAGGAATGCTTTATATATTTAGAATCTCCTCCAAGACCAGCAAGAACTTGTCCAAAATTGATTGCATAACCTTTTGTTGGGTTAGTTGAACTATCCGTTTTATCGTAGAATAAATTGTGGCCAATAGCGGATACAGTATTTTTACCAGTTTGCTCTTGGAATATTAACGCAGAGCTAGTATCTACATTTTTTATTGTATTACTCGCTATGGAGTATGTGACGTTATGACCTAAACCTTCTGTTATTTCATAGCTTATAAATGTAGATGCTGATTTATGATCAGAGTTATAAGGAATAGTATTTGATTGTGCACCAAGTGCTGATGTTTTGTTGTCTTGTGTGGAGTATTTCATACTGAATCCAGCATCTATTGAGCTTTGTAAGAAATTAGGTTGAGTCAGACCAAAGCCAATATTTGAACTAGAAGGGGATTTTTGGAGCTGAAGATTCAGTCTCTTTCCCTGTCCGAATAAGTTTTTCTCTGTAAAGCCAAGCATAGCTAAAGGACCATCTGATGTGGAATAACCTGCAGATATATTAATAGATGCCGTAGATTTTTCTTCAATAGATACGTCAAGATCCACTGTGTCATTATTTTTTGATTTCTTTGTTTCAATTGTTACTTTTTCAAAAAAATCCAGATTTTGTAATCTCTTTTCTGAGTTGGTAATCAGGAAGGAATTATATGGGTCTCCTTCAGATAATTTAACCTCTCTTCTTATAACGCTATCATAAGTTTTTAAATTACCTTTTATATTGATTCTGCCAATATATACCTTTTTAGCCTCAGAGGTAACATACTCGATATTCACTGTCTTGTTCTTTTGATCTATATTGTATTTTGCTGTGACATCTACAAAAGGATACCCGTTTACGGCCAAGTATTTTGTAATGGTTTCTGTGCTGTTATCCACTAATTTAGAATTAAATACATCTCCATTCTTTGAAGTAATTTTTTCTAGAAGTGTTTTGTTTTTTATGTTTTTTACTTTGTTTCGTATAGAGATATTTCCAAATTTGTATACATCTCCTTCTTCAACAGAATATGTAAGGAGGAATCCATTTCGGTCTTGTGCGATGTCTGCTGTAGCAGAGATAACTTTAAAATTTGCATAACCTTCTGAATGGTAGAATTTTGTAAGCAAAACCTTGTCGTAATCTACAATATCGGCATCATAATAATTCGCCCTAAACATATTGTATATTTTATCTTCTTTGGACATTAGTGCAGATTTTAGCCTTCCGTCTGAGAATTTTTTATTTCCTATGAAGATAATTTTCTTAATTACCGATTTCTTTCCCTCTTCGATGTTGAAAAGTATATTTACTCTGTTCTGAGGAAGAGTTGCTATCTGAGGTCTGATTTTAGTGGAGAAACGACCGGATTTATTATATAGGTCAAAAACTCTATTTATATCGCTATTTAGCTTTGACTTGGAAAAGAAGGCTCTGCTCTTGGAAGAGAGTTCTTGAGACAGCTTGTCTGTCTTTAAAGCTTTGTTACCTTTGAAGTCAACTTTGTTTATTATTGGGTTCTCTATAACGGATATTAGTAGTTTTCCATTATTGAAAAAA
>Ga0206124_10001608_pt1 | contig 17620 bp, 32 predicted proteins | sample Helgoland_Spring_3_FD_148671 | JGI IMG/M metagenome (GOLD analysis project Ga0206124, IMG submission 148671) | Pelagic subsurface seawater microbial communities from Kabeltonne, Helgoland, North Sea - Helgoland_Spring_Bloom_20160321_2 | ecosystem: Environmental > Aquatic > Marine > Epipelagic ... | reverse complement strand
TTCAACTCCATAGTGAGTATGTGCACGTGAAACTCCCTCATACACTTCATATAAGAGGTTATAGGGGTTAATTAGGGTAGGGTGTAATATCTTGGTACGGTATCAATCTCAGACCTCTTAGAAAGGATTAAAAACCTCGTACTTTGTTAACCGCCCCTTTTACCCCATTTAACACATTGAAAATGAGGAGAAAAGAGAGTGAGTATCGGGAGTTCGAGGGTGTGTCGTTTTGGAAGGATTATTTGGGATGAGTAGGGTTGAGTCTGGAGTAGGGGTACTGTCTGTATAGGGGATATTGAAGTGTGCGGTATGGAGTATTTCGTATACCTGTATATAGGGTGTTATGTATATAGGGTTAGTTAATCTCTTCCTCTTTCTACTACCTTATCTATTTCTTCGTTAGGATAAGATACATCATTACATTTACCACAAATGTAGTATCGTCCACTTGTAGGATTAAATTGTTGTAATTCTATATTACATTTGTTACATTGTTTCATTCTATATAAATACTATCAATAAAAAATAGGGGGAAAAATTTTTTCTACGACTCATTCGACCCCCCACGACAAAAGAACGAAAAGGGATTAGTTGGGTTATAAGGGATTAATAGTCATAATCATCATCATTATAAGGAGTAGGTTTATTTGTTGATATAACATCATCTATTCCATCTTGGAGGTTGTCTTGATTGATGATTTCTTTTTTATTGGTAGGTAGATTTAACATCCATACCCATTCTTTTTTTATCATAGTGTTAGTTCCCTATACGTTCAAAAGGGGGTCGAACTCGTGTTAGTTTGTTAATAATAGAATTCTTTATAACTTTATGTCCCTCTACATTAGGATGATAATCCTTTATTTTCTTATTTCCTGCGATAATTAATTTTTGAAATGAGGTTGGTGCACCTGGTTCAACGTTAAAATGATTCCATTCTTTATTATCATGTTGGATAGGAATATAATTTTCTTTATAGTGAGTTTCTAATATCATACCCACCTCTCTTGTCCATGTAAATCCAAACCAAGGAATTTCACCTTCTGGGTTCAGTTCTTTTGAAAGGTAATTTATTCTTTCTATGTGTGAAATGATTATCTCATCTACATTACTAAATTGTTTATATCGCTCTGTATCGTGTATTCGTGAGGGGTTTGAGAATTGAACAATGATACAATCTATTAAATTTCTTGTTACACATAAATTTATCTGTTCTAAGATATCTATAATCCTATCATTATCTCCACCATTTTCTTGTTGGGGAACAATTGCTCTACAATTGAGTTCTTTACATACAAGATTAGGAAAAGAATTTATTCTTCTATATTCATCTGCTTCATATCCAAGGGTTTCAAATCTTTCGTGACTTTCGAAGAAATTGGAACATTTTTCCCAATCCCAACCTTCGTTTTCTATTAAATGATAATAGTGTAAACCCTGTCCCCATGTAAAAGAATCTCCTAAAAATAGAATTGAATTTAATTTAGTAGATTTCATTCTACTGTCCTTTTAATTTTTGATTTAATTTGTTTTGGAATTTTTCAATCAATTCTTTGTTACCACCACCTATTTTGGATTTTTCAAAATTAATAGTAGATTCTAAATTAAAAATTATTTCTTTGTTCTTTTGTTTTTTAGTAAGTTTTCCTTTTTTAATAGGAGTGTGAAGATTTCTTGGGTTGCTTTTGTAAAATTCCATTTGTTGATTGTTTTTATTAATTTTCATATATTTTTTCAATTACTGTTTTAACGGTATGACATTCTTCATATCTTTCTCGTTCTTCTAACCACTCTAAGAGAGTTATTAATTCTGATAATGGTATAAGAGTTACAATTGTTTGTTTTCGTATAGTTCCCTTTTCAAAACAATCTAACATCCACGCGAGTGATTTTATCCGCATTTCGTAAAGGGTTTTATTATCCTTTCTAACATATTTGTAATAATACTCTTGAGGTGTCATTATCTATTGAATATTTCGTTAAAATGATTATTATGAGCAGCTCGTTTGTAAAACTCCTCTAATTCTTTTTTGGTAAGATTCTTTTCTAATCGTTTTTCTAATATTGTTTTTTGTTTGTTTTTACACGCCATTTTTAATCCTTTTATATAAATAGTTTGCCCATAATTTATGAGATGTTTTTGTTGGGTGATTTCTTGGTAAAAAAGTACCACCATTTTTATGTATATATTTGTACATTGATTCGTCTTTAAAATTTGGAATTTGTTTCCATAATGATTCTAAAGAAATTTGGTTTGATTTTCTACCAAAATTATCAATTTGTTTCTTTGGTTCTTTAAGAGTTTTGAAATCATAAAATACATTGTAAAAACAATATGGTATATTATTAACTTGTAAAAAACTACCTAATGATATAATATGATTTAGTGTTCTTATATAGGAAGGTAAATCTTCTGTTTGGTTTAATATAAATTCATCTTCTGTTATCCTATTTTTATCAGTATCTCCCCATTTATCATACCCTGTCCATAATCTTTCCTGTTGGTATTGATTTCCTTTCCACCATTCAAATCTTGTTGGTGCTGTCCAACCAATACAAACAAAAAGTTCATCACTTTTTATCCAACCACTTTCCTCACTCCAACACTTTTTAGTATCTAACCAATGTGAAACATCTCTCATTGTCTGTCTGAAAATATAATCATTTGAAACACCCGCAGATGCATTATTACAATCCACCCAATTAAACAAATTACTCACAATTGATGAATATCTTTCTGTTTGTTTATTTTCGAGTTCGGCTCCCCAAACTACTGAATCTCCATTTGAATAAAATATTTTCATAATAATGGTGGTACTATTATTTTGTAATTTTTACTAATATGATTTTTTACTAAATAATCAAATAATACTTTATATCCATGTTGGTTTGGATGATATATAAGACCTGAATACTTTTCTCCTTTTTTATACCAATGGTTTGAGTTTAAAGATGGAAACGTATGTCCAACTTCCCATACCGAATATGGTGCATCAAAACTATAATTTTCAAATTCATAATCAACAAGTATATTTCTAAATGTTTTCTTACCATAGTTAATGTACATATCTGTATCTACATTATAAAATTCATTTACAAACTTTGGATTTACATAAGGTTCAAATAAATCAAAAAATAAGATGTTAATACCTTTCCATTTACAATATTTTTGATAAAACATATAAATTGTTGATGCCATATTTTCATAAACCCTTTCATCAAATATTTCAACAAAAAAATCTTGAATCCATTTTTTAGAAAATTCCTTTTCATCTTCAGAAATTGTATTTGATTTATAAAATTCCTCTTTTCCTAAAAATAAGTTTTCATCATTATCTTTATTTAAAAGTTGATGTGTAATTTGTAATTTTTCAAAAGATATTGGTGCTCTTAAAATTGGATTATCTTTACTTAATAATGTATATCCTTTCCCACCAGTTTTTTTTTCTTTACTTGTAGTAGGATTTCTCCAATCTCGTGAACCGGCATCTAATGAATAAGGGTATTGAATTAATCTATCATCTCTGTATTTTGATGTGAATCCAAATAAAATTAAATCAGTATCTTTAAAATCGTTTTCAATAATAAAATTTAAAAAAGAAAACATAGTGAGGTTGTTTGAGCCTTGTATCCCTAAATTTATAATATTAACATCATCTCCATATTCTTCTCTAAAAAATTTATTCCAACTATTTTCTCTTCTCCAATGACAAATGGAATCCACCAACTCAGGACCAAAAGGTAATGAAGGTTCATCTAATCTACCATCATCGTGTATAATTGAATAGGTACCCTGTCCTTCAATCCAAGAATCACCAAGTAAAAAAATTCTTTGTATTTCTTTTTTCATTCTAAAGGTATTCTTTATATATTTTTTGTTTTCTTAAATCTTCATACATTTCTGAAGAGCCACATGGTTCATTAAACTTTTGTATTTTATCTGAATTGAATATTTTTAATCCATTATACGCCGTTTCTGGACTCATATACATATGCCAACCTACACATTCAAATTCATCTTCTTTGTATAATCTATCTTTATGTCTACCATCATATATCATTGGTCTTGCCCACTCATTAAAATCATCTCGATTTGTAAGTATCATTCCACCTTGTCCAATATTTAATATCTTTTTTAAATGAAACGATAAAATCATAAATTTATCTTCATATCCTCTACCCATTCCTTCGTAGAATGCAGTTGCAGAATCAATGATACTTGTATCTCCAATTGGATACAATCCTTTCCATTTTATATCTCTAAATTGAGGTCTGTTTCCACTCAATATAATTTGATTTGGAACTGATACATAAGTATTTGATGGTATTTCTATATCGGTATCTGTAATTCCTAAATAATGAAGTACCAATCTTATCGCGTTAGAATTAGAATCACATGCGATTCCATATCTGTAACCAGTATATTCTGCTACTTCATTTTCAAAAGTGGTAACCCAATCCCATGGGTCATTTATTTCATAACTTTTCATAAATTGTAAAATCCGTTTTCTGTCAAAATATCTTCATTTCTACTACTCTCTAATATTTTTGATGAGATTCTAATAATATCATTAAAATCTTTTGTCAATATTTTTTCATTTATAATAACATTTCCAATAGGAAAATGAGGTTCAAAATTATTATTATCTATAATAGTTTCAATTAATTTTTTTATTATATCCACATTGCCAATTATAAGTTGGTCATCTATCCAATATCTATCAATAACTCCTTTTTTTGGAACTATCTCTTTTGATAATTTGGGTTGATGATTTGGATTATTTAGATATAAAGTTTTTTCTTCAAGTTTAATATCTAGTATGTTGTTCCAATTACTGAATATATCGGTCCTATGTAATAAAATTTTTTGATATTTTGATTTATCTATATAATCAATTACAGTTTTCCAATGAAAATACATTGGTCCATGGTCTTTTCTAAATCTTGGTTCTAATTTATCAAAATCATTTGTTAAAACAATAGCATGAGGAATATACTTATAAATTAAATCTATTTTTTCTTTTTGTAAATCATTTGACCAAGTTGAAATTATAACATCTACTTTATCCAAATTTTTAAAATAAGGCATTGTTATATCAAATGTTCTATATTGTCCGAAAAATATTAGTAAATCTTTTTTCATTTATTTAATAATTTTATTAATTCTTCTTTTACAAATTTTTCCATCATTTGTGGTGATGGGTGACCCCAACCATATTCGTGTATTTCTTTTTTATAATCTTCCCAACTCAGATATTTTCCATTTGATTCTTGAAAATATGGAATTCCTTCTTCAATATTATCGATTGTCCATTCTAATAATCCATTATAGTTTTTGTAATGCCAGTGATTTGATTTATTAATTGGTAATTCATCAATATATGGTTTTAATATTTCATACTTCTCAAACCATAAATTTTTTGTAGGAATGGTTGAATCGTTTTCGGGTGCACCAAACCAACAGTCATATGATTCAACTGAATAAGAATTTCTCATACTCATCCAATATGTACTGATTTGAGTTTCTTTACAAAATCTTTCTAAATGTGACCACGATTCTAACCAATGTAAAACTTGATTTAAAATGTTGTTCCAATTGATATCTGCTTCCCAATACTTTATTGCATTTTCAATACCAAATTTTTTGAGTGCAGAATCTTCATCATCTGGTGGAGAAAATCCACCTGTTAAGTAAAAGAAACCATTTTCCGTTTCCCATGTTGGTGTATAAACTAAGGTATGGCCATATTTTTCTCTATCTTCTTCTGTGAATTTAGATTTAATCCAAATAGATTCTCTATTAGGGTCTGACCATTGTCCAATTATTATAATATCTTTTGGATTTACTCCTTCTTTTATTAATCTTTTTGTATGGTAAAAAAAGATTCTACATAAACTTACATTATCATTAGTTGCACCACCATAATTTAAAACCTCATATTCTTTTCCTAATTCTTTTTGTAAATAATAAGGCCAAGAAAATCTACTAGAATCTTCTTCTTTTAAATTATTAGGATTTAATCTTACATTATTAGTAAAAGAACAACCCGATGTTAGTACATATTTCATATAATTTGTTTGTATATACTTTCTGCAATTTCTTTTGCTGCTATATTATTTGGATGACCTGGATTACCTGTTTCATATTTTTTATAATCTGTCCACATAAATTCCAAAATACTATTGTAATTGTTTATTTTTATAACATTTTTGAAAATAGTTTTATTAAAAGTTTCATTTAAAACATAACGATATTGATGTGGCCAATTATTGAAATAAAACTCCATTTCACTACCATCATGACTGAACATTGTGAAACTGTTTCGTTTTTCATCTATTGAAACTTTATTTAGATTTATTGCATCTATATAAAAATATGGTATGTTTAAAGAATCTAAAAAATGATTTAGTTTCACTATTGACATATATGTTTTGTAAACACAGAAAGGAATATCACGAAAAAATTGTTCTGCACATTCTGTATTTTTAAGTTCTCTTGCTGAACCACCATCATAATAACTTGTAAAATCTTGTGGTTGTATTGTATCTAAATTTTGATTCTCTCCATCAAATGTTGATACCATTAATCGTGATACATCTGACCATGCAACTCCTACTACAACTTCATTTCTTATATTAGGATTATTAATTAGTTCCCAAATAATTGAATCAGAAATATATTCATTACCAGAACCACCTCTGGCTTTATTTATTAACTTTAAATCTAACTTATTTGATAAGTGATATGGCCAGCTACCAGTTTCTTCTAACCAATATCCATCGGTAAATGAACAACCTGATGTTAGTAAGTATTTTTTATTACTTAGATTTATATCCATAATCTTCTCCACCATTTCCTACAAAATGTCCTTCCCAATTTTCTTCTTCATGTAATTTGTGATGTTCGTATTCGTTTGTTTTGTATGTGCTTCTATGTGGTAGGTTATTTTTATCATATTCTGAGGTTGAAATGTAATAAAAAAATCTGATTGCACATCTTGGTTTATCTTCTGGTGAATTTACTTCACTTACTCTATGATATGGAGCTTGTTTTACATTTTCATTAATTACCAATCTATTGAACTTTGGAGATACTGATTCTATTAATTTTGATTTCGAATTAATATCAACATTATCATCGTAATATTGAATATGTCCTCCCCAACCATCTTCCCAATCTGGTGTAATATAAAGTAATGTAGTTAGTTTTCTATGTAATCTGATTCTATCATTCCAATTGAAATCGTAATGACAACCTAAATCTTTACCATTTCTAATTATAGAGTATCCTGCTCCAACTAAATGTGGGTCTGGTAATAATCCTACAATTCCTGTCATTTGTTCTAACTCGTAAAGAAATTCACCACTATGCATTATATCATAAGTTACCCTATGTGCAGTTGGTAAAGAAATCAAATCATTAAATTCTTCCATACGAGAACCAGCACGAGTAAATACAGTCCACCCACCCTTTGGTGCGTTCTTACATTCTTCATATAGTTTGTGAACAGTTTTCTCATCGAGAAAATTATCAATCTTAACTCTTCCAAAACCCCACTCTTTTTTGGTTTCTAACCATTCGTGTTTTTTATTTATCATTTTTTTCTATCAATTCTATTATTTTCTCTGCAATTTGTTTCTGAGACCCTACTTTATAGTGTACATTTCCTTTTGGTGTTAAGTCTTTATACCCATTAAAATCACACCAATTAATATAACCATATCCATCAAAATTTATCTCATTTTCAATTTCATATACGCCACAATCTGTGATATCATTATAAAAATGATATACATTAATACCTCTATCAATTAAAGATTTTAAATATGGTTTTATTAAAAAAAATATCATATCTTGTATTGGAAATGATAAATCGTTTATAACAATTTTTTGTAATATTTCATTTGATGTATCAAATGCATCTCCATTTGAAGAAGATACTACAATTTTTTTTATCTGTTTTTCTCTCTTAGGTTTGTAATCAACATTATCAATTACCTCTGTTCTACTTCTTGATGCAAAGTTAATCAAAATTATATCACCTTTTTTATAATTTTTATCTTGCTCAAGAATTTTTTTAAATATTTGTAAATTACCAAGACCACCCCTCCCTAAATGATTTAACCCCATTTCATAGTGATTAGCAACATAATATGAGTGATTTCGTTCAATTTTACCAAATCTATTTTCTTGTGTTACTGACCAAGAGTCACCAAATCTATAAAGTGTATTTTTCATTCTCGTATTGCATTATGTTTGGATTTTGACCATCTATCTGAGTATTCAAAATGTAGTTCTCCAAAGTACTTTTGCCCTTTAGGATAAATATGTTGTTCAAAGAAATCTATATATACAGAATCGTGTGGATGATTACCAAATTCCATCATATTACCATCTGGTGGTATATCCCATTCATTTGCTCCACTTAGATAAGAAATGTTACCAAATTTTTCCATTGCAAACTCATCAATTCCACCAAACCTATTATGAAATACAAATTTAGTTAAATCAACATAATTCCAAATATTTTTTAAATAATCTGATTTACTTTTTAAATCTGTAAATGTATCATTCATTAAGAATGAAATGTGTTCTATATTTAATGAGGTTAAAAAACTTTGAGTATCTACAATAGATTGTAAATAATGCTCATATCTATCTATTGGTTTATGTGATATGTGACAATTATTTTTATATTCACTTAGATACCATTCTATTTCTTTATTTTCAAAATAGGTTAAATCATCAACATCTGGATTTGTGTAAACTTTATTACCAATAATAACATTTAATGATTTCCATTTTCCAATAAATTGATTAGTTTTTTCTTTTAAATTAAATTTATTATCTAAAATAAAAGTACCTTCAATATTATCCGAATCATTTAAAATATCTTTACATAATTCATTTGGGATTTCTGTAAATAATCTATTTGGTTGAGACCATTCTATTATTACAAATATATTATCAGGTAATACACCATCCCACAATAATTTAGAAACAGTATAAACTACACTTCTTTTTTGATATTCTGCACCAAATGAATCACAATGCAAATCAATTACTTTAAAATTGGTATCGTTTCCTTTTGTGAATTCTTTCATTGAACGAAACATAACACCATAACTACAACCTGTATTTATGATATATTTCATACAAATCCTTTTTGTTTGATATTTTCTAGTATAACATCTTTTATAATAATATGTCCTTTTGGACCAGGGTGTCCTCCATCAATATTATATTCAGTATTATGTTCCTTCCAAAAGAATGTACTCCAAAGAACAACATCATCTATTTTATTTTTAATATCTATTTTATCCATTATACTTATTAATTTTGGATTATCATGCTTCACGAGAAGTATTTCATCTTCATCATTTTTCATTGGATTAGAACTCCAAAAATCTTGTGTTAGTTCAAATGCATCTTCACTAAAACAATCGTATTTTTTAAAATTCATTTTACACGATAAGATTGGAAAATAACCATCTACAAGTATATGATTTACATTAAATTCTTTCAAAAACTTATGTAATCCAAATATAGAATATCCCCAATGAGTAAGTAAAGATTCGACCATAATATCTGTTTTTGGATGTGGAAATTTCTTACCATCCTTATTTACATCAACCCACCATTCATTTCTATGATTAGGATTTACTCTGTGATTTGGTATATTAAAATCACGAACCCAACTATGTTTGTCAAATTCAGCAATAGGTTTACAACTTCTAACACCTTTTTTTGGACCTATAAATTCATAGGCAACCATAGGTATTAAATTTATGTTATATTTCTTTAGATTTTCATTTTCTGTTGGTATCAACGAAACTTCTCCATAATCTGGCCTTCTATTGAATTCTGATTTTTGGATAACAAATAAGTAGTCATCTATATTTTCTTGGTTTTCTAAAACAAATGTTTTTACTACTTCCTCAACATAATACCAACCAGTACCACCACAACCAAGATTTAAGTAATTTAATCCAAGTTCTTTTGCTAATAAATAACCCCAAGTTTCTTCGTATTTAACATCCTGTCCAAAGGTTAAACTACAACCAACTACAACTAAAGTTTTGTGATTACTCATTAAAATATTTTTACTTTTCCTCGTAATATATCCCAAAACATCATCCAATCTGAAATCTTTGCTTTCCATGGGTCTTTGAATGCAGCTGGTTCATTCTTTTCAAATAGATAATGGCCACTCCATGCAAATGGATATATAATAAATGGTATAATTGGTATTAAATACCATAACCAATGATAAAATATCAAAAAAGTACTTATTAAAGTTACCCATTGACCTAAGAAATGTAATCTGATACAGTTCTTATTTTGATGTAACGATAGATACATCTTATAATAATCTTTTAGTTTCATTCTGTTTTATTGTGTTTATAAATTGTTTTGCAAAGTCTTTATGAAGTTTATCAATATCATTTAGATGTCCTTGTGGATGTTGATTTAAATCAATATAATTATCCCAATCATCATAACCATCTGGACATTTTACTAAATTATTCCAAGGATTTAGCGGTGCTTTTATATCATCTGTTCTTATTCTTGCTGTATGAGACATATTATATTTACTTAATAAATCATCAAATGGAGGATTTTTTGGATTATGTAACTTGTATTGTAAACTCTGAAAGGTTTTATCAATCTCATTTACATCAACTAAACACCATTGGTAAACATTATCACATATAGAATTTAAAAGTTTCCAAGCTCCAAAAGTTTGATGATACCAAAGATTAAATGTTAAACCTGAATCTAACTCATCAAAATATTCATAGTCTTTTATTCCTAAAATTTTATCATAATCAAAATCGTAATCCAAAGGATTTTTATTATAGTTTTGCAATCTTGGGGTACCAAATCTAAGTGGGTAAGATGTGTTTAAAATAATGGTATCTGATTTTGAAATATCATTATTTAGTATTCTTTCAAGCATATCAAATAGAATATACTCAACATTTTTACCAGATTGACCTACTCGTGGAAATCTTTGTAATCCTAAACTTTCAGCGATGTAATCTGCCCAAAATGGTTTGTTATTATCATCTCTGTACACACCTGTTGAATGTGAACAACCAAATATATGTAATTTATTTTTTACCAAGATACCTCCCAATCATTAAATTCTGATGCGATACAATCTACTTTATAATCTTTTCTACCACCATCCACTTCTTGTATTTTATTTTTTGCAGTATTTCTGATTCCATTTAAACCATGTGTTAACATTAATTTATTTCCTACATCATTACCATTCCTTGCATTATCTTCATTATACCAAATGTGTGTATTCATCTGAGATAGTACAACTATTGCTCTGATAAATTCTCCATCAATTTTTAGTTGCTTTGTTGTGGTTAGAATTTCTGTAATATCATGTACGATTTCCTCAATCTCTTTTTGATATTCTTTTTTGTGTTGTGGTATTTTAACTTCTTTTAATTGAACTATTGTCAATCTATCTATTAGTTCTCCTAGTGTTGGTAAGTATTTTCTCATTTTTTATCTTTTATTATTTTTTCATATAGCAATTCAGCAATTTTTTTATGACCTGTTATTGAAGGATGTCCATCTTCTACTGTTCCGTTTGTTTCTGATGTTATATTCCAACCCATCGTATCTACATATCCCCATAAAGAATCATCACTAATTGCTAATTTATCTGTGTTATATAATGAATTATTTTCAAGTTCTTTTAAAAAAACGCTTTCTAATGGTATTATTTGATAATTAATATTTTTAGCTTTAAGTTTATACAATAGATTTAGAAAATATCTATCTCTTTGTTTTAAAAGTTCTGTTTCATTAAAAAATTTATTTAAAAATTCATCATAAAAATATATTTCTGAATGTTCTAATTGTTTTCCGAAATTGTAATCAGTAGAAAGCATAGTAGCATATCCATCTGATGGGTCATTTCCATTTTTATGTCCCCAATTTGCAATTATCCATTGATTATGTTCTGATGACCACAGTTCACTTCTACCCCAACTTGAGTATTCTAAGATAAATAATTTATCCGAACAATCTTCAGTTTCAAGTATTTCTTCAAGAGTTCTCATAAGATACTCTATACTTGAACCACATTTACCTAAATTTCTTGTTTTTATACCTGATAGTTCATATAACTGACTTGGCCAAGAAAATTCTGAGAGTGATTTTATTACAATATTTTTATTTTTTTTATACCACTCTACTGCTTTGTTATTATCAGGGTCTCCGTAAGGATTTAAACCAGATGCTTCTGTAAAAGAAGTTCCTATACAAATTATTTCTTTTATCATACTAGCGTTGGTAAGTATTTTCGTTCCATAAGTTGCTTAATTTATTGTATATTTCTACATTTCTTTCATTTTCTGAATACAAATGTTTACAATCTTCCCAAATATCATCCCTAACCCACCAATCTTCATAATCATTACCATGTTGGTCTGTAACATCTTTAAAAAGTAAATGCCAACCCCATCTATTTAGATATTCTCTTTGAGGATTTCTTTCAGTTGAGTCAAAATCTCCTTCTTCTTGCTTAGTCCTATAGCCATCGTGTTCAATTGATATTATTTTAGTATCTAACCTACCTAATGGTATTGATTTTAAAACTTCAAATCGTTTTCCTAATCCCTCTACATCTATCTGAAGGAACTCAGCTCCACCATCAGCTATAAAATCCCAATTGGTTTTGGTTGCATCTATTTGATGAAAGTTTAAACCATCCCATCCATCGAAATGATTTATATCTACAAAATGACCCTCACAATTTAAATTTTCTGTTATTAATAGATAACAACAGCTTTCACTTGGATTACTACATCCGATATCTAAAAAAGAAAATGGTCTATTAAATATATAAAGTGGTAATATTACTTGGGTTAAGATTTTCATATCGTTGTAACTCCTCTTTTTTGTACCACTATTGTAGCGTTATCGTTAGCAAACATTATTGATGTATCAATAACTGAAGTTTCTACATATTTCATTACAAATGATGCCATCCAAGTATCGCCTGCACCACTCAAATCTCGTACTTCAATTGTATTATCAACTGGATATCTTTTCTCATCATACATACATCCTCTTTCAGACATAGTTACAATTAGATTATCCTTCCAATCTGAATAAACTGCACCTTTTGAAACACAATTATCCCATTCTTCTTCATTCATTTTTACAAATGTATAATCTTTGAAGTAATCTCCACTACCTATTGTTTTTTTAGTATCAATAAAAGATAGTTTAGATTTCTGACCTATTCTTTTTATATCTTTATACGTTAGATATCCTTTATCATAATCAGATACAATTACTGCATCATATGAATCAAAATCTACCTTACGATAATCAAATGAATTAGAAACCTTATCATTACCATCTACTCTGAGTAGCATTTGGTTTGATTTAGTTTCTACATATCTTGTTTTTATGATTTGTTCGTTGTTGGTGATTAGTTCAGTTTTTCTAACTCCTAATGCTCTGAGGTTATCAACAACGTTTCCAGCCATACCTTGATTGGTTATGGTTTTTGATGGTTTAAATACAGGTATTGGTGCTTCAGGACATAACCTATCACAACTACCATATACAAAAACATCTGTACAACTATCTCCTATAACTAATATTTTCAAAACGTATTATCTTTATCTAAAAGTTCTTCTAATTTTTTAATTTCAGAACACATTTCGTATTCTTCTTCTTCAATTGCCCACTCCATTACTTTTTCAAGAGAATCCCAAATACCATCTTCTTTTACATAAAAATCGAATGCCTTTTTTTCTTTTCTAATAATACACTCAACTCTTGCAAAATGATATTTTTTTAAGTTAAGTTCTATTATTTTTTTAATTCCTCTAAACATTAAAGGCATTAAAGTATATTTTCCAACACCTTGTGTCCATTCTTGAACATCATCCTCTCCTATGTAAATATGTTTAACTTTATATTTTCTATCTAAACTCATCAAGTTACTTAATTGCAACAGAACAAACTACTGATGCTAAATTCTTTTCTCTGATATTATTATCAACAGTAATTGATTTGACTAACCATTTTGTATTCATATAATCCAAAGTTCCACCAACAGTAAAACAAGGGCCTCCTTCAAAGTCAAACATCATTTGAACTCCATTTTCATCGTTAGAACCTCTTGTAAACAAAGATTCACCTGTGATTCTGATTCTAGTCTCATCAATCTTTTCATAAACTCTTTCTACACCATATCTATTTTTTTTTATTTCCATAACTTTCAAAAATTAGTTATTTATACTATTTAATTTATTATTATAATCTGACATAAGCTCATTGTAACGAGCCTTATCTTTATACATATTGTTAAAGTTATTTATTAACTTCAATACGCTGCCATTTTTTAAATGAATGTAATTACAAGTTCGTATGGTATTCCACACTTTCATATATGCTTTCATCATCTTAATCCTTTTGTTGTTTTTCTACCTAATATAATTGCTATCTCCGATGGTGTTTGCCCCATCTTACATTGTTTCTTATACCACCAATACATATCTTCGGTAGTTCCTTTTCCTCTTTGTTTTTCCAAACATTTTTCCCACAAATCTTTACCAAACTCTAATGTTAACTCATTTTTTAGTTCGTGCAATCTACTTTGTTCCTCTTCAATTCCCTTTTCCATCAACTTCTGTGCTTTGATTCTTTTTATCTTAGCATATTCATGTGCCTCTACTTTTCTATCATTGATATCTCTGATTAGAGATGTTTCCATATATTGTTGGAACATCTCATCATAAAGTTTATCATTATCCTTTGATTCTAAAAAGAAAGGTGAGTATTCAAAATCACCATTCCTAATCTTCAATAGAAGTGGTGTTGATTTTTTAAGTGGTTTGGTTCGGTACTTGCCTTCTGTGAACCAACGAAATGGATTATAAGCCATGTTTTATGTTTTAATATTTATACAAATATACGAAAAATATTTGTAATATCCAAATTTTTATCAATGTAGATTTCTTTTACCATTCAGTTATAATCTTAACAAATAGATATGCGAATAAACATCCTAATAATATTAAAGGAAGCATACACCCTATAATACCTGGTGTTATTTTTTCTTCTTCTATCTGTGATTTAGTTTTCATATTCACACTATGTTAAGAATAGTACCCAAACTATTAGTAAAAAAAAGAATATATCATCTTTCAATTCTTCCATAATTTTTAATATATTTTATTCATGATTCTATATATTCTTTAGGTTTTTCTATATAATCTCTAAATGGATGTCTATTAAATTCTCGTGTAACATCTTTAGCATACTTTTCTTCAGGTGTATCGTGTTTTAACCAAGAAGAATCCCATTCAATAGAATTCCAATAAGTATGTAAATCTCTACCTGATGCTTCCCACTTCTCCATCATTATCTTTTGTGGTAAAGAACTATACTCTTTTGCTTTAAGTTGATTTTCTAGTTGATTCCAATTCATAGTTTACTAGTTATCCAAATATTTCTACTCTTATATCTTTAATCATTTCAAATCCTCTTTCATCAAGATGCTGTCTACCTTCTGATATCATTCTATCCCAACCACAATAATAAACCCAAGGTTTTTTATCTGTACTATCAATCAAATCAAGATAGTGTTCATGTACATATCCTTTTCTGAATTCTTTTCTGAATTCTCTTGATAATACAGGCACATATTCAAAGTTTGGCAATTCTTCTTGTATCTTTTCTAATTCTTTTCTATACAATAAATCAGATTCTTTTCGAGTACCAAAGAATAATTTTATATTTTTAAATGGAATTTTATTCTGATGAAGATAATTTATCATTGAACGAAATGGTGATATACCTGAACCTGTTGATACAAAATAGATATCCCTATCCATTAGATTATCTGGTAGAGTAAAAATTCCCATTGGTCCTTTGTATCCAAACTCATCTCCTATTTTAACATCTTTAAATAAATATTCACTCATTTGTCCACCCTCTAAGTAAGTAATAATTAATTCAAACCTATTTGTATTATCAGGATAACTTGCAACTGAATAATTTCTTTGTATTGCATTTCCACCCTCACTTGGAGCGTATGGTTTAGCAACCAATTGTACTAATTGACCTGGTATGAAGTTTATATTATCGTAAAGAGGAGATTCAAATATAAATCTCCAGTTTGTTTTTGTTTCTTTTATTATATCTACTAAAACTGCTATATTCATTATATTATTTTTTTAAAGTTCTCAAATCCTATTGCTGCGTTTTCTTCCCATGTATCAATATTTCCATCATCACTCACCCACTTATAAGATTTGAAATCTACTCCATATTTCATACAAACATATGCAAGTGAATAACATTCCATATCTACGATATCACATTTATCAATCATCTCTAAATACTTTTCAGCATAATCAGTTCGTGTATTATCATAAATTTGGTCTGTTGTAAAACATTTTATCCCACTATTGGAAAGCTTTAGTTCACAATGAGATGATTCTGGTGTACATCCATAATCTGCAAATGGTCTTGCATCAATATTATTGTAAACAGTTCCCACTTCAATAACCTCACCAACTTTATGATTTTTCAGATTCCCACAAGAACCAAAGTTTATAATCAAATCTGGTTGATGGTTATGAATTAAATCTACCATATTCATAGCAGAATTAATCTTACCAATACCTACTTGAAATATAGGTAATTCATTTATTTCTATTAACCCACCATGTTCTATGGGAGTTGCAGATACTAATATTGTTTTACTCATTAAATAACCTCTACTAATTTTTCTTCACAATCTTTCCAATTTTTTAAAAGGTGCTCAGATGTTTTTTTATAATAATCTCTTTCTTTTTTTACTTCATGATACTTTACTTCCCATGAGTTTTCTTTCTGATTAGTACTAATAGTAAATCCCATCAATACCATAATTATTAGAAATAATACAATTTGTTTCATAATATATTTTTTAATAATGCATATAAATAACCAACAATCCCCACCGCATTAAGTAAGGAAAGATTATATTGTTTTGTTTTCTGTGTCTGAATTGTGATGAGAATTAAACCTATAATCATTCCCAATTTTCCATAAATGGAATCAATGATAAATGGTGATATCATCATAAATGTAGTTCCTAGATATAGTACACCATATTTGTATAATTTATTTACTACTTCTTTTTCTTGTTTTTGTGTGTACTCTTTAAAACGTTTCATTTTAATAAGTTATCAAACATTTTACATCGTGGTCTTTTACAATACCAATATCCATTAAACATAGTTTATCGATAACTTCTAATCCATGTCCTTTAACCAACCCTTCAGCTGCTTTCATAGTACCACCAGTTGCATAAACATCATCTACTATAACAACCTTACCCAAATCGTGTTCGGGTAGATACGCCATCTCAAATGAATCTTTACCATATTCTAATCCATAATCAACTCTCATCAATCTAGGATTTCCTAACTTACCTTTTTTTCTGATTAATCTAACTCCACCACCAAATAACATTGAAAGTGCAGATGCAAATAAGAATCCTCTTGATTCTAATGCTATCCAATAATCAGGTTTGGTTTCTAAGAGGTTACCCATATCTTTGATTGCATCCATAAATACTGTATGAT
>Ga0206124_10001603_pt1 | contig 17642 bp, 13 predicted proteins | sample Helgoland_Spring_3_FD_148671 | JGI IMG/M metagenome (GOLD analysis project Ga0206124, IMG submission 148671) | Pelagic subsurface seawater microbial communities from Kabeltonne, Helgoland, North Sea - Helgoland_Spring_Bloom_20160321_2 | ecosystem: Environmental > Aquatic > Marine > Epipelagic ... | reverse complement strand
CGCAACGCGTAACTATCTGCTCGATATGTACAATATCAAGCTGGATGTCGTAGACCTTTGGCGGCGCATGAATCAGGCTAGAAAGAACTATGAGATCAACCTGACCAGTGTGGAGATAAACGAACGTCGTGTCGAAGAGGCCGAGTTGCGAGCCGAATTGGGGCTTGGGGATATTCAGGATACGGTCGATTCGCAGAACGATTTGACCGCCGCACAAACAAGTTTAGTCAGCTCCATCGTAGATCATAATATTGCGAAACTTGAATTCTGGAGAGACTTGGGATTGCTATATGTCGATGACAGTGGACAGTGGGAGGAAGGCGTCAATGAGCAAAGATAAGTCAAATGCAGGATCTAAGTTCGATGTTGCTCAGCTTTGGCAGCGAGTCCCAGAGCCCTTAAGAATTAAGGCGGCACAGTTGAAGTCCAGATTCCTGGCTGCGAAGAAATCTACGCAGTATGCGATCACCGGTTCGGGGGCAGTCTTGGTGCTACTTGTGTTTTCGATGGGTGGAAATTCGGATGATCTCGGCAGTGGCAGCATCACCCCCCAGGCCAGACGCGGCAATCTGGATATAACCGTATTGGAAGGAGGCTCGCTGGAAGCGCTGCAATCTCAGGAAATTCGATCCCGGGTGAAAGGACGTGAAGGGGTAAAGATTCTCAACATAGTGGAAGAAGGCTATAGAGTTACTCCGGAAGATGTGACTGCAGGCAAAATTTTGGTCGAGCTCGATAAGTCACAACTGATCGATGAGCAACTCAATCAGGAGATTGCCGTAGAGACGGCAGAAGCTAGCTACATAGAGCGCAAAGCAGAATACGAAATTCAATTAAATCAAAATATGACGGACCTTAACGATGCGCGACAGGAAGTGCGTTTCGCGAAACTGGATTTTGAGAAATACCTCGGTGGCAATATCGTCAATGAGATAGTCGAGCAACTAGAGATAGAAGAAAGATTGGCGCTGGCAGAACAGGCCGACCTGGAGGCAGCGCAACTAGAGGACAAGCCAGCTCTGGATGTGGCTGCGGTTCCAGATTCGGCTGCCGGGTCTGCAGAACTGCCCTTCGATCTCGATGCCATGCCGCCCCAGATGCAGGAAAGAATTCGTCAGGCGATGGCTGACAATGGCGGCACTCTTCCCGCTGAAATGTTGCAGCGCATGCAAAGCTTTGGCCAGGGCGGACCGCCTCGCGGCAACCGTGGTGGCCGTGGCAGGCCCGACGGCGCGGCAGCAGTTCCACCTGTGGAGTCTGGCGCTGCTGTGGTGCGGGAGCCGGAGACTCTATCTCTATCCCTGCAAGCCGCTGCGTCAAGCACGACAAGCACTCGAACACTGGATGCCGAACCGAACCTGCTGATGGATGACAGCTATATGGCGATACGGGATCAGCTCGATTTTACTCAGTATGCCGACATTAACAAATTGGAAGATGGTGAGGCCAAGCAGCAGCTGCGTAGTCTGCAAGATGGTTTGCAGGTAGCCCAAGAAGAACTGTTATTGGCGCAGGATCGAATAGCAGGGCAGCGCAGATTGGAAGCGCGTTTTTTCATAACGCCGACGGAATTGGAAGCCGAGGAGCTAAATCTAAACAAGGCTCGGAATAAGATGGAGCAAGAGGAAACGTCGTTGAAGCTCTATATTCAATATACGTTTCCCAAAGACGCAGAAGAAAAGCTATCGGATTATGAGAACGCGGTAATGAGTTACCAGCGTCAGGTTAAAGAGAATATTGCAGAGAAGGCGCAGGAGGCTGCGCGCTATAGTTCTGCCGAGCGTAAATATAACCTGGAGCGGGTAAAGCTCGCGGATGTGAACGAGCAGATCGAACTCGCAACGATCCGTGCGCAGCGGCCCGGTCTCGTCGTCTACGGAGCCTCCGATCAGAATTCGATGCGCTATCGTAGCAACTCTCAGGAAGCTATTCAGGAAGGCGCAACGGTTAGAGAGCGCCAGTCGATTCTGACTATTCCAGATATGCGCGAGATGGCGGTCAAGGTGAACATTCACGAGTCGGCGGTGCAGCGTGTTGCCGTAGGGCAGACGGTCAAGGTGTCGGTCGATGCATTTCCCGATGAAGAATTAACCGGCGTAGTTACCAAGGTTGCCGTGGTCGCCGACTCGGCAAATTCATTTATGAACCCGGATCTAAAGGTTTATCCAACCACGATCAAGATCGATGGCACGCACGAATGGCTGCGACCAGGCATGAGCGCGGAGATCGAAATTCTGGTGCGCAGTCTCGAGGATGTTGTCTATATTCCAATACAGGCAGTTACCTATTTTGATGACAAGCGCGTGGTCTATGTTTCTAATCGTGGCAGGCCAGATCGTCGCGAGATCGAAGTAGGCACCTTCTCCGATTCTTTTATCGAAGTGACAAGTGGTCTGGAAGAGGGTGAGGAAGTCTTGTTGCTTCCACCCCAGCAGAGTCTAAACGATTCGTCCGGCGGCTAGACCTCGCCACGCTATGTATTACTCAGATAAATCCAGCTGCAAAGAGCCCAGCAATGCTTGAGACCAATGCATCCACGAGCACAAATAGCGACTCTGCCTTGATTGCAGGGCGGGAAGTCGTCGCTAGCCTGAATGCTATTCGTAAGACGTATTTTATGGGTGCCTTAGCCGTTGAGGTATTGCATGGTATTAGCCTCGATTTTTACCAGGGTGACTACATTAGCATCATGGGCCCCTCGGGCTGCGGCAAGTCGACGCTGATGAATATCCTAGGCTGTCTGGATCAGCCTACCGAGGGCAAATATTTTCTTGGCGATGAAGACACGTCCAAGATGGAAGACGATGAGCTATCGACTATCCGCGGTGCCAGGCTCGGATTTATCTTTCAGTCTTACAACCTCATTCAGCAGCTCAATGTTCTGGAGAATATCGAGATGCCACTGTTCTATCAGGGCTATTCGGAGGCCGATAGTCACGAGATCGCTATGGGGCTTGCTGCCCGTGTTGGCCTGCAGGATCGTGTCGATCACAAACCGTTCGAACTGTCTGGGGGGCAACAGCAGCGAGTGGCAATTGCACGTGCTCTGGCGGTTGATCCTCTTATTATTCTGGCCGATGAGCCCACGGGTAATCTCGATTCGAAATCGGGTGCAGAAATTTTGAATCTCTTCGATGAGCTGCATGATCAGGGTAAGACTCTGATCATGGTTACCCACTCAGATGAGTTGGCAGAAAGATCGCAGCGTTGGGTGCGACTGCGTGATGGAATGGTGGAAAGCGATGACAGACATAACGCTTAATCCCCCAGGTTCGGGATCACATGCGGGTAAACGCCCTGTACTCAACAGCGGTTTCAATTTTCTTCGCTTTAAAAAAATCACCGAAGTCGGTATCAAGAGTATCTACTCTCACGGACTACGCTCGCTTCTAACCGTATTAGGCATCGTCATTGGAGTCGCGGCCGTGATCGCCATGCTGGCGGTGAGTGAGGGTGCGAGCTTTGAGGCTCAGCAACAGTTTCGTGATCTCGGTGCCAGCAATATTTTGCTAAAGAGTGTGAAGCCAGCCGAGGTAGAGGAGAGTAGCCGCAGTGGTTTTGGTCCACCCCAGGCAATTGTCTACGGACTGACTGTCGCCGATATCACGGCTATTCGTAATTCGATACCAGGGATCAGCAATGTAATTTCCTCTCGCATCGTAAAGAAGAACGTGTGGAATGGCGGCCTCAACATGAACACCGATGTGGTGGGGACTTCTGTTGACTATCCTGTGTCGCGCAACTACAACCTCAGAGCCGGGCGTTTCTTCAGTGAGTCGGAAATGCGTGATCATGCCAATGTTGTGGTGCTGAGCGATGAGGTGGCGCAGGGCTTATTTCCCATAGACAACCCGCTTGGTAAATCGATACGCATCGATAGCGACTACTACAATGTCATTGGAATAATGGAGTCGGAAGGTTTCTCGAATCTGGGTCAGAACCAGGCGGGTAGTTCCAATTCGGCGTCAAGTCGCATCTTTATTCCCTTTACCTCCTCGAAGAGTCGATTCGGTGAAACTACTACGCGGCAGACCGCCGGCGGCGTCGAATCTGAAACCGTGGAACTGCACGAGGCAATAATTCAGGTTGATAATCAGGACGGTGTTATCGAGGTTGGGGAGATCATCGATAGCATACTCGAGCGTAGGCATAAGGATATCGACTACGCCATCGAGGTGCCTCTTGCCTTGCTGCGGCAGGCAGAGGAAAGCGCACTTCGAGATCAGGTCGTTGCCGGCGCCATAGCCGGCATCTCGCTATTGGTAGGTGGTATAGGCATCATGAACATCATGCTCGCCAGTGTAACGGAGCGAACTCGAGAGATTGGCATACGCCGCGCGCTGGGTGCGAAGCGCCGAGACATCATCATGCAGTTTCTAATCGAGGCGGTGATACTGTCGGGAGTCGGTGGCCTCATAGGCGTTGTATTGGGTATCGCAATTCCGTTCATTATTTCTGCGTTCTGGGGGATGACTACTATAGTTACTCCGCTCGCGCCGATATTGGCGTTCTCCATATCGGCCTTGATCGGTGTGATCTTCGGTATCTATCCGTCGATACGCGCGGAAAACATGGATCCGGTAGAGGCGCTTCGCCACGAGTAGCCTTCTCATCTGGAACAAGGCGATGCGAGGCAAAGCTCTCTCCAATCTATTGCGACGCCGCCCTTCTCGCGCATGACCTAAGGTAGCGATCATTTCAATTGTGCCTAATTCCTACTCCGATTATGATCTAAGTAGTAATTTCATTGAGGTAAAGACCACCGTGTTAGAGATCTGTCTGAAGACCCTGTACCATCGATTGCCGTTAATACTTCCTTGCGGCTTTCTATTATTCTCTGTTTTTGCTATCGCCGCAGAAGAAGACTCTTCGGCGTGGCAGCGCGTTGATGAAAGCGAAGAGCTTCAGCAGCTAGCAGAGCACGAGAACCAGAGCATGCATTTCAAGCTGCTCAACTCTAAAGTGGGGGATAAAAACTCTCTATGGGCACCGTTTCTCGACGAACTCGCCGCCTTCTCTGAGGACAGGTATCTGTCGCTGAAGCCGCTGATTCTGGAACAGGATGTCGCTTCGATTCAAGCCAGCGTTGCCAGTGGCGCAATGTCCTATGCGGAGTTGAGCACGTTCTACATCTATAGAATTCGCGAAATAGAAACGGACAATGCGCGCTTCATCAATGCAGTCATTTCCCTCAATCCAGATGCCATTAACCGTGCTCGACGCCTCGATCAGCTGCGTGAGCAGGGTAGGAAAGTGGCCGCGGACTCGATGTTTGGTATACCGGTCTTGTTAAAAGACAATATTGGCTTCGAGGGACTACCGACTACCGCAGGTTCTCTGGCGCTTGCGGAAAATCATGCTGCAAATGCGTTCATCACCGACCGTCTGCTGAACAATGGCGCCATTATTCTCGGTAAGGCCAATCTCAGCGAGTGGGCGTATTTCTTTTGCACGGGCTGTCCCTCCGGCTATAGCGCGATGGGTGGACAGACACTAAATCCCTATGGGAGAAAATTGTTTGGTACTGGTGGCTCGAGTTCAGGCAGCGGGGCAGCAATGGCCGCCAATCTTGCAACGGTAGCTGTGGGTTCTGAGACTTCTGGCTCGATACTCTCTCCCGCCAGCGCAAACTCCTCCGTAGGTCTCAAGCCCACAACCGGCAGTCTCAGTCGCAGCGGCGTCGTTCCGATCTCAGCGACACTGGACACGACGGGGCCGATTACTCGCAGTGTCGCGGATGCCGTTACCTTGTTTAATGCCATGGCAGGGTATGATGCAGACGATACCGCGATGCCGCTAAACAGCGATGACAGTCGTCTGGTTTACAGAGACATAAGCCTGCAAGGAAAGCGCCTGGGTATCATCGAAAGCTTTGAGGGTGAGCCTTTCTATCAGAGCGCGATTGCCTTATTGACTGGCGATGGAGCTAATGTGGTATCTGTTGGCCTCGCAGCCGGGCGCAATCCGCGATTCTCAGAGTTGCTGGGTGGCGAGATGGTGCGTGACCTCGCCTACTATCTAGAAAATTTTGCAGGGGCTAGTGTGGCCATATCCAATATCGAGGAGCTGCAGGCGTTTAATGCTGAAAACCTAGAGTTGCGTGCTCCCTATGGGCAGGGTCTGGTCGACATGATGGTGGAGTTGGAGTTGGAGCTTGGTGCCGCCGAACTGGAGGCCCTGCGAGATGAGCTGCAGTCCTCGGCCCAGATGCAGCTGCAGAAGATCTTCGCGGACGGTGGACTGGATGTTTTGCTCTCTATCAATAATCGCAATGCAGGCATGGCTGCTCTTGCCAATTATCCTGCGCTGACTATTCCTATGGGCTATGAAGAAGGTGGTCGTCCCATAGGTCTGACTCTGATAGCGCCTCCCTTTCAGGAGCAGGAACTGATCGATGTTGGTGCCGTATTCGAGCGGCTAAGTCAGGCCCGTGTATTGCCAGAAAATTATCGCTAGCCGGACACCTTTACTGGCACCTAATAAATGACCCCGATAACGACTATAATATACAGATATCAAACTAACACGAAAGTCGTTAGCGTCGGCTGATCTTATTATTCAGGGCATTGAGTGTCTACTTGCTGAGATGGTGAAGTATGGATTGGAGAGTATTTGGGCTGATTTTCGCGTCAGTGTTCGTGGCGGAACTCGGAGATAAGACACAACTTGCGACGATGCTGTTTGCCGCTGATAAGGAATCTAGCAAGCTTACCGTATTTCTCGCGGCGTCAGCGGCCTTGATCGTAGCATCCGGGTTGGGCGTTCTGGCCGGTAGTTTTGTGTCTGAATATATCAATGATAGATACCTGCATTATGTTGCTGGGGTGGGTTTCATAGCTATAGGAACGTTTACTCTGTATAGCGCATGAGTCTGTCGCATCTGGCGACTGGAGCTTCATTTCCGCTACTTAGGTTAATTGTTACCGTGGTTGGTAGTTGCTTAGGTTGGTAGTTGCTTAGGTTGATAGTTACATAGGTTAATAGTTACTTAAGTTAACTGCTGCCAGGATTTTTATTTTTTACTAGCTTTCGAGAATGATTGTCATGTCAAAGTAGATTGTATCTACTTTGTAGTGCTGCGAGGTGCTCTGAAAGGCAGATTGGCAGGAGCTGGGGAAACGCTTTTCACTGCTATGCCGTCGTTCTTTAACTGCTGTAGAGTGCTAAGGCGTCTAGGGCTAAGTGAATAACTACCAGTAGTTCTCGACGGTAATCTGACCGGGGGTGCGTCGACGGTTCTTCCTGAAACCACGCTCTTTCAAGATCTCTACGGCATCTTTCACCATGTCGGGATTACCGCAGAGCATGATCTGGGAATCTTCGATCGATAATTTGGTAGAGCAGAGGTTCTCCAAGTTTCCATCGGCGATGGCGGCAGGGATTCTCCCATGGTAGGTGCCAGGTATATCTTCTCGCGTCACGAAGGCCTTAAACTGAAATTTATCCCCTCGGTACTGTTGAATTTCATCGATAAGTTCGTGGTACCTGAGATCGGCGGCGGTTCTTACACCATGCACCAGTATGACCTTCTCGAATCGCCGCCAGGGTTCCTCCGTCTTGAGAATCGAGAAGAAGGGCGCGATGCCTGTGCCGGTTCCAAAAAGCCATAGATCGCGAGAGTCGGGCACCTCTGCCAGGGTGAAGAAGCCGTTTGCTTTTTTCTTCAGCCAGATACGGTCACCGGGCTCTAATTCCAGCATGGCGTTGGAGAGTACGCCGCCTGTCGCCGTATAGAAGAAGAATTCCAGTGGGCGCTGGCTAGGCGCGCTAAGAAACGAATAGGGTCTAGCGATGCGTTCGCCGTCTATATCGAGCGCAAGACTGGTGAACTGACCAGCGATGAAGTCATCTACATCGGCATCAATCTTCAGCGAATAGAGGTTTTCAGTCCAATGAATATTGTCGCTTACGGTTCCTTGAATCCACTCTGCCATCTTGGCTCTCTAGGGTATGGGGGTTTGGGGCTGGAACTATGGTATGAATTTCTATAGTCTCCTAGCAAGCGGTATTTAGATAGGCTTTAGATAAACAGAGAGTTTTGCAATGATGCAGTGGCTCTCAGCCGATTTAGACAGAACAATATAAGATTACTAATTGGTGGATAAACGATGGTCGCGACCTGGTTTGAGATAGCTCTGTGGAAACGCATTCTGGCGGCGCTGGTTTTGGGAGCGATCGTGGGAATGATTTGGGGCCCCGGCTCGGCGAGTATTGCCTGGATCGGTGACCTGTTTGTGCGCCTGATTCGAATGGTGGTTGTGCCCCTGGTATTTGTGACCTTGGTCTCTGGCGTTGTGTCGATGGGTGATCCTAGCAAGCTGGGCTCGCTTGGCGTTAAGACACTCGCCATCTATATGGCCACGACCCTTGCCGCAATAAGCATCGGTCTGTTTCTGGCGGCAATTATGCAGCCAGGTGTTGGTGTCGATTTCTCGGCGGCAGTACCCGGCGAGATTCAGGAAGCCATTCCACTTTCCGAGCGCCTGATGAGTATCGTGCCGTCTAACCCGATAGCCGCATTGGCAGAGGGCAATATTCTGGCGATCATCTTCTTCGCCTTGTTATGTGGCGTGAGCCTGCTAACCATCGGCGAACGCGGCAAGCCCGTTGCAGACCTGATGGATGCAAGTAGCGAGATGATGCTGCGTATAACTCACTGGGTGATGGAGGTGGCACCGTTTGGTGTATTCGCCCTGATTGCCTGGGTTTCCGGAACGCAGGGCGTAACGGCGTTGCTTGACGTAATTACCCTTGCTCTGGCGGTGTTAATCGGTTCTGTCGCGCACCTGGTCATAGTTCACGGCCTGATCATCATCAAGCTCACCTTGAAGCTGTCGCCGATCATGTTTTTCCGCGGCGCACGGGATGCCATGCTGGTGGCATTCTCTACCTCTTCCAGTTCTGCAACGCTACCGGTTTCGATGTCTGTGGCCGAAGAGAATCTGGGTATTAAACCGGTGATCGCCTCTACGGTATTGCCCCTTGGTGCCACTATCAATATGGATGGCACGGCGCTATATGTGGGTATCGTCTCCGTGTTTGCGGCCCAGGCCTTCGGTATCGATCTGAGCCTGACAGACTATGCACTGATTGCAGGTTCGACGACATTGGTGTCTGTCGGAACGGCAGCGGTACCCGGTGCCTCTTTATTTCTCATTGCGGCAGTTATGCAGACGATTGGCATGAGCCCCGAACAGATTGCAGTCGTTATCGGCTTCATCCTACCTATCGACCGGCCGTTAGATATGCTGCGCACGGCAGTGAATATTGGAGGGGACCTTTCGGTCTCAACCGCCGTAGCTAACTGGGAAGATGAATTCGACAGAGATATCTTTGAAAGACCACTCAAATACTAGGCCAAGAGCTCGAGTCAGGGGGTTCGTTACCGGGTGTGATTAGAACGAATAGCTAAGCGTCGCCGCCAGCCTAACATCCTCGTCAAAGAAGATTAGCGGAGATGCGTCGTTGGAAGTAATGCTGATTATCTGTCCACCGACTGCCCAGTTATCGTTTACGGTGTAGTCGACGCCCAATAGAGCCAGTAGCGAGTTTGCGTTAAGGTCGCCCTGCAGAGTAGAAGAGATAACCAGGTCGCTATTCATCAGAGTATTGCTATAGCGCACCAGCCAGCTTCCGAATACCCCGTCGTTTATCAGTGATTGCCCCGGCAACAGGCCCTCGTCTTCATCCAATAGTTTCTGCGCCTGAATACCCAGACTTATACTCTGCTCATTGCTGATGGCATATTCGAAGCCGAAGGAAGTGCCTATCTGGTCCTTCTTGAGGTTTACGGGATTGGCCAGGCTGGCGGTTCCGGGGAAGCTAAAGCTGTCTGCTTGCACATCATGGCTGTAGGCAAGATCGAAGTTTAGTAATAGTTTTCCAACGGCGCGATTCGCGCTAAAGCCTAGCAAGAAGAAATCATTTACCTGAGCTACGGCATCGCCGATGCCGCTAATTGGGTCTTCGAAACGCATCTGGTTCTCATACAGATAGGCAGCCATGAAGGAAATATCGCTGCCCTCGAAAGACTTGCGCCATTTTGTGCCAGCTTCAAATTGCAGGCCGCTGTCGCGGTCATAGTCGGTGAGATTGAACGCAGGCTCGAAGAAGAAGGGGCTGCCGCGCACAGCAGGAGGATTGAACTCCGGATAGATATTAAGAAAGCTGGAAAAATTGGAGTCCTCACCAAAATAGTCCCAAACCAATAGCCACTGATTTAAGCGGGCATCCTCGATGTCGATGATGGGGAAGGCACGAAACTCGGTTGTATTGATAATATCCAACACCGAATTACCCGTAGTTTCGCCCCAGACTACCGTCTGCCGACCAAACTTCAGGCTGTGTTGGTCGAAACTGCGCTGCAGGAAGAATTCATTGACGCGATATTCGACATCAATCTTGCCGCCCTCGGCCTCGTATTCATAATCATCCTTCCAGTAGCTTCTGATCTGTCCGCTAGCCTGCAACAGCCAGCCGGGCGCGAAGGCATTCTGGTAACGAATGTTAGCGCCGAGGCGATTGGTCTCCAGTTCTGCTTCGCGGGGAAATGAAAAGAGTGAGGGTATGTCAACGCTGTGATTGTTTATCTGGCCCGAGAACTGTTGCGTGATCTTGATGGTGAAATCATCGAGCCAGGATGCGCTTGACGCCGAACTATCTTCATTAAACGCGGCGCCGAATAAGTCATCATCGAAGCCGAAATCGACATCGGCATCGAACTGCACATCGTCATCGAGTACCATTACATCGTCCTGAGCCGATGAGGAATTCGATGCTGCGAGCAGGGCGCTCGCAGTAAGACCCGCGAATATTCCAATTAGTTTCATTCGCACTGTGTCGGCTAGTTAATCTGCGCCCGTAGTTTTTCTAGTTCGGTCTCTCTAAATGCCGCATCGGTTAGTGTGCGCTGAGTTAGAAATTCATCGGGCACGTCGATGCCTGTATGCATCTCGAGGAAAGCCATGTTCGAGAGCCGGTTCGTCACCAGGTTCATTATCGTCGTGGAGCGAGCGACCCAGATACCGTTCATCTGTTCGACCCTAGACCCCAACATGCGTTTGATCTCTTTGCCGTATTGATCGTACATCTCTATCCTGAGCTCGACGAATCGCTCCTTGTCAACGTAGAGCACGGTACGTGAATAACGGGACTTGAGTGCGCGCTCCTCATTCGGAATCGTTTCAATCTTCCAGACTTCCCTGCCAGCTTCTACCGTCTCCTCGAGGAGGTTGATCTCGTATTCATCTAGCTTGCCAGTGTCCTGATCTTCGGTTGTGAACTCGGAGCCGAATAGTGAGCCCGGCTCTGTCTCATCATCGGAGCTGCCGCTAGCAATGCGCTTTACACGCCCCAGCGCGGAAAGGTATAACCAGGTCTCATTATCTCTGGCGCCGTCATCATAGATGAAGCTGAGCATGCCGATGCCGCGTTCGGCGGCGGGCTCAAGCAGAATTGCGACCGAGCGCGTGTCTCTGAGGTCAGTTCCATAGCCCTTGCCAACCGACTCCAGTGACTTTACCCGGGGGCGTTCGGCACAGGTAATCTTGCCCTCGCGTACGCCAAATTTACAGGTCGACAATTGCATGCGAGAGAGCGCAGAGTTTGATGTGGCTCGGCGATTGTCTTCAAGCTCCTCCATGATCTCTCTTGCGCTAAGATCTTGTGCAATTATCTGCAGCGGGAACAGTAATCCAGCCGCTATCAAGCAGACTAGTCCCTTGCCTAGAATATTACGTCGCATCTGTATCTCCTGTTTCTTTCAATATTTCTCTCAATATTTCTTTCAGTATTTCTCTTACGTTTCTGTCTCTTATGTTTCTTTCTCGTTAGGCCTGCACGGCCTTCGAGAAATCAATCTCTGTGTTTGCGTTCTTCACGCCAAATGTTGGCTTGAAGGTAATGATCATCGCCGGAATCAGGAACAGATCGCACAGTAGGGCGAAGAAGATTGCGATAGACCCGAAGAAGCCCATCTTCGCCATTCCCAGATGTCCGGAGAAACTCAATAGGGCAAAGCTGAGTGCAATCACCATGGTAGTGAACATCACCGCCTGGCCCACGTCACGAATCGTGCTGATAAGCGCCTGGCTGATGCTTCCGGTGCGAGCCAGATCGATTCGATAGTGAGTCATGAAGTGTATGGTGTCGTCTACGGCGATGCCGATGATGATCGGTGCGATTAATAGCGTATCGGCATCCAGTGGCAGGCCTAGCAGCCCCATGAGGCCAAAGCTCAAGACGGCTGGAATGAGATTGGGAATCATGGCGAGCAGGCCGCCCTGGAGTGAGCCAAGGGTGATAATCATGATGACGCTGATTATTCCCAAGGCCAGCAAGAGGCTAGCGTACTGTGAGCGGGCGAGATCGTCGGCCATGCGCATCATCATCGCCATGCTGCCGGTAACGGTAACCTGTAACTCCGGGAATTCGGCATCGAGTCCGGCGAAGGTTTCCTCGATTTCCTGTTCCATCTCCGTGAAGAATGCCTGGTACTGATAAGAGCCGGCATTGTAGGCGCTGATGGTGATGTGAGACTTGCTGTAGTCATCCGATACCAGGGCGCGGCGGTCTTCAGGGTTTGAGCTATTAAACAGGTAGAGAAGCTGCGAGACCATCAGTTCCGAATCTGGAATGCGATCGTAGGCTGGGTCATCATCGTTCATGACCTTGTTCGTCTCCTTCACAATATTCGCCAGCGAATTCGTGCGCGAGACTTCGTTCGGATAACGCGCCTCGATGCGGTCCTGCAGTTCATCAACAGCCTGTAGCAGTCTCGGGTTCATCATGCCGTCCACAGCATTAGTGTTGATGACAATCTCCATGCTCTGCGAGCCTGCCATATTCTCATCTACGACATTGTAGGCGCGTTGAATGAGTGAGTCTTCGCGGGTGAGTTCAGCCATATTGCTATCGATTCGAATCTTGCTCATGCCATACAGGCAGGATACAAAGATAGCGCCGAAGATAGCCATGATGAGGTAGGGATGGCGAGCCGTGATTGCGGGAACTCTGTCCAGAATTGGTTTCTGCCAGTTCACTACTATATAGGTGAGAATGGTCACTACGGAGATATAGGCCCCGATGGCCAGCCCCAGTATTGCGAATACAGCGACAAAATAAATCACGGTAATAGCCGCTTTAGTATTTCTCTGCAGGCTGTGCCAGCGCTTTCCCAGCTTGTCTGCGAAGCTCGCGTCGGCATCGGGATCTCCCGGATGCCAGAGGTCTAGCAGTATCGGTAGTAGCACTATGGTAAAGAAAAAAGCCAGGAACACCCCCACAGCAGAGGTCCAGCCGAATACCTGGATCATCGCCAGATCAGATGTGGTCAGTGCCATAACACCACACATGGTAGTAATCGTAGTGACCAAGATAGCCAGGCCGGTCTTGCGATAGGCGTGGGAGAGGGCGACATAATGCTCTTCACCTTCGCGGCGGAATGAAAAGTAGGCGCTCATCACGTGCACGCAGTCGGCGATCCCTACGGCAAAGATCAGCATGATTGTTAGCGAGATCATGGTGGTCAGTACGACACCGGTCCAGGCCGGTATGCCCCAGGCCCAGGCGATGCTTAATAGTATTGTAACCAGTGGCCAAAGTACCGCGCTGAATGAGCGGAATAGTATCCATAGAAGAAGTGTAAAAATTAAGATCAGGATCATGCCTAAAACCTGCATCTCGTAAAGCATTTCCAACATGAACTCCATCAGCGGAGGCGTGCCTACAGGGAAAAATTCAAACTGAGTCTCATACTTTTCGTAGATGGCCTTCGACATGACATGAAAAGATGTGTAACCCAACATGTCTACCGCTTCAAATTCGATTTCCTGTACTTCTACATCTTCGTTGAAGTCCAGATCGAAACTATCTGCGTCGCCAAAGCTGGCGAAACTGTCATCGAGTGATACGTCGGCCGCATCGACAGCCGACACGAAACCTTCAATTGGTTTAGTGCCAAAATCAGTCTGAATCAAAATGGCGCCGTATTCTGTGTCTTCGGAATAGAAGGCGAGTAGATAGTCATCTAATGACAGGGCCTTGCCGCGGATCTGACCTAGCTCTGCGCTCTCCTCGGGTAAGGCGCTGGGCACCAGGCGGTTAGAAAGCAGGCTGTCTTCTACGCTTTCCTGATAGCGGAGATTCGCGATGGACTGTACGCGGCGAATATGATTGAGTTCTTCCCAAACCAGAGGAATGCCGTTCATCGTTTCAGGGTACTGACTGCGATCCAGCGATTGCCAGTTACGTAGATCGTCGGTTAGTTGCTGAGCGGCTTCCAGAGATTCTCTGGAGAATACATTGCCGTCTTTTGCCCTGTAGACCAGAAAGATGGATTCGTCGCTGCCAAACTGCTCACGAAATTCATCCAGCGCCAATGCGGCGGGGTCGGCATCATCGAGAAAGCTGTCGGTGGTCATATCCATGGTCGTGCGGGTATAGATGCCATAAACCATAACTGCAGTCATGACAATCAGACCTGCAAGTACGAAGTTCTTAAACTTAAGTACCTGATAAGGTGCCTGACCGAAAGCATCGCTGAGAGAAAGTAGAAATTTTTCCATAGCTATAACCCGAGATGTGATGTGATGGTGCGCAGATTCAACAAGTATAAGCGCCGATACGCAGCAGTGAGACTCGTCTGAATCGATTGAAAGGGTGCTAGTTCTGATCGTTCAATAGGTCGAACCAAATACAGATCCGGTTCAATTACCGCGGTAATGTTTTGCCGCGTATTATCGCGTATTCGGCGTCTATTCACTAGCTGGCCCTCTCATTTTTTAGGAAGAACAAGAACGAATAGACGGCATAAACCACCAGCCAGTTCAGCCCCAGAGTCGTCAACAGAGAGGCCGTATAGAGACTGAGGAATAGCAGCAATGCACCGGAAATAACCATCAATCGTCCAGCGAAGCGGTGTGTGGCGCGCCAGTTCTCTTTAGATGCGAGGGTCCAAGGTATGCGAATGCCGATGATAAAGTTTCTCTCGGTCTTGCCAAAGACATTGCCGGCTACGATCAGAAAGCTGGCAAATCCAATCGAGAAGTAGCGCTGGAAAATATCGCCATCTCCGAGGCTGGTCATAATGCCAAGATGAAGAGAGAGCAAGAGAATGCCGACACCAAAGATAATTATGTCCATTGCACGTTGACTATTCGGCATGGAGAATTTATTGGGAGAGTAACGCACCATAAAATTTATTGCCGCTATCGAGGCTGCATAGGCTAGCGGCATGATGAGTACTACTGTCTGCTTGGGTAGATAGTTACCTGCCCCACCATCAAGATCATATTGTGTAGGCAGTGACTCCGGCAGGCCTGGGTACATAACAAGCCCAACCGCACACATAGCTGCGAGACAGCTAAAGCTTAGAACATTACTGAGTAGAAACTTCATTATTTACTCTCCTCTTTTTCTGCGTGTTCTTTTTTGTTCTGGAAAAAGCTGATGACGAATTGAGCGGCGTCGTCGAATACCGATGTATTGATGGAGTAATGAATAGACTGACCGCGTCGGTTAGCCAATACCAGGTCGGCTGCCTTGAGCTTGCTGAGGTGGTGAGACATGGAGGGGCCGCTAATATCGAAATGCTTGCCTAGTTCGCTCGCCGACATCTCGCCCTTCTTGAGAAGGTCGAGGATCTTGCGACGGGTCGGGTCTGAGATGGCTTCGAGAACTTGTTGCATAGTATCTCCTTAGATAATTAGAAAATTATCTAAATATCTAAGTAGGTTCAAGCGCTAATTACTTTGATTTGAAGGTATTACAACCCTCCGGGCGGGGGCTGATCTAGCTACAGGCTTTTATTGCCGCTATCTGGGGCAGTTATAGACGCCGAAATCTTGTTCGCCATCTTTGATAAGAGATTCCGGTACAACGGTGTTTCCATCCATACGTCCTGCTTCATTGCGGGCCAGTGTGAGCAATTCTTCCTGTAGTCGGCCGCCGCCGCGCTCTATCGCCACTATTTTGCCCAGTGTTTTGGCAGTTGCTCTACCGATACGTTCACAGTTGCCGATTACGTCGACACCTGCAAGGCTGACATTCTCGCCCTCGGAGGTGAGTTGCACCCAGGCGCAGCCAGTTAGCGCTAGTGTGGCGACCGGCACCAATAAGAAACTTTTCATGATGTACCCTCTTTTTGCATACGTTTGCCTTGATGTCGTACAAGTATAAATTTCGAAGAGCTCAAGAAACAGGACTCCTGCGCAGTATCGATGGTAGCAGCATTACGGGAGACTGCCAGCAAATACCTTGCAAGCTCGCTACTGCTCAGTTTAGGCCCCTGTGCTACCATACATGGTCATTTCTGGCTGTATTGAGAGAGCGTTATGGCTGCTAGCGCAAGTGAACAACTACTTGAATCCCTGAAGGCTATTGTTGGCCCGGCTGGATACCGCGAGGGTGCGGATATTGAGTCGAAGAACTATCAGGATGCTATGGGAGCTAGGTCAATCCCGCCTCTGTTGTTGTTGCGCCCGAGCTCAACCGAGCAGGTGTCAGAGATTCTTAAGCTCTGCCACGGTGCAAATCAGCCCATAGCGCCACAAGGTGGTATGACTGGCTTGGTTTCTGCTGCGGCTCCCCTGAAAGGAGAGATATCCCTCAGCTTTGAACGCATGAAGAAAGTGGTTGAGGTTGACCCCTTTACCAGCTCCATGACGGTGGAGGCCGGTGTTGAATTACAGACTATTCAGGAACAGGCCGATGCCCATGATCTATTATTTCCCCTGGATCTCGGTGCCAGGGGTAGCTGTACCATAGGCGGTAATCTCTCCACCAACGCCGGCGGAAATCGCGTCATCCGCTATGGTATGACACGGGACCTGGTAGTTGGCTTGGAGGCGGTACTGGCCGACGGGACTATTATCAATGGTCTGCACAAGCTGCGTAAGAACAATACCGGTTACGATCTAAAGCAACTGTTCATAGGCAGCGAGGGTACGCTTGGCGTTATTACCCGCGCCGTACTCAAGTTGTCACCGAAGCCTAGCAGTCAGGTCGTGGCGATGTGTGCTGTGAGCACCTTCGCGCAGGTTGCCGATCTGCTGGTGCATGCCCAGGCTGGCCTCGGCGCAAATCTTAGTGCCTTCGAAGTTATCTGGAACAATACCTATAAGCTGATCGATCGGTACGTGCCCCACGCTACAGTTCCCATGTCCGGCCAGTTTGGCTTCTACGTATTGATAGAGAGCATGGGTTCTCATGCGGACAAGGACAGTGACCTATTTTTGGAAGTCTTATCGGCGGCAAGTGAGGCGAAGCTAATAGAAGAAGTTATTGTGGCTGACTCGGATAGCAAGATTAAGAATCTGTGGACGGTACGTGACGCCGCGGCAGAAATCTCTCCGGGTGTTGGTTACATGCATACCTATGACGTCAGCCTGAACGTGGGCGACATGGGCTACTTCGGCGAGGAGGTTGAGACAAGATTGCGAGCCGAGTGGCCCGATGCGATTCTCGGCCTTTTCGGTCATATTGGCGATGGCAATCTACACATCGTTATTCACGTAGGGTCCGAGACACGCAGCCTGCATTTAGCGATCGATGAGGTCATCTATGGTTTGATACAGGAGCTGCACGGTGCCGTTTCCGCCGAACATGGCATAGGCCTGATGAAGAAGCAGTTTCTGCCCTATTTT
>Ga0206124_10001597_pt1 | contig 17668 bp, 20 predicted proteins | sample Helgoland_Spring_3_FD_148671 | JGI IMG/M metagenome (GOLD analysis project Ga0206124, IMG submission 148671) | Pelagic subsurface seawater microbial communities from Kabeltonne, Helgoland, North Sea - Helgoland_Spring_Bloom_20160321_2 | ecosystem: Environmental > Aquatic > Marine > Epipelagic ... | reverse complement strand
GGAAGCAATTTTGGATCGATAGTTTCTTCAACTACCTTTTCAAACTGGGCTTTGAAGCCTTTATAGTTTTCTGGTTTCAGGGTTAACCCGGCAGCATATTTATGACCTCCGAATTGTTCTATATGTTCTGAGCATTTTTCCAACGCATTGTATACATCAAAACCTTTTACACTTCTAGCTGAAGCTGCTAGCATTTCACCGCTTTTTGTAAAAACCAAGGTCGGACGGTAATAGGTTTCTATAAGTCTAGAAGCAACAATACCTATCACTCCTTTATGCCAATTCTCATTGTAAACAACAGAGGTAAATCTATCTTGTTCCATATTTTTCTCTATTTGAGTAAGTGCTTCAATGGTAATTTGCTTGTCGGCATCTCGCCGATCGGTATTGTATGTATCGATATCAATGGCATATTTAGCTGCTAAATTAATATCGGTTTCGCATAATAATGTAACTGCATGATTTCCATGTTTCATTCTTCCAGCTGCATTAATTCGAGGAGCGATAATGAACACGACATCGGTTATGGTTAGTTTTTCTTTTTTTACTTGCTTTAAAATAGCTTCAAATCCTGGACGGGGATTTTTATTGATAACTTTTAAACCATGATAAGCGAGTGTTCTATTCTCTCCTACTATGGGTACAATATCTGCTCCAATGGCGGTTACTACTAAATCTAAATACAGTACTAAATCTTCAATGGTTTCTCCTTTTTTGGATGCCAGAGCTTGTATAAGTTTAAAACCTACTCCACAACCACATAATTCTTTGAAGGGGTACTCACAGTCTTCTTGTTTAGGATCCAAAACTGCCTTAGCTTGCGGAGTTTCAGCTCCCGGCCTATGATGATCACAAATAATAAAATCGATTCCTTTTTTAGAGGCATACGTTACTTTATCGATGGCTTTAATACCGCAGTCCAAAGCAATGATTAAACTAAAATTATTGTCTTCAGCAAAATCAATTCCTTTATAAGAGATGCCATAACCTTCCTCGTATCTATCTGGAATGTAGGTGGCAACATTCGGATAAAAAGACAACAAATAAGAAGATAATAAAGCAACACTCGTAGTGCCATCTACATCGTAATCTCCATAGATTAAAATATTTTCTTGATGTTCGACCGCTTCTTCAATTCTGGTGACTGCTTTTTTCATATCCTTCATTAAAAAAGGATCATGTAAGTCATTTAAATCGGGCCTAAAAAAGTTTTTAGCTTCTTCAAAAGTCTCAATTCCCCGTTGTGCTAATAAAAAAGAAGTAGTCGAATCTACAGCTAATTCATTAGATAGACGGGCAACAGTATCTGGATCTGGTTTTGGTTTTATCGTCCAGCGCATAAAGGAAATGAATTAAGATTAATCTCATTAAAGGGAAGTTATAGGTAAATGTAACTAGAAAAATACAAATCTCTGTGTGATTTTTGGAAATTTATAATTACGTTCTAAAAACCCTTTCTAACTAAAGCCTTGTCATTCAACTTAATCCTCCAACGACAATCACAATTTCTCCTTTAGGAGGTTTTTTAGTGTAGTAATTCAATACCTCTTCTGCGGTACCTCGTATCGTTTCTTCATGAATTTTAGAGATCTCTCTTGATACGGAAAGGGGTCTTTCTGCACCAAAATATTCAACAAAATGATGGAGGGTTTTGATTAGCTTGTGAGGAGATTCGTAAAAAATGGGGGTGCTTTCTACTTTAGCTAACAATTTTAATCGTGTTTTGCGTCCTTTTTTTGGTGGTAAAAACCCTTCAAAATTAAACTTGTTGTTGGGCAGCCCACTATTTACTAATGCAGGTACAAAAGCAGTCGCTCCCGGCAGACAATCTACCTCAATACCTGCTTCAACGCATGCGCGAGTAAGCAAAAACCCCGGGTCACTAATCGCAGGAGTTCCGGCATCGCTTATTAAAGCAACCATAGCGCCTGCTTGAATTCGCTCTACAATTCCAGAAACGGTTTTATGTTCATTGTGCATATGGTGAGATTGCATGGGAGTTGCAATCTCGTAATGTTTTAGGAGTTTCCCGCTTGTTCGAGTGTCTTCCGCTAATATGAAGTCTACTTTATTTAAAACTTCAATCGCTCTAAAAGTAATGTCTTTTAGATTTCCTATTGGCGTTGGAACGATATAAAGTTTCTTCATTTCTAGTTGAAACTTTTTTCAATAATCAACAAAAAACGATCGACATAGGTTTCCTTTTCAGCCCAATTATAATCTAACCTTACTTTACTTTGTATAAAGATCTGAGCTTCCTCAAAAGTGTCCATCGAGTTAATTTGAGATAACACTTTTAAGTAATCGTCTGTACTATTATTAAATAACTGTTTTATAAAAGCTATTCGATCATTTAGACCGATTTGAAGACCCGAATTGATGTTGTCGTTAATCGACTTTGGTTTTTCCTCAACTTCCATCTTTTGCTTTCTTTCAAAAACAGGGTTTTCTGTGTAAGATGCGGCAAATTCTTCTAAATCATTTTTTGAAGTTTCTTTTGATGGAATAATTTCTTTTAATAACTCTTCAATAGCTTCCTCGTTTTCATTGGGCATATTGGCAACAATATCTTTAATTTTTTCAGTCAAGGGTTCTACCAGTTCTTCCTCATGAGGGTTTTGTGGCACTGGATCTGGTTCTTTAAACCAATTTTGTTCTCTATATGTTTTCGAGTCTGTTGCGGTTCTTTCTGGTTTTTCAAATTCAGTTTCAACACTAGATTCTAAGAATTCTAAAATCGTTAGCTTTTCATAAAGCTGCAACAATTCGTTTTTTAATTTGGAAATATCGATCTCATTTTCTGAGCTAACAATCCCCTGAGCTATTGCATTTATTTGGGAAAGGACTTTCTTCTTCATAACTTATAAAAATAAAGCAAATTTTCTATTTTGTTTTTATAAATTTACACAACCTTTATGTAAACGTCAAAGAATTTAGTTTTAGTTTAAAATAATTTTATGTTTCTCGAAAATACCGTTAATCAAAAAGAAAAATTTGGATGGATTGAAGTAATAGCTGGCTCAATGTTTTCGGGTAAAACAGAGGAACTAATAAGACGTTTAAAGCGCGCAAAGTTTGCTAAGCAAAAAGTTGAAATTTTTAAACCTGCTATCGATACGCGTTATGACGACAAAAGGGTAATGTCTCATGATAGTAACGAAATTCAATCTACCCCCGTTCCAGCAGCAGCTAATATCCCTATTTTAGCCGATAATTGCGATGTAGTTGGGATAGATGAAGCTCAATTTTTTGATGATGAAATCGTTAAAGTTTGTAATGATCTCGCCAACAGAGGCGTTCGGGTAATTGTTGCAGGACTGGACATGGATTAAAAGGGGAACCCTTTTGGGCCTATGCCAGCTCTCATGGCAACCGCTGAATATGTCACAAAAGTTCATGCGGTTTGTACACGTACTGGAAATCTTGCAAATTATAGTTACCGGAAGGCTAAGAGTGATGAATTAGTTTTGTTGGGTGAAGTGGACGAATATGAACCTTTAAGCAGGTCCGCTTATTATAAATTAATGTTACGAGAAAAGGTTCGAAATATCAATGTTAAAGATGCTGAAGATATTTCTAAAAAAAAGGAAGCCTAAGGGATGCCAAAAACTACCGAAACAGTTTTAGAAATAAATCTTACCGCCCTAGGTAACAACTACTGTTATTTGAAATCTAAATTAAATGATGACACAAAATTATTAGGGGTTGTAAAAGCATTTGCTTACGGAAGTGACGCCATTGTGATTGCGAAAGAATTAGAAATTTTAGGGATTGATTATTTTGCAGTTGCCTATGTGAGTGAAGGAGTAAGATTGCGAAATGCAGGGATCAAAACTCCTATACTGGTACTACATCCTCAGCTTGAAAATTTTGAAACACTCATCGACCGATGCCTAGAACCAAGTTTATATAGCGAAAGAGCACTAAACCATTTTATAAAAATTGCTACAGAAAAAAAACAATCTAACTATCCTGTTCATATAAAATTTAATACGGGATTAAATCGATTGGGATTTAATGAACGTGAAACGCCTAAAGTTATCTCTCTCTTAAACACCACAACAGCTACAAAAATCACCTCCGTATTCTCTCACTTAGCAGCAAGTGAAGATTTAGATGAAAAGAATTTTTCAGAGGCTCAAATCAATTTATTTTCGTCCATTTCTGAAAGTTTATCTTCGAAACTTGACTCGCAACCTATATTACATATGTGTAACACGTCTGGGTTATTAAATTTCCCCAAGGCACAATTTGATATGGTCAGGTGTGGCATAGGCTTGTATGGTTTTAGTAATATTTTAGAGGAGCAGAAAAGCTTTACTCCAATCGCCACCCTAAAAACTGTTATATCTCAAATTCATCATATTAACGTTGGTGAAAGTGTTGGATACAATAGGTCTTTTAAAAGTACCAGCCCTATAATTGCTGCCACATTACCCATTGGACATGCTGATGGTATCAGCAGGTCTTATGGTAATGGAAAAGGATGGGTGTGGGTTCATGGCAAAAAAGCTCCTATTATTGGGAATGTTTGTATGGATATGTTAATGATAGAGATTACTAACATCGATTGCAAAGAAGGAGACGAAGTAATTGTATTTGGAGCAGAAAATAATTTAGAAAGCCTTACAGATAGTATCAACTCCATTTCGTACGAATTATTAACGGCTATCTCACAAAGAGTAAAACGAGTTATAACTAGAAAATAACCGTTGAGTTAAATCTTTTTTTTCACTATTAAAAAATTTTAGGCGTCAATGCCTTATTTTTGTTAATACATAAACTAAAGGATCAAACTTTCAAGTAAATACCTATATGAAATTAGCAGTTGTTGGAGCTACCGGAATGGTAGGAACCATTATGATAAAATTATTAGAGGAGCGAAAGTTTCCAATTTCTGAACTAGTGGTTGTTGCCTCAAAAAATTCTATCGGAAACTCGATTCGTTATCAGGATCGTACTATCAAAATAATTGGATTGGAAGAGGCGGTTTTAAAAAAGCCTGAAATTGCCATATTCTCTGCTGGAAGTACCGTCTCTTTAGAATGGGCTCCTAAGTTTGCCGAATCAGGAACTGTGGTGATTGATAATTCTTCTGTCTGGAGAATGGATGTAACAAAAAAATTAATAGTCCCAGAAATTAATGCCTCCGTTCTAACCAAAGAGGATAAAATTATTGCCAACCCAAACTGCTCCACGATTCAATTAGTAATGGCATTAGCTCCGTTACATCATAAATATAAAATGAAACGTGTAATTGTTTCTACCTATCAATCTGTTTCTGGAACGGGTGTTAAGGCTGTTAAACAATTAGAAAACGAAATTAAAGGTGTAAAAACCGAAATGGCATACCCCTATCCAATACATAAAAATGCGTTGCCTCATTGTGATGACTTTGAAGAGAATGGCTATACTAAAGAAGAAATGAAATTGGCTCGTGAGCCTCAAAAAATTTTAGATGACCAATCGTTTGCGATTTCGGCAACTGCGGTCCGAATTCCTACTTCCGGAGGACATAGTGAATCGGTAAATGTTGAGTTTGAAAAGAGTTTTGAACTTAGTTCAATTAGAAAAATCCTACACGAAACCCCAGGGATTACCGTTCAAGATAATCCCGTTACCAATACCTACCCCATGCCTATTTATGCGCATGATAAAGATGATGTTTTTGTGGGGCGAATAAGAAAAGATGAAAGTCAAGAAAATACATTAAATATGTGGATTGTAAGTGATAATTTAAGAAAAGGTGCGGCAACCAATGCCATTCAAATTGCTGAATATGTTTTAAATAAATTTATGGTGTAATATTTAACCTAATTATGACGTATCGCTAATGAAATAATTAATTGTATCTTGAACATACTATTTTAAAAAGCAAAAGTCAATGAATAAAAAAAATGAAGCTTCGATTGAGGTTATTAATATTTACAACTCCTTACTAAGTCTAAAAGATAAAGGATTAAAAACAAAAGAGGAGGCTAATTACTTTAGCTCTCAAATTAATAAGTTGAGGGATTTGGGGGGTGTTCCATTTGAAATATTTCAAGAAATACGTTCAAATTGTAAAGAAATTTTTTATTCTATAAAAACTTTATCTGAAAATGAAATATTAAATGTCTCCGATATTAAAATTACTGAAAAACTTAATTTATTAAGATTTTATTCCGGCATTCCTTTTAGTAAAAAATTTGCTGATGAATTACACGTAAAGCCAGGCTTTGCGAATACATCAATATTAATGAACAAGATAATGTTTAATGATGGAGTCAGAAGAGAACGAATGCAGGCCGAATTTATAACGGCATCTCCAAATCCATGGGAAGTTTTTAATAACAGATTTGGTATAGGCTATGAACATCTCGTGACAAAAGAATATGTAGGTGCAAATTTAAAATCGAATGCCAAAATTGTTTTTTTAGGAAGTGGCCCTGCACCAATAACCCTTATATTATTTTGGAAATTGTTTGGCGTAAAAAGTATTGGAGTTGAGATAAATTCAGAGACTGCAGACATATCCAGAAAATTAATTAACAGCCTCGATTTAAATGATCAGATAACCATAATTACAGGAGATCATTTTTCTAAAACTATTGTTGAAGAATGTGACCATCTTATTATTGCGTCTGATGCCGAACCTAAAGAAGAAATTTTTAATCAATTGGCAGAAACTCTGCCTAATGGTAAAACCTTATCATATCGACTTGTTGAGCCTAAGAATGATAATCAAACAACCCTTGCGACTATAGTATTAAACAAAGAACAAGAATTTTTTCTTCACCCATCATTCCAACAATATCGTTATGAGCCACCATCCAAAAATGTCTTGAATACGATCATATTTATTAGAAAACAAGAAGAAGTATAGCGTTTATAAAAACCTATAAATAGCGGCTATAGTAAGTTCTTGATGGCCAGGCGCTTTTTTATACCTTTAATCTAAATTAATAGATATTTAATATTCTGTAAAAAACTCCTTTAAAATTAAATTGATCATTTTTTACTTTTCCTAATAGGCAACGGCCTATTGGAGCTGCTGGAGCTACACCAAGGTAAATAGTGTCATGAACCTGTAGTTTGCCTACCGATATACTTATAAAAAAATTCGCTTGGTTAGTTTCGATAATGCTTCCCAAACGAATTGTTTCTGAGGTGTCACTAATATTGACTTTATCCAGTTGGCGAATCACTTTTTCAATTTCATTTAATTGCTTACCGGCATTTTCGCGTTCAATTTGCAACATAGCACGTCCCGTATGGTGCTTATCGCCACTAGTACTTTTAGATTCGTCCTTTAAGGAAGTTTCGATATCTGATATGGTATTTAAAATACTCCTGTGACGACTTTTAATTAAGTCTTTACATTGCTGTTGTAATTCAAATTTTAATTCTTGAATCGTCATCTTTTTACTATTGAACACTATACGGTTATTAAATAAAAACTCCGAACATTAAGTTCGGAGTTTAGTTTTATTCTTCCTCTTCTATTTCACTCATTTCAAAGCTATCCATAAAGGCGGTTGTAAAGTTACCCTCTATGAAATCGGGGTGATCCATCAATTGCCTATGAAAGGGGATGGTCGTTTTAATTCCCTCTATAACAAACTCATCCAATGCCCTGCGCATTTTACTAATGGCTTCTTCACGCGTTTGTGCCGTAGTAATTAATTTTGCAATCATGGAGTCATAATTTGGAGGTATTGTATATCCTGCATAAACATGCGTGTCTAAGCGAACCCCATGACCTCCTGGTGAGTGTAGTTCTGTAATTTTACCAGGGTGAGGTCTAAAATCGTTGAAAGGATCTTCAGCATTGATTCGACACTCAATAGAATGGAGTTTAGGAAAATAGTTTACCCCCATAATAGGAATGCCGGCTGCAACTTTTATTTGTTCTCTTATTAAATCAAAATCAATGATTACTTGTTCTGTAATTGGATGCTCAACTTGGATCCGTGTGTTCATTTCCATGAAATAAAAATTTCGATGTTTATCAACTAAAAATTCAACGGTTCCTGCTCCCTCATATTTTATATACTCAGCAGCTCTTACGGCGGCAAGTCCCATTTCTTCCCGAAGTTTATCTGTCATGAATGGACTTGGCGTTTCTTCGGTTAACTTCTGGTGACGTCTTTGTATAGAGCAATCTCTTTCGCTTAAATGACAAGCGTTTCCTTTACTATCGCCGATAATCTGTATTTCGATATGGCGAGGTTCTTCGATAAGTTTTTCCATGTACATATCGTCATTCCCAAAAGCAGCTTTACTTTCTGCTCTCGCAGATTTCCAGGCATTTTCAAGATCCTCTTCATTCCAAACAGCTCGCATTCCCTTGCCGCCACCACCGGCACTTGCTTTAAGCATCACAGGATACCCTGTTTCTTTAGCTACTTTTACACATGTTTTAAAATCTGGAATAATGCCTTCGCTACCGGGAACGCATGGCACCCCAGCCTCAATCATAGTGGTTTTAGCCATGGCTTTGTCACCCATACGATTAATCATATCTTCAGAAGCGCCAATAAACTTAATATTGTGTTCTTCACATAATTTGGAAAATTTAGCATTTTCGGAAAGAAAGCCATAGCCAGGGTGAATCGCATCAGCGTTTGTAATTTCAGCTGCAGCTATTATATTGGGTATTTTTAAATAACTTTCGTTACTTGGTGCGGGGCCAATACAAACAGCTTCATCAGCAAATCTAACATGGAGACTTTCAGCATCCGCAGTAGAATAAACTGCTACAGACTTTATCCCCATTTCTCTACAAGTACGAATTACTCTTAATGCTATTTCTCCTCTATTGGCAATTAGTATTTTTTTGAACATAATTTCAATAAATTTCAATGCGCCAAAATCATATTAATAAACAATGGATAATGATTTTGACTATTTTAGATTTAATTAATTAAGATGGGTCTACCAAAAATAATGGTTGGTCAAACTCTACTGGTGTAGCATCATCGACTAAAAACTTGACAATTTTTCCAGAAACCTCACTTTCAATTTCATTGAAAAGTTTCATGGCCTCTATTATACATAAAACGTCACCTTCTTTGACACTGTCTCCAACCTCAACAAAGGCGGGTTGGTCTGGTGATGATTTTCTATAAAAAGTACCAATTATGGGTGATTTTACCGTTATGTAATTTGCGTCTTCTGTTTCTGGAAGCCCTTCCATTAAGGGTTCGGAAGTAGCTTGAGGTGCCGCTACTGGTACTGGGGCAACTTGAGGTGCCAGGGCAGGCATTTGTTGAATGTAAGTCGTGTCAGCTTTTGCTTGTTCATCAACTGTTTTGATCGTGATCTTTACATCATTCATTTCAAGTTTTACTTCTGTAGCTCCAGATTTTGCTACAAACTTGATTAAATTTTGAATCTCTTTTAAATTCATGGTTTCAGTTTTAGTTGTTCTATTTATTAGGAGTCATATGCCCAGGTAAGGTACATAGCTCCCCAGGTAAATCCACCTCCGAAGGCGGCAAATACTAATTTATCCCCTTTTTTAAGTTTTTTCTCATAATCCCAAAGACATAAAGGTAAGGTTGCGGAAGTCGTATTCCCATATTTGTGAATATTTTTCATCACCTTATCCTCGGCTAATTCCATTCTGTTTGAAGTAGCGTCTATAATTCTGTTATTTGCTTGATGAGGCACCAGCCATTGAATATCGTCTCCGGTTAACTGGTTTCTTTCTAATATTTTCTCGGAAACATCCGCCATTCGAGTAACAGCAAATTTAAATACTGTTTTTCCATCCTGAAACACAGTATGTTGATTATTTTCTACTGTTTCTGTTGAAGCTGGAAGCAAAGAGCCTCCGGCATCAATTTTTAAGGACTCTCTTCCAGAACCATCTGTTCTTAACAGTTCGTCTTGTACGCCCAGTCCTTCGTAATTTGGCTCGAAAAGAGCTGCTCCTGCCCCATCTCCAAAAATGATACAGGTTGTACGATCTTTATAATCAATTATCGAAGACATTTTATCGGCTCCTATTAAAAGCACTTTTTTGTAACGTCCCGACTCAATATACTTGGCAGCTACAGACATTCCAAATAAAAAACTAGAACAAGCGGCCATTAAATCGTATGAGAAAGCATTTTCTGCTCCAATTTGAGTTGCAACATAAGATCCGGTTACTGCAACTGGCATATCTGGCGTAGCAGTTGCCATAACAATCATATCTATTTCCTTGGGGTCAGTATTATTTTTTTTAAGAAGGTCCTTTGCAGCTTGTATGGCAAGAAACGATGTTCCCTTGTCTTTATCTTTTAATATTCTGCGTTCTTTTATACCCGTTCTAGCAGTAATCCACTCATCATTGGTGTCTACCATCGTTTCCAAAATTTGATTGGATAAAACGTAATCTGGGACGTAGCCTCCTACAGCTGTAATTGCTGCTGTGATTTTACTCATATTTTTGAATTAATTTATCAAAAAGAGGCAAAATTCCTCTAAATCGGTCGAAAATTACTAAAAAATAGTCAAAAACAAGAAAAAAACGCTTAATTTTTATCTGATTTTAAAATTTTAAAAAAATGATTACCATAAAAAAACGCTCACATTAATGTGAGCGTTTTTTTTGAGTGTTTTTTCGCACTAAGCTACTTCTTCAACGGAGTCAATAACTATTTGACCGCGGTAATATAACTTTCCTTCATGCCAGTGTGCTCGGTGGTATAAATGAGACTCTCCTGTTGTAGGATCTGTGGCTATTTGTGGTGTAGTTGCTTTGTAATGCGTTCTTCTTTTATCTCTTCTAGTTTTGGAGATTTTTCTTTTTGGATGTGCCATTACTTTTTTATTTGTCTGTTAATAAATTTTTTAATTTGTCCCATCTTGGGTCTGTATTTTCATCTTTCGCATCGGGTTTATCACCTTCAGTCGTTGGACGCAACTCTTCAAGTTTATTTAGAATGTCAGATTTTAAAGTCCCAGCTTCGATTCCTGGATGGATTCTCTTTGTTGGAACTGCCAATACAATTGATTCATAGACGTATTGCTGAATATTAAATTCATAACTTCCATGAGGTATTATAATTAACTCTTCATTTTCATCATTAAATTCGTCACCAAATTTCACGATAAAATCAAATGATCCTGTGATGTCTTGGTTGTAAGGCTCATTAGTTACATCACAGTTTACGTTTACATATCCTTTAAAGGCTAACGTAAACTCCAACATGGTATTTTTTTTAATTAGCAGTACATCAAGATCAATTTCTGAATTATTAAAATCTTCATACTCAAAATACTCAAAGAACGTTTTGTTTATTTTAAAGTCAAACGAGTGCTTTCCTAATTTTAACCCTATAAAAGGAATTATAAATTCTTTCAATTGCTTCATAATCACACAGCTGTTATACACAACTAACTTTTCAATAACGCGGCTGCAAAGATAAAAAAATAATTATACTGCATATCTTTTTTAGCAAATCTTTTTTGGTATTTAATTTTTAAAGCACATTACGCTTAAGAACAAAATAGAATTTGAAGCGAATTATTGTTTTTTCTTATAAAATGGCTTCTTATGGGTTGACGTTTTTAAAGGATTATTGGAAAGTGTTTCGTGTTCTTCTCTTTGCTTAAATATGTCGATGGCGTTAAAAACAGCTGCCTTAAAAGAAGCGTTGTCTGCTATATTTTTTCCTGCAATGTCAAAGGCAGTACCGTGATCTGGAGAGGTCCTGACTTTATTTAATCCTGCGGTATAATTTACACCTTTCCCGAAGGATAGCGTCTTGAAAGGTACAAGGCCTTGATCGTGATAGGAGGCTATGATAGCGTCAAAATTCTCATAATTTCCGGTTCCAAAAAAACTATCTGCCGCATAAGGTCCGTAAACTAAAATTCCCTCATCAAAAAGATTTTTTAAAACGGGTCTTAATACCGTGTCATCTTCGCTTCCGATGACACCATGATCTCCATTATGAGGATTAATCCCTAAAACAGCTATTTTGGGTTTTCGAATACCAAAATCCTTGGTCAAGCTATCCTCGATCGTTCTTATTTTTTTTTCTATTAAGTCTTTGGTAATTTTTTTGGAAACATCTTTAACCGCTACATGATCTGTTAACAATCCAACCCTTAACGAATCTTTAATCATCAACATTAAGCTTTTGCCCTCTAACTCCTTATTTAAAAAATCGGTATGGCCTGGAAAATTAAAGTCTTCTGATTGAATATTAGATTTGTTAATAGGAGCCGTCACCAATACATCTATTTTGTTATTTTTTAGTGCGGCTACCGATGCGTTTAAAGCCTTTATAGCATAGGAGCCTATTTTTGGGCTCTCTGTGCCAAAATTTATAGTTACCGGCTCTTTCCAGCAATTAAAAACATTAATTTTTTTTTCTTGGATCGCTTCTAATTTGTCTATTCCAAATAAATTACAATCGATATGATAGTGTTTTTTAAAAAAATTCATGATTTCAAGAGACGCAAATATTACAGGCGTAAAAAAATCAAGAATTCTTGGGTCTTGTAATGTTTTTAAAACTATTTCACTGCCAATCCCATTTAAGTCTCCAATAGAAATCCCAACTACTATTTTATTTTGCTTATTCATTTAACCTAGATCCCTTTTTTTATCATTATTTTTGTTTTACAAATGTAACTAAATGTAATTATGTTTACAGGAATAATTGAATCAATGGGAGAAATTGTTTCCCTAACAAAAGAGGGAACCAATATTAATATTGAAGTAAAAAGTTCTATCACCCAAGAATTAAAAATAGACCAAAGTCTCGCACATAATGGTGTTTGTTTAACTGTTGTGAAAATTAACAACGATAACTATGTAGTTACCGCCATAAAGGAAACACTAGACAAATCGAATATTGGAGACTTAAAAGTTGGGGATTTGGTAAATCTTGAGAGGTCCATGAAATTACAACAACGTCTAGACGGTCACATAGTGCAAGGGCATGTAGATCAAACTGGAATATGTACTCGTGTATCAGAACTAGAAGGAAGCACCTATTTTAGCTTTAAATACGAGGACGACTATAGTAATGTAACCATTGAAAAAGGATCGATTACAGTAAACGGAGTGAGCTTAACAGTAGTGGACTCTAAAAAAAATGAGTTTACTGTTGCTATTATTCCCTATACCATCCATCATACTAATTTTAAGGAATTTAATGTTGGTACTCGTGTAAATTTAGAATTTGATGTGGTTGGAAAGTATATTAAACGACTCACTCAGGGGTATTAACCTTTTCCTTTTAACTGGTATGTTTACGCTAATGCAATTTTTAAAGTATTCTAGGAGCCTGTAAAGCTTTTAATTTGCTGTGTTCGATACTCAAAAATAGTTCTCAACTGTTTTTTTACAAAAAGCTTGTGGCCTAATTTACCGAGTAATCCATAGGGTAATTTATAACTAACAATATCAGTCATTTTACAATTATTAGCATCAACAGGCTCAAATAAATGCTCGTGGTGCCACATTTTATAGGGTCCAAATCGTTGTTCGTCTATAAAGTATTGTTCAAATTCTACCTGGGTTATTTCGGTTACCCAATTCAACCGAAAATATTTTAAAACATTGACCTTATAGCTTATAATTTGTCCGGCATATGCTTTTTTTGGTGGCCCCGAGGTAATTAGAAAATTCATCTCTGGAGGAGTAACTTTTGAAAGATTATGGGGAGAGCTAAAAAAATCCCAAGCGGTTGAAATTGACATCGGTAAAGTAACTTCCGATTTTTTAGTAAAAATATTTGAGTGACTTTTAATAAATAAGGACATTTTAAGTAGTTTTATGGAGTCTTTTTTTTAGGGTTTCAAAAATCATAAGATTCCCAAATAACATTGAAAAAGCGTAGCCAATGTCTTCCACTGGAATCGTAAAAAGTCGAATTCCTAGGTTTTCTAAATTATTGTAACTAACAATAGGGGTCTCAATAAAAGAGCCTGTTAAAATACCGTTGACGATAAAAAAGGGTATCAAAATAACAATAAAACTAGCATAGAATTCTTGAAGATACGTTCTAAAAAACAACAAGCCCAGAGATAATACCATCGCTAAAACAAAGAAATTTACTGCAGTATAATATTTGGTACTGTTAGTAATAGCAACAGTAAAAACTAAAACTATAAGGGTTATGGTAAGGTAAAATGAAGCCTTTTTGTTGAATTTGAAATTTGGATTTACGGTGATAGCACAATAATGTATAAACAAACTACAAAAGGGAATTATTAAAAAGAACAGCCATTCTTCGAGGGGCATCCCAAGCAATTCAATTCCTAAACAGTAATCATAATTAAATGACCAAACACCAATTGCTGTAAAATAAAAATCCCATATCAAAAAAAATACAGCTACTAATACTGTTGAAATAGTGAAATACTTCCAATGTTTTATAAAGTCCTTGAAAAATAGGGTATAAAGTAGAGGAACAGCTACAGAAAAAAGAAGAATATAAAAATAGAGCGGTGTCATTTAACTGAAAAAGGTTTCTTAAAATATTTTTTTGGAACATTTAGCATCCCAAAACATTCGCCATCTTCTTTTCCTAAGTGTTTGTGATGTATTTTATGTGCCTTTCGTAGACCAATTAAATAACTATTTTTTGTGTTTTTGAACCATTTAAACCGTTGATGTATTAACACGTCATGAACCATAAAATAGGTAATTCCATAAAACAAAATTCCCAGACCGATAAAAAACTTATAATTTAATTCTGGATTGACCCCGAAATAAAAAAGTGCAATACTCGGAATAGCACCAATCACAAAAAAAGCATCGTTTTTCTCGAAAACATGTTGGTATCTTGGCTGGTGATGATCTTCGTGAAGTACCCATAAAAAACCGTGCATTACGTATTTATGGACGAACCAAGTAACTCCTTCCATACCTGCATAAGTGATTACGGTGATCAGTATATAGTGTGCGATTGTCATTTATAGTTATTGTATATTAAAAATAGATTAGACTAAATTAAGTTTAAAATTAAAATACGACTCCACTAAAAGAGCCATTTTTTTTGGATTGGAAACTCGTATTCGTTTTTCTTTTAATGTTTTAGATGGGGTTCTTTCAATTTTGTGTAAAAGATTAAAGTAGTATTTGTAAGCAACATAAACAGCAAGTTTCGCTTCTTTAGGTAACTTTATAATTCCCTTGTAAGCCTCTTCAAAGTCATTATTTATCTCTAGCAATACTCTAGCTTTATCAGCCTCTGTAAAATTATTAGGATTGATGTTTGGGAAGTAGGATCTATTTAAATTTTCATAATCCTCATTCAAGTCTCTTAAAAAATTTACTTTTTGAAATGCCGAACCCAATTTCATTGCAGACTCTTTTAGGTTGTTGTATCGTTCTTCATCCCCTTGAACAAAAACTTTTAAACACATTAAACCTACAACATCAGCTGAACCATAAATATAGTCATCGATCTCTTTCTGGTTGTTATAATTTTGTTTTTCCAAATCTGTTCTCATGCTTTTTAAAAACGATTCTACAAGAGCATAATCAATATGGTATTTGGATACAGTTCCCTGAAAGGCATTAATTACTGGGTTGGTACTTATGCCAACCTTGAGAGAGTATCTGTATTCTTGTTCAAATCTATCTAATAGTTCTTCCTTAGGGTACTCTTCGAAACTATCCACTATTTCGTCTGCAACCCTAACAAACCCATATATATTGTATATAGCTTCACGTATGTTGGGAGATAGTAAATTAACTGCAATTGAAAAAGAAGTGCTGTATTTTTTCGTGATAATTTTTGAACTTTCACTGGAGATACTGTCAAATAGTTGTTTCATTTGTTGGAGTTGATTTAGAGTTGGTTCATGAGTTAAAATGTTTTAATATAGATTCTGCTGCTATTTTTCCTGAAATCAATGCGGGTGGAACACCGGGACCGGGAACTGTTAATTGTCCCGTAAAATACAAATTTTTTACTTTCTTACTTTTAATCTTTGGCCTTAAAAATGCTGTTTGTGTAAGTGTGTTGGCAAGCCCATAAGCATTGCCTTTGTAGGAGTTATAATCTTCAACAAAATCATTGATACAATATGACTTTACAAATAATACATCGTCTTTTAATTTTTGATGAGTTAATTTTTCTAGACGATCAATGATCAAATCAAAATATTTTTCTCTGTGAGCTTCAGTATCTTCAATTCCTGATGCGATGGGTATTAAAAAGGTCGCGGCTTCTTTTTCTTTTGGCGCAAATGCGTTGTCGGAAATACTGGGAAAGCTCGCGTAAAAAAGCGGATCTTTAGGCCATGAAGGATTATCGTATATGTATTCTGCGTGTGAATCAAATTCTTCATCAAAAAACAAGGTGTGATGAGAAACATTGTTTAGTTTTTTATTAAACCCTACATAAAAAAGTAAGGAAGAAGGGGCAAATGTTTTCTTGTTCCAATAGGATTCTGAATATTGCCTATATTGGCCATCTAATAATGTTTCGGTATGGTGATAGTCTGCTCCACTTAACACTACGTCAGCATTTTTATGAGACGCTCCGTTTACGACAATGCTCTCGACACTATTTTTCACCACGTTTAGTTTTTCAACGTTAGCATTGGTTTTAAAAGTAACACCAAGTTCTTTTGCTAATGACTCCATCGCTTTTATAACTTCAAACATCCCTCCTTTTGGATGCCATGTACCTAGACCAAAATCAGCCCAGTTCATAAAATTGTACATAGCGGGTGTGTTTCCTGGTTTAGCTCCAAGAAATAACACGGGAAATTCTAGAATTTTAATGAGTCGAGGATTATTAAACCTCTTTTGTATTTGATTGCGTATATCAAAAAATAACTGATTTAATTTGTTGATTGTTTTTGGAGTAATTAATTCTAAAGGAGAAACTCCTGGTCTATAAACGAGGTCTTTCACAGCAACATCGTAATTGTTTTTTGCTTGCTTTAAAAATTTTTTTAGATGCAACGATGATCCTTTTTCTTCTTTCTCAAATAAAGAATAAATTTGATCTAGATTATCTGGTATAACTGCTGAATCACCAATGCCAAAGTAAACCTCATAGGCAGGATTTAATTTTTCTAATTGATAATAGTCCGATGGTTTTTTATCAAAATCGTTAAAAAAGCGTTCAAAAACATCTGGCATCCAATACCATGTTGGCCCCATGTCAAACAAAAATCCATCTTTTTTATATTGTCTTGCTCTACCTCCTATTTGGCTGTTTTTTTCAAAAACGGTCACTTTGTGTCCTGCCTTTGCTAAATAACAAGATGCTGCTAAAGATGAAAATCCAGAACCTAGGATATTTATAGTTTTACTCATGTTTCAAATATAGATAATTAATTATTTAAAAAAACCCCTCTAGAAATTGCTTTCAAAAAGGGGCTTCAATCAAAACCTAACAACAATTCTTTATATTTTTTAAGGTTTTTTTTATTTCTTTAAAAGCTTCTTTGTTCCAACTAGATCGTTTCCGTCCATGATTAATACTTGGTATAAACCACTTGACAAATTAGCCACGTTCATGCTTTGATTGGACGCATTAATAGTATTGGTTGCTACTGTTCTCCCTTGCATATCAGTAATAGTTATATTGAATGCACTAGCATCTAATGCTGAATATTCAAAGTTTAATTCGCTCACTGCTGGATTAGGATACATTACAAACGTATTTATATCAAAATCTTCTACTCCTAAAGTTGCTGAAGGAAGTGCTACTAAAAA
>Ga0206124_10001584_pt1 | contig 17762 bp, 16 predicted proteins | sample Helgoland_Spring_3_FD_148671 | JGI IMG/M metagenome (GOLD analysis project Ga0206124, IMG submission 148671) | Pelagic subsurface seawater microbial communities from Kabeltonne, Helgoland, North Sea - Helgoland_Spring_Bloom_20160321_2 | ecosystem: Environmental > Aquatic > Marine > Epipelagic ... | reverse complement strand
CCCCATATTTACCTCTAACATATCCTAACATTTCTTTACATATAGCTAAAGTAAATTCAAATATCCAACTTCTACCTACTGAGTTAATGTCTTCATATTTTGGGTTTTTATATGGTACCCCACTAACCATTTTTATCTTATCATAAGCTTCAACAATTGATGCTGAAGATCTATCTGATTTTAACATAAATTCAACCCACATATTTCCTGCTGATCCTGAAGGGTTATTTGGATCATATCCTGCTGAACCTGATGATATACCTGATATAGGAACTGGAAATACTCTTAATACATTATCATGCATTTCAAATGAATAATTAGATACTCTAACCATATCATTTAATTCAATTTGCTGAATTATTTGCATGTTATAATTTAAAGGCATCATAAGATATCCACCTCCATAACCAAATCCACCAAACCCACCAGCACCATCTATTCCTGCTGCTACAGATCCACCTAAACCAAATCCAAACCCATCATATGCATTCATAAATAAAGCTGATGCTGGAGGAGTTTCATAAAATACTCTCATTATTTCAATATCATTACTTTGAGTAAATCCAGCTTGGGCTGCTAAAGCATCTAAATCATAATCTTGCACTGCACCAGATAATGGAACTTTTAATTTTCTCCAAGGTACATTTCCACCTGTTCCTGCTTCAGCACCATATTGTTCTGAATAGTCTATTATACGACCTAAATTTGGAGTTACAATTGATTCTTCTATATCTATACTTGTTGGAGCTCCTTCTAAAGTTAAATAATTTTCTCTAATTTTATAAGCATATAACTCATTACCATATACAGTAACTGCTTCTTCAAAAGCAGCATAAATATTTATTGCTTGTAATTCAATTTCTACTAAAGGATATCCTAATCTTCTAGTAACAAAAGTACAAACTTTATCTGCGTCTTTTTCAAATGCTGGGTCTTTGTCATAAAATCCGAAAGGAGTATCTCCAGGGTGAAATGAACTTGAGCCAGGCCAAATTGGTATGTTTGCCATAATTTATTTTTTAATTAGTTGCTACTGGTGCGTTAACTAATACATATTCTACATCTACACTACCAGTAAGAGCATAAACTGAAATGAATTCTATATCTTGTTCAAATATTCCATTAAATTTACTTCCTGAACAATTAGGGCTTGAAAACATAATTGATGAAGTAGGTAAACATTCCATTGTCCAGTAACTTTTAGTTCCTGTAAGTGAAAAATCATTTGTATCTAATTTATATGATAAATCAGCTGTCGAATTGCCTATTAATGCTTTTGCTACTGTTAAAGTATCACCAACACTATATCCATTTCCTCCTGTTTGTATAGTTGCTTCTACAGGTCTTACTTCTAAATTACCTGCAACTAATGCTGGTAGAGTATTTGTTACAGATGTTGCTAAATCATTAGCTGTTATTATACCTTTATAATCACCACTAGCTCCACCAAATCCTAAACTTTGTAAAGTTGATTCTTTAATAATAAATTCTTGCAAAGGTTGAAATTCTTTACCTACAGCATTTACTGTTACTGTATTAATTAAATTACCAGCTGAGTTTACATCAACTGTTGCTCCTTGTCCTGTTGTTGTAACAATTGGAATATTATTTACTGTTATATTATTATCTACTGTAGGAAGTGTAACATTAGTTAATATATTTCCTTTTATTAAATTACCATTAGATAAAGCACCTGCTGGTATTATTAATTGATCTCCTATTGTATATCCTGAACCTGAAGTTACAAATTCTAATTGCGTATATGTTGGTATAGAAGCGTCGTTACCTGCTCCAGCTGTTACTGTTACAGAACCCGTTGCTCCTGTTCCTGTTCCACCTGATAACGCTACACTATAAGTACCTATAGCTGCTAAAGTTGGTAGTGGTGGTGTTGGTGGGGTTAATGTTATTAATGGATCTGATTTTAAAGTTTCATCTGTTATAACTTGTAAAGTCATACCTGAACCATTACCACTTGTAGTAGTTGGTAAATTTGAATAAGTACCAGCTGTACCACCAGTACCTCCACTTACATATGATCCACTTAAATCTGATCCTATGTTACCTGTTTCTGACTCACCATTTGAAGAAGTAAATGTAACTGCTAAACGATTAGTATCATCCATATTTGTTATTCTTCCGTAAGCTATACTATATGAAGGAAATAAAGCTGGACCTGGAATTGGTCCATTAGTATTAATTAAATCTACATTTGTATCTGCTGGTACAGTAACAATTCTTCTATCGTAATTTGTTACATTAGGAATTCTATATAAATTCTCATTTACTGTTCTTATACCGTTAATTACATGGTCTTCTTTAATAAATACTTTAAATTCAGAAGGAGTTACAGTTGACGCCATAGGTTTTTGTTATAAATATTAAAAAGGAAATTAAATCATAAAAAAAGCCCCACTAACGTGGGGCTCTTTTAAGAATAATAAACTAAATACTCTAATATAATTAAATATTATAGTGTATTTAATCCTGATACGTAAATTCTACCGTAAAATTCTGGTCTTAACATTTTCTTAGCATAACGAGTTAATAAACCTTTACGTGGAGTAAATGTTGTTGGATCGTACACCATTGGAGTCATGATAAGTGGAATGTATGGAGCAAAAACTGCACCAGCTTCCAAGAATTGTCCACCTCTATATCCTAATAATATAGTATTATCAGTCATATATGGGTTTTTGTATACTTGGTATCTTCCGTTCATTGAACCAGCTTTTTGTACACCGAATGCGTAGCTCATTTTAGCAGCATCACCATCTGAGTTACTAGCAAATCCTGGAATAGATTCGATAATAGTAGCTACAGTTGGAGAACATACCATAAAATTAGCACCACCTCTAAGTGTTCTTTGGTGGATAATGTTACTTAACTTTTGAACTTTAGTTCCTAATGTTTGGAACCATTGTCCTTGAGAGTTAAAGAAACCTAATCCTCCTAAAGCACCAGCAGCAGGAGCTGTAATTACACCTCCAGCATTAATAGCTGTGTTGTTTACTGCACTCCAGTATTCATCACCAGCACCAGCATCTTCGATTAGCATTGCAAGAATTTCTTGGTCAATTTCTAATGAAATATACTCACTCATGATTGAAGTTAATTCAGCTTCTGCATCTAAAGAATGGTAAGCGTTTAAATCTTGAGCGAACTCAGGAGTCCAAACAGCTTTTAATTTTTTAGTTTTAGCAACGATAGCTTCACTTGACATTGCAACGTTAATTTCTGGAATAGCGATTGGTTGGTTAGCAGCATTTAATGCAACGTTACCATCTTCAAAATCACCTCTGTTATTATCAGTAGGTTGTAGAGTTTGTAAGATTGTACCAGCAGCATCTGCAGCAAGAACTGAACCAGCAACTACGAAGAATGAGATTAGAGCATCTGTTCCTCTAACAGTAACACCAGCACCAGCAAAATCTAATGTAAGTACGATTGCTACAGCAGCACCAATACCAACAGTACCGTTTGGTCTAGAAGCAACTGAGAAAGTTACTGTATCACCAGCAACATATCCTTCTCCTGGGTTGTTAACTACTGCACCAGTAGTAGCACCACCACCAGCAACTGTAAAGTCAATTGTTAAACCAACACCTGCAACAGAAGTTGTAGCTGTAGGAGCAACGTTTAAATCAACAGCAGCAGCAACACCTGCAGAGTTAGTAGTGATATCACCTGCAGTTACAGTTGAAACACCAGCAACTGGAGTTGGGAAATAAGAACCTGAACTCAATTTCGTGAATGCAGGGAATTGTCTTGATCCATTTGCAGGAGTATTAGTAAAAGCTCCTAAATAGAAACCTTCAATTGCAGTTCTATCATAGTTAGCATTTAATACAGTAGCTAAAAAGTTAACTTTACTTACATTAGTTACTGTAGTATTTAAAGCACCAACAGCAGAAGTAGTGAATGCAAAGCTTGAATCAGCATTTACATCTCTGTAAAAATCTGCACTACCAACATTAAAGTTAGTATTTGCAATTACTCCAGAAACTAAATTCTGAGTTGAATATCCAAATCTACCAGCTCCGTATAAACCACCTGCGGCAGCGTTTCCGAAACCACCTGTTGTGTTAGGTTGAGGTTGTGGAGTTCTAGTACCGTATAATGAAGTACCGTTTGTAAATGGATTCTTAACAACGTTCGCAGCATTCGCTGGAGAGTTAATTTGTGTTCCACCATATTGGAAGTCTAAGTAAAATACTAGACCTGAAGGAAGGTTCATTGGTTGAACCGAAACGAATTCTTTCGCTGCGATTTGTCCAAATACCTTTCTTACTAATGGTAAAGCAACACCAGCCCATTGACCAGCAGCTCCTGAACCAGGAGTAAAAGTAGCAGTACCTCCACCCGTTTGAGTGTTCTCTGTTACTAATTGTTTAGCTTGGTTCTCTAAGATCATAGACATATTATTTTTGTCTGTCTCAGAGCCCATGCCTTCAAGTAATCCTGTTTTGGACCACTTGCTAGCTAATCTTGCAGCATCACTTTGTAGTGATTTGTAAGTATTAGCCGATTCTAAAAGTGAATTTAATTGTGACATTTTCTTTTAAAGTTTTGATTAATAATTAATTGTTTTTTAAAGAATACCAGCTAATTTCTGGAATCTTTTTACCATTTCGTCTGATTCAACAATTGGTTGTTTAGCAGTCTTTCTTACAGCAATACCTGCAGATTTAGAAGCTCTACCTAAATTTTCATTTACGCGAGTTTTATTAGATTTTAATCCTGAATTAACAGTTTCAAATACTAATTTTGCTTCTTTTACTGTAGTAGCTTTATCAAATGATTCTAATACTTTTACCTTTTGTGATTCAGATAAATTTTTAGATTTGAAGATTTTGTTAGTGTAAAGTAACTTAGCGTTTAATAAATTGATTTCATTTAACTCAGACTTTAAAGTTTTAACAGTAGCATAAGCTTCTCTTAATTCTTCTTTCATCTTAGAATCACCAGCAAATTTTCTTCCACCTAAGGCTTTTTCCATGTTTTCAGAATCAGCTCTACGTTGTTTCATGTCTTGCTTTTTCTTACCATGTTTAGCGCCTTCAGCATCGTCTAATCGTGCATCGTACCCTTGTTTTTTCTTTTCATCAATTTCTTCTTTAGCTTCGTCCAACTCAACGTCAACCGCAGTTTCCATATCGTCTTCTACTTCTACTTCTCCATCTTCATCTACATCTACGTCAACGTCATCTTCGAATGATTCACCAGCTTCTAATTCGCCAGCTCCAACCATATCTTCAATTACGTCTTCGATGAATTTTTTAAGATCTTCTTCTGACATATCTTCAAGGTCGATATCCTCGTCCTCGTCCATGTCTTCTTCAGCATCTTTTTCACCATCTTTGTAGCCTTCTTCTTCAGCGTCAGTTCTTGCGTCTTCTTTAACGTCGTCCTTGTCGTCTTTAGAATCCATCTCTTCGGATAGTTCTTTGTCTAATTCTGCTAAAATTTCGTCTAATTCAGAGTCATCTTCCTCTTTGATTTTACGCATTTTTTCAGTTTCAGTCTCAGCCTTGTTATCAGACTTACGATCGTCACCTTCGCGCTTTTCTTTTTTGGTCATGTACTCTTTTTTTTCCTCAACTTTATCAGAGTCGTCTTTTTTTGCTTCTTCAACTTTATCGTCCATTTCCTCATCCATATCATCTTTGTCCATTTCTTCTAGCTTAGCTGAAAGCATGGATTGGATTCTTGGAGCGAAAGCTTCTTCTAAAGCGATTTTAGCATTTGCAATAGCTGATTCTTTTACAGTTTTTGCATCGGCAATAGCCTCTTTTAAAAAGTTTCTGTTCATTTTTCCTAATTTTTTTGTGGAATACGATTATTTGGAATCGTAATAAGAATTAATAATTATTGAATGCCATATAGAATGATGGCATATTATGCTTATACGTATATGAAGATTATTTAAGAATAAAGAAAAGCGCCTTCAATTTAATGAAGAGCGCTAATCTCAGGTTAAACAGGGGAGTTTAAATTATTGGACATGACCCATGAGCACAAAGTATTTCAGTTATTACTGAATTTACTTTAGTGTATGAGTTTGAAGTTTTAAATTCAAGTCCTTCTTTTACTAAATGCATAAATGAATCTGGATTGGATGGTGTTGAAACAAAGTCCCAACATAGTAATTCGAAGTCATCTTGTACTTCTTGTACTTCACCCATTGGTTTTAAGCTTCCCATCCCACGAGAAGATACCCCAACTGTAATTCCACTTTCAACTAATGCTTTTAAAATATTTCCGCATGGAGTAGGTAGTATTTCTATTTTACCCATTACATTATCTCCATCCCACCACATATCAGCTATGTTATGTGATACGTTTTGTAAATTTATTACTGTAGATTCAGGATGATCTAATTCACCCATTGCTCTTTTTTCTTCAACTAGTACTTTATACTTGTCTATTTCTCTATCCCATAGTTCTTTAGAATAATATCTTCCATTACCGTTTTTAACTTCGGCTGTAGCTAATATTCCTTCAACTAATGGTAATCCTCTTTCAGAAACATTATTTTCTGATAGGGACATAGGCATGGCTGTAAACAACCTTGTTTCTACAAGTACTTGTTTCATATTTTTAGTTTTCTCTAAATTTCTTTAAACCTGAATATGATTCTGGATTATCATTTGAGTTGTAATTTGAATTGTCATTAGAATTTTCATTAGACCCAGCATTACTTTCTTCAGCAACTTTTTCATTAGCATTATTTTTAAATGCTCTTTCTGTAGTATCAGAATTTGAAGCTCCTGCATAATTAGAAGATTCCATATCTTCGTCTACATCAGTAATTGGTTTTTTATATCCTTTACCAGTCATTTTTTCATAAAGCTTTTCCATCTTCATTTTTCTTCTTTCAAGATCTTTAACTTCACGTTGCATTGCTTTTATTTTAGTTTTATCAACTAATTCACTTAAATTTTCATCTTCAGTAACCATAGAAAGTCTTGTATTTTTCTTTTCTATGATTTCGTCAACATGAGCAATTTTAGCTTCTAAAGCAACAACTTGTGATGCTGAATCAATTTCTGCTAATTTACTATCTAAAGTTTCTTTTTTAACTTTTTTCTTTTTAGCCACTGGTTTTTCACCTAATGGACCATTTTCTAAGATGTTTAATAATGATATCATTTTATTTTCTTTTAATTTTACTTTTTCCATTTTATCAGACTTACTTGCAGTAATACCTGGTGCTTCATCTGTGTATCCAATTCCTTCTACTCCAAATGCAGCGTTTTTAATATAATATAAAGGATCACTAGCTAAATTTTTAGCTACTAATTTTTTTGCTTTTTCTATAGCATCTCCTAAATCAGCATCAGATACAGTTTCTCTAACTTTATCCATTTCAAATTTAAGACCTAATCTAAATTCTTCACCATTTAAATTATCTATATTTTTATCATCTTTATAATCATATCCTTTTGTTTCTAAATCAACTAAAGTTTTGTCTACTTTTTTATTATCTGCTTTACGTGCTTCATCTGCTTTAGATTCTTTAGTTTGAGCTATATGTAATGGAGGATATCTATTTGGATTTTTAGGATTAGCCTCTTTTATTATTTCCATGTTATCATTAAATACTTTAAACCAATCTGTTGATTTAGTTGGATTAACTACACCAGCTAAATTTTCAGTTATTACTGATCTATTTAATAATATTTCTTCTGCTTGTTTATAAGTAGCAGAATTAACTATCATATGTGGATAGTTTCTTTTAACCTCTTTAAGGAACAATTCTTTACTACCTTTTCCTTTATTTATTTGGTTATATTGTTCTTGTATTGTTTTTGCCATTTTATTCGCCTTTTAATAAGTCTTTAATATCTTTAATATAGTCTAAAACTAAATCTGTTGGTTTAATCACTGTATATGATGAAGGATTATCATTATAATATTCACTTGTTTCATTCTTAGCGTTGCTCAACATCTTATAAATATCGTTAAGTTCCTGCTCAATTACATCAAATGCAGCTACTCTTTTTAATTGAAAATCTTTTTGATCTTCAAATAATTGTTTTACGTCTAATTTTGATCCTTTTTGTACATAGTTTCCTGCTTTATTTTTTGGAACTAATGAATAACCATATGAACTTAAATCAATACCTTCATTTAAATTTTCAGGAATTGGTTTTTGTTTTTTTTTTGGTCTTTTAAATGCATATGGTGTTGCATATGTCATCCCTGAACCTGGTGTGAATGAAGCTGAACCACCACCTGTTGTAGACATTTCTTCTAAATAATCTGATAATGCTACTCTAATTATACCCTTTAATCTACCATCATCAGGAATATCATATTTATCCATTATAGCTTTTGCTACAGCTTCAACTCTTTTATCATTAAGATTAATCATGTCAGTAACTGATAGTTGATTTTCTTCTAATCCTTCAGACATTTTCATTGTTATTTTTTTATACTCATCAGGATATTCATTCCTAATATGTGTACGTATTTTATTTCTTAATATACGAGCTTCATCATATATTAATCTTAATTTATCATCTGTTTTTGCTTTAGTATAAACACCTTTAGCAGTTTTAACTAAATCAGTTGCATCATCAAATAATTCCTCAAAATTAGGTATATATTCTATATCCCAAGAAATTCCTCCTGTTTCTTTATTTATATTCTTAATGGTTGATTTAATCCCACCAGAAATTTTAACATCTCCTACTTTAAATCTACCTGTTTTATCAACTTTAGGTAAATCATCCCCAGGGGCTTCAGTAAGTTTTTTTATTATGTTATCTATTTTACCCATGTGTTATATTTAATTCTTCTAATAATGAATGATATTGTAACAGGTCAACTAAATGTTTACTTTTTACTGATGTTCTTTTATTTATTTCTACAATTAATTTATCAATTTCTTCTAATTTAATTTTTGTAGCTTTATCTGTAACTTTTGTAGTATGTTCTTTTAAAGATTGTTTTATATTAATTATTTCTTTGTTAAAGAATTTTTTTAATATAGGACCATTATCCGCTGAATTAATAAATTCTTTTAAAATTAATTTTTGTTTAGAATTTAATTTATCATATTTAGTATTAAAATTTTCTAATATAACATGATAAGTTAATGTACGTAAATCTTTATCATATGATTTAAATTCAGCTAATACTGTATCTTTAATTTTTTGATTATCTACTGAACCACCTGATACATGCTCTAAAATTGTTATTTTGTTATCAACTACTTGTTGTGGGTTTGTTGATTTATCAGTATTATATATTTCCAATAGTGTATATAATGAAGCTTGTGATTTATAGTCACTTAATTTAGTTTTAAATAATTCTTCTATGTTATATATTGATTTTAATTCTTTAATTAATCTATATTTTTCCCCTTTTAATTTTGTTCTATTAATTTTTTTAGATTGCTCTAAAATAGTATTTAATACCATATTAGCTCTATGTTCTGACTGATTTTTAGTCTTAAACATAGTTTCATATAATTTATATTCTTTTCCTAATTCAGTATTAACAAAATATTCTTTTATTATTTTAATTGCTTTGGAATTCTTCCCTGATAAAGTATCACTAGTAATTTTCTTTACGAGGATTTCGAAAAGAATACCAGTGTTTTTAAACTTTGAATGTTTTATATACATCAATATTTATTTTTTTATAAATATACTAAGATTTCTGTTCCTTAATATTTGATTCATCAAGAAGCGATGACTTTGCCTTATCTTGCTCAAATACCATTTGTTTTTTACCAGGAATTGAATTTAACATACTTTGGTGTTGTAAAAATTGAGCATTGCCTTCTAGGGCTAATGCACTTTTGCCTGTTTCATTATAATCTTTTTTCATACCTGCGGCACCTAATCTGTCTTTTCCAAAATTATCATCTTGAGTATTTCGTTTAGTTGTTTTTTCAGTTGGTCTACCTAAAGGAGTTTTATCATCTGTTCCTTCTTTATAACCATCGGGTACATTTCCAGGGTCTGAATACATTCTACCTGCTCCATATAATGATGCTAAATCATGAGGTGTACCATATGATTTACCTGTTTCAATAGGATCATTACCTTCGGCTTCAATTTGAGCTGTTCTAAACTGACGTTTAGCATCTTCTCTAATTAAATCTCTGTATTCATCAAATTGATCTTCACTTAAATGGAATATGTGCTCATAAATCCAATCTGTAGGTAACAATTTAGTTTCCATCATTTGGGCAGCTAAATCAACTTTTTCTTTCATTAATGCTATTCTTTCTTGATCATATATGATTGAAGGATTAGTTAATGATAATTCAAAATTACCTAATTGTTCATCTCTATAACCTTGAGTATATAAATGAACTAATGCAATTTTATATAGTTCTGAAACTACAATTCTTTGTATACGTTCTATTGTACGAGCAAATCTAATATCTTGAGCAGCTAGAGTAGCTTTACCATCTGCATTTTCATCATACCCCATAAATTGTTTAGGTACTTTTAAAGCTGCAAATAATTTATCTCTTAAATATTCAACATCCTGAATTCCATCCCACTGTAAACCATTTAAGTTTTCAATTTTAGTTGCTTGATCATTTCCTCTAACTGGTATATAAAAATCTTCTAATATATTTTGCATATTATATTTTAGATTATATTCACCAGTTTCTTGATCTACAAATGGAGTACGTTTTAATTTACTTAAAGTTTTTTCCATAAACGCATCTACTTCATTTGGAGGAATTGCTCCAACATTCATATAGAAAATACGTTTTTCAGGTGCACGTACAATTCTATGAATTAACATTGCATCTTCCATTAACGTATATTGTTTAAATAATTTTCTAGCTGGCTCAATATATGATCTACCGTAAGGTAGGAAATTCATATCAGATAATAATCTAAAATGAGCCATTTCATAATTATCAAATATTATAGAACTAGCTTGATCACCAGAATTTGGTACATTGTAATAACCATATGTTGAAGTTGAAACACCATCTGGTTCAAATCTAAATTTAACTTCAGATGGGTTATGCATTTTATCTTCATCTTTATCATACCCAATTTGTCCCTCTATTCTTTCAATATGAAATGCAGTATAAGGTATTACATTATAAACACCAAATTTTTCAGCAATTTCTAATTTTAAGAAGAAATCACCATACTTACACATATTACGAATCCAAGGCCATAAATTAAATTCTATATTTAAAACATCATAAAATAAATTATATAATATTTTTTGTATATCTTCATCAGCAGATTTTATAGATAAAACTTCACCCATATCATTTTTAAGTGTAGATTCATCAGCAACAATATCTAATGCAGATGCTATAATAGCATCCATATCCATTGCATCATATTCAGAATATAATAAAGGACGCATAACTTGATAGTTAAATGCGTTTTGTTGTCCATAAATGGATGTACCTGAATTTGTGTATATTCTATTAAATCTATCTACTAAAGCATTTGTTTCTAGACCACCTGTTTGCTGTGCTTTATTTATATCAAATGTTTTAAGTTGATTACCTCCAGCATTACGTATAATTACGTCTGTTGAAAATAATCTTTTTAGTCTTGAAAATAAACTTTTATCTGCCATTTTTATTATATATGTTTATAAATATTATATTTATTATCCTATCAACCAGCTTACATCGTGGTCTTTACCACCTATGTTAACTTTATATGGATTTTCTACATTACTACCTATAGCGTTACTACCCCCATAACCACCACTCCATGTTACTTTATTACTTTTTACTCCACCTAATGCTGCTCTAGCCATATCTAAACTTTGTTGTTGAAACTTTAATGATGTATCACGTAGGAACCCCCCAATCCCAAATGACATAACCAAGTCATCATTGTAGCCTGTTTGGGCTTCTGGTCTTCCATTACGCCAAATAAACACTTTCATTTCTTCAAGTAAACGTTTTGAACGAATTACTACTGACCTATCACCAACAAATTCTCTAAATTTATTAATACATAAAGGTCTTGTTCTCATAGACATTGTAAATCCTGGTACCATTTCACTACTACCTTCATATGCTCTTAAATATGATTCAGCTGTCATTTTGTCTGTTTTAGGTGACTGATATAAATTTCTATATCCTCTTTCTCTAATTGCATCTAATGTAGCCCAACCAATATTAGCATTTTCAACTACTAACATAGCGTTATTATATTCTGTGGCTAATCCAGTTAAAAAATAACCAAATTCTTTTGGTGGTAATTGTCCTTTATATTCTGCTACTTGAGCATTTGTTTCAATGTCAATAACATGACATGCAGAAAAATCTTTACCATCACCTCTAGCTACGTCAGCTGTAACCATATATTCTCTTGAATAATCTGCTCCTTCCCAAACCCATAAATTTTGATCTACACCTCTTCTTTCTAATGGTTTTTGTATTGTTGTTTGTTGAATAAAATCAATCCACTCAGAATAAAATACTATATCACCTGAAGTGCTAAAATCACAATCACATTCTTGTGCTGCCATTCTAGGATCCCCTAGTAATTCATCTTGTCTATCTCTCCATGCTTGATCTCTTTCAGGATGTACATCCCAAGGTAATCTAATTGGTACAAAATCATTTTGATTATTTTCTGCAGAAACCCATGTTTTATGAAACCAATTTCCAGTACCATAAGGTGTACTTAATACTATAGCTCCACCCCCAGTTGCTAGTGTTTGTTGTGCTGAAGCCCATATTTCACCAATTTGGTCAATAAAGGCTGCCTCATCAATTAATAGTAAAGATACTGCTTCTGATCTACCAGCATCACTACTTGCAGATGTTGCTTTAATTATTGAACCATTGTTAAGTCGAAGTGATAATTTGTTATTTTCTTCAGCTGGTATTTTTAACCATGAAGGTAAATTATCATACATAAATTTTACCTTTGTAACCATGTTACGAGCTGTTTCTTGCTTAGTTGCAATACAAAGTATATTTTTATCTTTATGAAATAACATCATCCACAAAGAATAACCTGCTGATAAAGTAGATATACCTAACTGTCTAGATTTAAGAATAATTGAATAAGGATTTTCTTGCATTAAATGCAATACTTTTTCTTGGAATGGAAATAAATTAAATAATATTCTACCTCTTTGTGGGTGCTGAATATTACAATATTTTTTCATAAAATGTGCAGGATCCTTAGCACATCTAAGATACTCTTGTCTTATTATTTGTTTTAAATCCCCGCTCATATTGGTTTTTAGATGGAACTATTATTTCTTTCTAACTTTCTCTATTGATCTTCCTCCGAAGTAAGCACCAATAACTGTTATTAGTACTAATTGTAGTAAATCTGTCCATTTTTCTTCAACAGTAAAGTTAATGGTTCCAGCGTCAATGAATATCATGAGAACAGTAGAAACAACTAGAAAGATTAAAACCATAGGTCTTACATTTTTACTTAACCAACTGTCTGACTTCATATCTGCAGCCCATCTGTCAGTTATATTTTGCTCCATTTTAGCTTCATGTTCTACTATTAAAGCTTTTATTTTTCTTTCTGCGTTTAGTTTTTCTTCTTTTGATGTGTGCAAACCATCTATAACTCCTCCTACACCTTTTACTAGATCAGCTGCACCACTTGAAAATAATTTTGATAAAATTCCCATAACTATCTTTTAGATTCTAATAATGATTCTAACTCTTTCTTTATTTTATTTAAATCTCTTAATCTGTCTTTTAATTTTTCTTTTTCATCACCTTCAGCAGCAGAGTATTTTTTAACTACTCGTTTCATTTCTTTTTGAGTATCAGCTAATTTATAACCAATTTTTGATAATGGTTCTCCTTTTAAATCTTTAGCTTTAGGCTCTTTATCATCTATATCTTTAAATTCTCTTCCAGTTTTTTCAAAATCTGCCATACTTTTACGTTTTGCTAATCTATCTTTAGTTTTTTGAGAAGATTTTGATACAAGGTTACCATCGGCATTATACTCTTCATCTTCTTCAAATACAGCAGTTGGTTCAACTGGTACATTGTATTTATCAATTACACTATCATCATAAGTATGATTAACATACCCATCATCTTGGAATTTATCTGAGTCATTACCTTCTGACATTCCTAAATCCTTAGATAATTCAGCTGTTTTAGCTAATTCAGCATTAAGATCTTTTTGAGCTTGAACATCTTCTTGAGATGCTGCTTCTAATATGTCAATTATTTCTTCTTTAATTTGTGCTTTAAATTCTGATTTTTTCATTGTAAGAATATTTTGTTATAAATATCACGAAAAGACTACTGATTTAACTAATTTTATACGTTCTTCAGTATTACCCTGAATTGTTGTGTATTTAACATCTCTCCAATCTAATATTTCTAATATTTTTTTATTAATATTCTCCCTATATCTTATATCAGTTTCTCTAACTCCATTATCTTCCATCTTAACACCTACAGGAGATACATAAAATAAATAATCATAATCATCAATTAAATGCCCTAAAGCTGAATTTAAATGAAATGATTCATTTCCAGACATTGAATTAGATAAAGCACTAAATGCCATAACATCAATAACAGTTCTATCTGTTATAATTTTATCACATAATAGCTCACTAGCTCTTTCAGCTGCAAATACTAATTGACCTTTTAAGGTTGAGTCCGTATTTAATGGAATACCCATTTCCATTAGATACTTCGAACGTTCTGTTCTAGAAGTGTAATCTTTAAATTCTGGTAGCTTAGCTAATTCATTAACTAATGTTGTTTTGCCAACTGACATTGTACCACAAAATCCTATTTTCATAACTTATTATTTTTATTAATATACAAACTATTTATTAAAATTCCTATTTATTTCTTTCAGTATCCCAATAATATTCTGAAGGTTCATAGTCAAGTTCTTCAGGTGATTGTGATGCTCCTGGTTTTACCCTATAACTATCAGAATCAAAATGTTGTGTTGATACTTCAAATATAGTAGCTCCTTCTGTAAGTGCTTTCATTTGATGTGGTTGACCAGGTAATAAATGAATACAATCACCTTCACTAACTGATAGTGAGTATTCTTTAGATGTTTCAGTATCAATGTATTTATATTCAAATTTACCTTTAGAAATATACCATGCTTCATCTTTTAATAAATGAAAATGCATTGAAAATTCTTTATCTTTTTTAAATACTAATAATTTACCACAGTATTTTTCATCGTTAATAATCCATAATTCATGACCCCATGCTTTTTCATGTCTATCACCTTGATAGGGTTGTGCTTGTAGTGTATGTTCTCTCATATTAGTTTCTATATGTTTCACCTTTAGGTGCTGATTGTTTATACCAAGGTAAACCTTCTCTTTCTTTCATAATTTCCTTAAACGTTTCTTCACTATAAGGAATACCACTTAAATACCATCCTTTTTTAAATTCACTTTTTCTTGATAAAGGTACTATAGCCGGTTCATCATATCTATGATGTTTGAAATAATCTTCACCTTCCATTTTTATTAGATAATGTCTAGCACCTTTATATTTAATAACTTTTTCTTCAAATAATTTTGCTTTTTCTTCTTTTCCCATGTTTGTTTATTTATTTTTGTTTATAAATTTCATAAATGATCCTTCTTTATCATTAGTTAATCCGCCTATAGTATGTATTTTATCATCTTCTTCAGACCATGGTCCTTGTTTATCTGCATGTTCTAAAAACTCATTTATAGCATCACTCATTGATAATATTTGCTCTGCTACTAACGTACCATGAGCTCCCGAAACTGATATTCCTCTTGCGCTTAAAGCATCACCTACAAAATGTACATTTGGATATTTTGTTAATGATAAATCTTCATAATTTACTAATGGTTCTGGGGCTAAATATTTAACTTCAGGTACATATATTCCCCAATCATCTTTTAATGTTGGAAATACTTTTTTCATATCATTAATAAAATCTTCTATGTAACTATAATATCCTTGAAATGCATCTTTAACTACATCTAAATTATCAATTTTAGTAGCTGATACATCTATACCTTCTGATGTTGTAGATGGTTCTCTAGTTGGGCTATAAAATAAACCTGTACTATTTTCTTGTACTTTACCTACTAAATCTCTAGCCCATTTAAATGGTTGATCTATACCTTTAATTTCCATTAATATACCAAAATTAGTCATATCATTTCTAAATGATTCATCTTTTTTAGCATGTCCATTGTAACTGTGATCACCATATGTTTCTTCAACTGCTACGTAAGCTGCATTATTATTAGTACAAAATGATCTTAAACTAACTTTATCATCTTTTCTATATAATTTAAAATCATAAGCAACATCAATTAATTTTTGAAAATGTTTTTGTGGTGCTTCAAATCTAACACCTACTTGAGCTGGTTTTTCCTCAGTTGGGAGATTATATTTCTTCATTATTTCAGAAGTAAAGTCAATACCTGATTTTCCTACACCAAATATTAATGTGTTATATTCTAACACTGTATTATTTACCCAACATAAATCCTCAGGTAAATCAGCACTATCCATCTTTGCTACAGCAGCATAATGTACTTCTCGTTTATTAAAATCAATATTATTTACTTTAGTTTCCCATATAAATTCTACACCTTTAGATACTAAATAATCATACCAACTTTTACCTATTTCATGTAAATAATCAGTACCAATATGCCATACTGGAAATAATCTTAGACCAAAATATGGTTTGATAAAATCAGGTTCTTCTGTTGGGTGTGATAATATAATTTGCTCTGGGTGGGGATGAAATCTAGTAAAATTATCTACTACTTGTTTCATTAACTCCATTGCTTTATCTTCACCTACATACTTAGATAATTGTCCACCAATTTGTGTTGAGTAAGTTAATTTACCATCTGACCAACCACCTGCTCCTAAATATCCAGTCATTACTTCTTCATATGGTCTTAAATATGGATCTTTACCCATATCTATAATTGTTATCTTACCATCAAAGTTGTTATCTACTAATTTTGTAGCAGCGTTTATTCCTGCTACTCCTGCTCCAATTATTACTACGTGTTTATTCATATTAGAATTTAATTTTATATTGTGAATATACGAAAAAAAAATGTGGACTCCAAATGGAGGCCACAGATCTCTTAAACTTCTTTTTATGCGACTGGCTATGAATCAGTCTTAATTTTGTTAGCAATTACAGCAATCACATGAACATGAAACACCACAATTACATTTTGTACAATTACATTTCATTTTTTTGTTTTTTTAATTAATAATTTATTTTTATCTTTCAGGTCCTACTTGATAATCAGCTTGATCTGCATCTCTATCTATTTTATTTAAATAACTATACTCATTATAATCATCTACTACTTCTTCTTTACTAAAAGCATCTACTGTACCATCAAATAAGTCATCTCTATGTGTTCTAATATAATCAAAAGCATCATCTTGATCTACATCTAATTCGTTTCTAAGTATATCTACCACACTTCTCATTGCCATTTTTCTTTTTGAATTTGAAGCTTTAACATTAGACATCTTGCCATCATCTCCCATTTCCATTTCACCCGGGGATAATCCAATTGCTTCTGCTTCATTTGGACCTGCTGGTTTATTTCTTGGTTTACCATCTGGTGTGTAACCACATGAGCCTTCAGCTATGTATTGGTCTTTAAAAAATTTGTGTATGTTGAAATTATCCATTTTGTTTTATTTTAATTAAAACTGTTTTCATATTTTTCTATATCATCAGCAGAATAATAAATAGCCATACTAACATCTCTTTCATCATCTGATAAACTAAACTCAGCATCAACAC
>Ga0206124_10001567_pt1 | contig 17914 bp, 10 predicted proteins | sample Helgoland_Spring_3_FD_148671 | JGI IMG/M metagenome (GOLD analysis project Ga0206124, IMG submission 148671) | Pelagic subsurface seawater microbial communities from Kabeltonne, Helgoland, North Sea - Helgoland_Spring_Bloom_20160321_2 | ecosystem: Environmental > Aquatic > Marine > Epipelagic ... | reverse complement strand
GGTAGTCCGCCGAATGATGATGAGAAAAGAAATCAGAGAGAGAGGAAAGAAGGAAAGGACAAATAAAAGAAGGACAGATAAAAGAAGAGAGAACTTTCACGCGGCAACGGCCGAGTCAAAGTCGCGCGCTCACCTTCGTCGTTTTCCTCGCGTGGCATCCTCCGCTCCGTTGTAGTACTAATGCGGCGCCTCCTTTTCTGAGGAGGGGAAAAGGGCTCTTCGGAGTAGGGTTTAGGGTTTAGAAATCGGAGTCCAAACCCTAAACCAATCCATCGGAAGCCGCGGAACGACCGATGTTCGTATCTCTCCACAACTACACGCGATATACGATCACATATCTTCAGAGAGAGAGAGCATAAGAGAGAGAAAGAGAGAGCGTTGATCATCATGAATACTACCACGAGTAGAAGTACTAGTACTACCAGTTCGAGTATAAGCGGGGAAACGCAGACTCTGTTAAAGGGTGATTCCTCATCATCTGATGAAGGAGGAGGACGCGTGAGTCCTGTTAAGAAATCATCTTCCAACAAAATGAGAGCGTACGGAGGCGCCGTCGGTGCGGTGTGCGCGACTGCCATGGTCGCGTTGGCCGTCGCGAATGGTGGATCTGCTTCTTCTTTTACCGGTGGTGATGTTACGGCGGCTGGTCGTGGAGTTCTTCCAAGACGAATGGCAATGTTAGGGAAAGGAGGGTCTGCTGCTTCCTCCTCCCTCAAAGCTGAGGTTGACGCTTCCGTCGAGACGAAAACAAAGTCTTCCAGAAAGAAGTCTTCCTCATCAAAGTTGGCGAAATCAGAGAACGATGACAAGAAAAAAGACACATCCATTCTCGAATCCGCGAAATCTATGCTCTCGTCGTTCATGCACTCGCCGCCGGTGGAAGCGTTGGAGGAGAAGGGCGAAGAGTTGAAGGAGGAGGTGGAAGAGAAAGCGGCGGAGACTTTGACCTCGGATTTGGAGAGCAAGAAGCATCATCATCAGCACTCTTCGAAGAAGAAGGAAAAGAAGGAAGAGTTGGCGGCGGAAGAAGAGGCGAGCGAGGCGATGGAGAAGGAAGAGCCGCCTTTGGTGGTGTCGTCTTCTTCTGGAAAAAAGACGAGGCACAGCGGTAAGAAGCACGAGAAAAAGGAGGAAGAAGTGCCGGAAGAAACGAAAGAGGCGAAAGAAACGGTCGCTTCCTCTTCTTCTTCTTCGAAACACCATCACCATCTTTCGGAAATGGCGACAGAATCTGCCGAGGAAGACGCCGAAGTGCCGCCAGAGGCGCCGGCGAAGAAACACTCCTCGTCCTCCTCCCAAAAACACCATAAAGAAGCTAAAGTAAAAGTAAAAGAAGCAAAAGAAGAAGCAAAAGAAGAAGCAAAAGAATCAGAAATGGTGGAAGACGAAACGAACGACGATGAAGAAGAAGAAGAAGAAGAAGAAGTAACGAAAAAAGATGAAGAATCTGCGGCGGAGCCAGAGGCCACTTCATCGACGACGAGTACCAAAAAGTCTACGGTGACGGTCGATGAAGCCAGCGGCGTGACGACGGTTGAGGAAATCGAAGAAATCGACGATGATGACAGCAGCAGCGGTCGCTCGGTCGAGGACATCCAAGCCGAACTCGAGAAAGATGCGGAAGAAGAAGAAGTGAAGAAATACAAGCCAGACGAGGATCAAGTGGAGGAAATCAAAGCGGCCCGCGCCAAGGCGAAAAAATTTCTCTCGGAATCTGGCGAGTTCTTAACCTCCTTCGGCGTCGACGATGAGGACGACGACACGACGAGCGATAAAAAGGGTGACGCAGGTTTGGGCGAAAAAGAAGACGAAGAAGAATCGAAAGTTGATAAAATTAAAGACATGAACGCGTATTTGGACAATATTTTAAGCGACGATTACGATGGAGGAGGAAAAGCGACGACGGAACAGGACATGACGCCGGAGCAAGACAAGGCTGTCAAAGCTGAAATCGCGTACGCAATGGATGAATCGAAACCGGCCATGACGGATGCGCAAAAAGATTTGATGGCGAGCTACGAGTTGATGATGCACGTCGGCAACTAACGCACGTCGGCAAACAACTAAATTCGAACTATATTTATTAAATGTGTTGTATATTATCACCCCACTACTATCTTTTTTATTACTTTATTCTACGCATTCTAAAAGCTTTACTATACTCTACTGCATCAATCGAACGCCGCGTCTTCTTTTGCTCTCTCCTCTTCCATCACCTTTTGTTTCTTTTTCTTCCTCGCCTCGTCGTCTTCTACCGGCTCCTCGCCGGCTAAATTTTCCTTGCTCGCTTGTTTCTTCAAAGCGGCGCCGAGCGTTTTCGCGTTCTTCTTCTGAAACGCCTTCATCGCCTGATCAGCCTTCTTGGCCTCCGCTTCTTCCGGCTCCTCGCCTTCTTCTTTCGTCATTTTTTCAATCGCATCTAAATTCTTCAGCAAATCCGGTTCGTTTCGTAAACATTTCGTCACGATGTACTCCTCCAACTCTTTACATCCAACCTCCTTGGCCGCTTTCAAAAACGCCGACAACGCCAACTGTCCGGGAGGGAACAAAAACATCGCATCCGTCAACAATTGCTTCTTTAAATCCTCCTGCGATTTAGTATAACACTCTCTGATTTTTTCTACGACTACTACTTTATTATTATTACTGCTACTACCATCCTCACCCCCGTCGCTATTCACGGTATGAATCGCATCCGCGCGAAACCCGCGCAGCGGCCGAAACGCGCCGAACGAAATCAACTGAAAATCTACCCCTTGCAAAACCGCCAACTCCGCGTTTAACACCTTGTTATAATCGATATCTTTCACCACTTTACATAATTGCTCCGCGCTCACGTACGACTCTTCCACTTTACACGCCAAGTACACCGAAGCCACCATGACTATTTTCAAATTTGTCAACACGATTGGATTGCTTAAACAATATCTCTTGAACAACGTCGTCGCGCTGTGCGTCACTTTCACCGGTAAATTAAACGCCGAACATAAAGGGTCTATTTTCGCCTCCAATCGTTTCCGGTATATCTCTTCCTCTTTCGCGGTCGGGAAGGAGAATTCTTTTTCCATCATCATCTTTAGTTTTTCATCATTTTCTTCAACACATTCTTTCTTCTTTAACGATGAGGATGACAACAACACGTCCAACGCTTTTTTCCTCTGCGCGTGTCTCCGCTCGGCTAACTCGTTCGGAGACGTAAACGTCCACGACTTTTTCTGCGTGGACGTTTGGAAATTCATCGTTGTTGTTGTTATTATTATTATTATTATTAAACTGTTGTTGTTGATGAGGAGTAGGAGTTAAGGAGTATTCGCAACAAAACAACGAGCTTTTTCTTTTGCGTTTTCTCGTGAAAAATTTTCTCTTTTAAAAAGCAAAATGACCTCCTCTAATTAGGGTTTAAGCCTTTAAAGGGAAGAGGCAGACTTTGCGTCGAAGTCTTCAGATTCAAACACAACTTTTTACTACGAATACTAGTAAAGAGAGAGAGAGAGAGAGATGAGGGAGACGACGGCGAGAAGAGCAGCGGGGCTTTTGTGGCGAACGACGACCACCGCCGCTTGGGGGAGCAAAGTGCGAGGAGGAACAGGAGGGACGAATAGGAGTAGTAGCAGCATCACGGCACCATCATCATCACCGTTGGGGACAACGAGTGCAAAGAATGGAATCATTTTTCATCGGCGCTTTTATTATAACTCTTTGAGACGAGCAACAACGATTGGTGGTGAAGGTGGTTTGACGACGACGACGCGTTCGCGTCGTCATCGTTTTCATCATCCGTCGTCTCAATCGTCTTTTTTTATGGTAAAGACGTTAACGTCGTCTCCGTCGAAACCAACGGAACAACAGAATAAACCGACACCGATGAGGGAGTTGAGAGACGAGTTTTTGAACGCGAATTCGGTGGCGTATTTAGAAGAGATGGAGAAACGATTTAAAGAGGAGGGGGGTGAAATAGGAATGGATAAATCGTGGTCGACTTTACTTCAGAGTTTAGATAAAGGGATGACCGGGAAAGAGTTGTCGTCGATGTGGGAAGACGCGAAGAACGGGAACGCGCCGGTGGCGAGAGAGAGGAGAGCCACGCCAAGCAGTTCGACGGCTCCGGGGGAAGTCACCTCAGATTTGATTCAAGAATCCATGCGCTTACTTTTATTGGTTCGCGCATACCAAACAGCTGGCCACGAGATGGCTACGCTCGATCCGTTAGGGATGGGGAAGAAGAGCGTAAACGTGTCGTTGGATCCTGAGTTGTACGGTTTCACGGAGAAAGACTTAGATCGCGAGTTTTTCCTTGGAACTTGGCGCATGAAAGGTTTCTTAGCTGAAGATCAACCGTATTGGACGTTGAGAGATATTTTGTCTCGATTAAGAGAGACGTATTGTGGGAACATAGGGTACGAATACATGCACATAATGGATCGCGAGAAGTGTAACTGGTTGCGAGAACAGATCGAGACGCCTACTCAAAAAGGATACAAACCAGAACGGAAGAAGATTCTGTTTGAACGATTAGCGCGCGCGGAATTGTTCGAGACGTTTTTATCGAACAAGTACACCGCGGCGAAACGATTTGGATTGGAAGGGTGCGAAACATTGATTCCCGGGTTTGAAGAAGCCGTCGATCGAGCGGCGGATTTGGGAGTGAAGAACATCAACATTGGTATGCCGCACAGAGGACGTTTGAACGTCTTAGCGAACGTCATTCGTAAGCCGTTACAAACTATCTTCAACGAGTTTAAAGGTGGACCGAAACCAACTGGCGAGTTGGGCTTGAGCGGATCGCAATACACCGGTTCCGGGGACGTGAAATATCACTTAGGTACGTCCGTGGTCACCAGAAGAGGCGTGAACCAAGATAAGAAAGTCCAACTGTCGTTACTCGCGAACCCGTCGCACTTAGAAGCCGTAGATACAGTGGTTATCGGCAAATGCGCGGCGAGACAGTTTTATACCAAAGACTATGAGAAAGAAACGGTCATCCCGGTGCTTTTACACGGCGATGGCGCTTTTTCCGGTCAAGGTATCGTATACGAGACGTTGGATATGTCGCAACTTCCGGAATACCACGTTGGAGGTACTTTGCACATTGTCGTGAACAATCAAGTCGCCTTTACGACCGATCCCAAACATTCGAGATCGTCTATGTATTGTACTGACGTCGCAAAGTGCATCGAAGCGCCGGTGTTCCACGTCAACGGGGACGACGTCGAAGCCGTCGCGTGGGTCATGCAACTCGCCTTGGAGTGGCGACAAAAGTTCAAAGCCGACGCGGTTGTCGATATCGTGTGCTACAGAAAGTTTGGTCACAATGAAATCGACGAACCGATGTTCACGCAGCCTTTGATGTATAAAGTGATCAAAAAACACGTCTCGGCGCATCAACAATACGCGGAAAAGTTGGTTAAGGAAGGCGTTTTAACGGCGGATGAGGTGAAAGCAAAACACACGGAAATCTTGAAAGAGTTAGATACGGAGTTTGAGATGTCGAAGAACTACGTCCCGAAGTTTCGCGATTGGGTTTCGTCGCACTGGCAAGGCTTTAAATCGCCCGATCAATTCGCGTCCATTCGCAACACTGGCGTCGACCCGCAAGTCTTGAGAGAAGTTGGCGCGAAAATTACCGAAATTCCAGAAACGTTTACGCCGCACAAAATCGTCAAGCGCGTGTACGATGCCAGAAGGAAAATGTTTGAAACCGGAGAGAATGTTGATTGGGCTACCGCGGAAATGCTTGCGTTTGGTACTCTGCTGAACGAAGGTAACCACGTGCGCTTATCCGGCCAAGACGTCGAAAGAGGTACGTTTTCTCACCGACACGCGGTTATCAAAGATCAAAGTACCGGCGAAAGGTTTGTACCGTTGCGTAACTTATACCGAGACAAAATAGCCGAAAAGGGCTTGAAGTATTTTACGGTGTGTAACTCATCCTTGTCGGAATTCGGCGTCCTCGGTTTTGAGCTCGGATATTCTTTGGACAATCCGAACTCGTTGGTCATTTGGGAAGCGCAGTTTGGCGATTTTGCCAACTCTGCGCAAGTTATTATCGATCAGTTCATCTCCTCTGGCGAAGCGAAGTGGCTGAGACAAACTGGTTTGACGTTGCTCCTCCCGCACGGCTACGACGGTCAAGGTCCAGAACACTCCTCCGCTCGATTGGAAAGGTTCTTACAAATGTCTGACGAAGATCCTCGCGTCGTTCCGGACATGTCCCAAACCAAGCGATTAGCCATTCAAGGCACAAATTGGCAAATCTGTAACGTCACCACCCCGGCCAATTACTTCCACCTCCTCCGACGCCAAATCCACCGCGATTACCGCAAGCCCTTAATTGTCATGTCGCCGAAGAACCTGTTGCGTCATCCCAAATGCCTCTCGCCTTTGAGTGAATTCGACGACGTCGATTCTCTCACCGACGCTCAAGGCACGCGATTTAAACGTTTAATCATGGATAAAACGGCTAAAGTACGCGGTTTAACCAACATTCCAGTTGAAGACCACGTTCAGCGTCTCGTTTTCTGCTCGGGTAAAGTCTACTACGAGTTGGATGCCGAACGTGAAGCGTTGAAAGCGGAAGACACCATTAAAATTTGCCGCATCGAACAGTTAGCCCCGTTCCCGTGGGATTTAGTCGAGCGCGAATTAAAACGCTATCCAAACGCCGAAGTCGTCTGGTGTCAAGAAGAACCGTTAAACATGGGCGCGTACACCCACGTCGACCAACGCATACGCACGCTGTTCAAGCACCTCGGCAAAGAAGGCGAGTTGAAATACGCCGGTCGAAACCAAGCCGCCAGTCCGTCCACTGGCTACGGGTCCGTCCACGCGGAAGAGCAAATCAAACTCATCAAAGACGCGTTGGTTTTATAATAATAATAATACTAGAAGTAGTAAACCACATTTACTTTATATATACTCTTGTAATATTAACCACACAGACATCCATATTATCATATAACCTCTCTTTTTGCGTCTTTGTTTTTCGCGATTGAAAAAACAAACGACACCCAAGGCATCACTCAGCTCACCGGGCGAGTGAAAATAAAAACTTTCCTCTTCTCAAATGATGCCAAAAGCCGCCTTACATACGTCAGCAAAAAGCTCTTTCACAGCTTTTTTTTTCACAAACAGCTTCTGGATAAAAATAATATATTCGATTGTCCTTATTCTTTCAACGCCCAAACACGACCTCTTCTTCAAAAGTATGAGCACTGTCTGCGCTGCTGCGACTCAAATCGCCTCTCGAGCGATGAAGACGTCCTCTTCTTCTTCCGGGTGTTCTTCGTCTTCTTCGTCTTCTTTTTCTCCTTCTTTCTCCTCTCGGGGCGGTCGGAATTCTTTTTTGAAGACGGCGACGCAAAAATCGTCGTCGTCAGCGATTTTGCCGATGCGACGAAGGAAGAAGATTTCTGTGCGCACGAACGCGGTTTTATTTTTACCACCTGTGCCCGGGGGTGCTGGTGCGGCGATGATTGGTGCGATAGACGCCGATCGAATCGCGGAAGTGTATGATTTTTCGTCCTCGACGAATCAGATAGAGGTGCAAAGAGTGTTTGAAGTCGCCGACGCCGCATCGGCGGAGATGACCTTGGAACAAGCGCCGGCGGTGGACGCGACGAACAAACCACCAGAGAAGGAGAAGAAATCGGCTTTACAAAAAGGCGGGTGGCTCGGACCAATCACGAACGCCTTAGAGTCGACTTTAGAAGGTATCGATGGCATTTTAGCACCCGTCGCGGGGACGAATTCGTACGGGTTCTCTATTCTCGCGTTAACTTTGTTGGTGAAGTTGGTCACGTTTCCGTTGACGAAGAAACAGATCGAAGGTTCGGTGAACATGCAAGCGCTGCAACCGAAAGTGAAAGAGTTACAAGCTATGTATGCGAACGACCCGGAGAGGTTACAGATGGAAACGGCGAGATTGTACAAGGAGGCGAACTTTAACCCGTTGGCGGGATGTTTGCCCACCTTTGCGACGTTGCCGGTGTTTATTGGTTTGTACCGAGCGTTGTCCAACGCCTCGGTGGAAGGTTTGCTGCAAGATGGCTTTTATTGGATTCCGAGCTTAGGTGGACCGGCAACGATTGAAATGCGAAACGACGGCGCTGGATTTTCGTGGTTGTTCCCGCTCGTGGACGGGGCGCCGCCCATTGGTTGGCACGACGCCTTGTCGTACTTGGTCTTGCCGGTATTGTTGGTCATTTCGCAATCGGTGTCGCAAAAGATCATGCAACCGGAATCAGCAAAGTCAGCAGATCCAGCGCAACAACAATCGCAAGCGATTTTGAAGTTTTTGCCGCTGATGATTGGCTATTTTTCCTTGAACGTGCCGGCTGGATTGACTTTGTATTGGTTCTTTAACAACATCGTCACGACTGCGCAAACGGTGTATTTGCGAAAGACGACGAAACCGATCGTCAACGTTGGTGGTGCTACGGCGGCTGGTGATGGTGGTGGAGCGTCTTCGCAACCGGTGAGAGTGGATTACGTTCCGAAAAGAGAGAGAAGATCGGGCGCGACTATTCCAAAGGCGGCGGCTCCGAAAGTTGACGTCTCGAACGCCATTTCTGCGGAGTTTACCGATTTTGACGAAGGACCTGCGAAAGTGAAGAGCGCAGTAGAGAGCGAGTTTGGGGATTTTGAAGATGGACCGGCGAAAGTTCAGGAAGATGGTGAGGATAGTAGCCGTGGAAATCGAAGAGGCAGCCGAAAGAAGAGACGCGGAGGGTCCCGATAATTCTTTTTTGTCGAATAGCCTTCATCTTTAAGAATGCAGTGCGTTCGTTCGGGTTAAGAACAAGAACACGTTGCAGTATCACAGCGAGTCGCGTATAATTACCATACAAAAGTTTAATATCCTTGTAAAAACGAAAAATACAATACATAGAACATTTTCACGGCTCCAATTTCTCGTCTTTCTTCTTCTCCTTCTTCTTCTCTATCTTTTCAGGTTTGTTTTTGGTAACATCATTATCATCGTCGTCGCTATCATCCGTCTCGTCGCGAGCATCGGCTCGGTGTGGGAACTTGAAAGTTTCTATTTCTGTCTCGGAATAGTTGCATTTATCAAAGTTTGTCACGGCCTTGTCGCCTCGATATTTCAAGCTCGCCAAGTCGTAGCCTCGCGCGGCTTCTATCTCAGTATCGAACGTTCCCAGATACACGTACTTGGATCCTTTCACGCGGCCCAGACGCGATTCCCACAACTGTTTTGTCGACGCCTTGCCTTGTTGGTTGGTTGTACTCTTAACATATTTTGTCACGCCGCGATATTTTGAAACGCCTCGAGTAAATCCGCTGGATTCTCGTCGCAACGCGGCAACGTACGCGGCAAAATCATAGGATTTCATCATCTGGATATCTTCCGCGTACGTTTCGTAATCAAAATTTAAATTAGCATCTCTCCCCCATAACTTAATCGCGGCTTTATCGTAACTTTTCGCCGCCTCAAGCTCTGTTAAATACCCACCTAAATAAATCTGTCTTCCTCGCGTCCTGCCGCCAGGTTTAGGCGTCGCACGCGCCGAAGAAGAGTCCCATAAGTGCGCTTCGTATCTTCCTGTTAATCTGTGCTTTGTTACACCTGTTTGTTACACATAAGTTATCAAAAAATAGTTACAAATTATAAAAATGCTGCACCTCTCATCTGCGAGGTCCTAGACGGATTTTGAGGTTTCGCCCGCCGATTGGATTTCGGCACCGCGTGCAAAGAACGTTTTTTCTTAATGTCTTTCATGGCGACATCAGGCTCTTTCTTCGACGCATTCGCTCGCCACATCTCTTCGTTCAAGGGAAATTTTGTTTGATCCGGGATAGTTACAGATATCGTCATCGTGTCGTCGCTCGAGAAGAAATTGCCGCTCGGAATCAACGCCTCGTCGTCTTCGTCTTCGAAATTGAAATTGCTCTTACGTTTCGGATTGTTCGCGCGCGTCGCATCAGACATGCACACTCCCCACACGTCAATATCTTTATCTCTGTTCATGAACCGTAATATCCCTTCTTGTTTTTCGTCGTGCATCAACATGGTGTTGTTTCTTTGCGCCTCTTCCTCAGGGGGCGAAGAAGGCAGATAGTGCTCTTCCTCGTGGTTCATGATCAACTCGAGGCATGATTTCAGACGTTTCTTTTTCCGTTTTTCCGGCTGCTCCAAACACCCCGAAGATACGAGCAAAGGCGGCAAATGTCCATCTCTCGTTTCGTAACACGACCCACCGCCTTCCTCGTCCTCGTCGCTCGAGCTGTTTCTGAGTAACTGGTCCAAGTAATAATCCAGGCAAGGAGGCAATGAAAAAGTATCGCTCGTGGGCGCGTGAGCGTTTTTCTTCTTTTTTTCTTCGTCCTTAAGAGTGAGCGTTTCAACGAAAGAACGGAGCGCCTCGTCGTCGTTGTCGTTATCGATCGCGAGAAGAGTGCTGGTTGTCGCGGCGGTGGTTTCATCTTTGGCGCTCATCTTTCTACATTCGTCGTTTACGTCGTCGTCGAGGAAATTTTTGGTGGTGGCGGCGGCAAGGAAGGAGGAGTTTCGAGCGCGTATTTTTTTGTGAAGGAAGCGTAAGCGTTTTGAAACAACAAAAAAGAGAGAGAGAAAGAAAGAGAGAGAGAGAGAAGAGGGTTGCGTGCGCGCGAGAGGTGTTCAACTTTTTATGCAATTCGTAATAATCATCACTGATATGTACTCAAAAGTAGTCATCAAAAAGGATCATATTTACTCACGGGATGCTCTCTCCAATCTCTCCTCTCCCGTTCATATCCGCGGAAACGCGTTCGCTGGAAAAGATTGGGAGTCTGTTTTGCATGTGGACTCTATCGATGGCCCATAAGACGCTGTCGTCCAATCTAGGGACGCTCGCGTCGAAATATTTTACAGTTTCTTTTAATTGGTTCAAGGACGTGTGACCTACGAGAGAGGTTGTGTTCGCGCGATTATCTTTGGCCCATCGTAAGCTCAACTCGGTGAGCGACATACCGGATTGTTTCGCGATTTCATTGTACATGTCGACGGCCCTTAAAGCTGGCGCGGATCTGTACCTGTATAAAGTCGAACCCCAGCTGTAATCGTCCATTCGACCGCGCGGATTTTTCAGTTGCGCGACCATGGCTTTCTCTGAATCTAAATCTGGCGCGGCTAACTTGTCCAAATACTTTCCGGTCAAAACACCTCCAGCCAGGACGTTATACGCCATCCACCCGACATTTTCGTGTACCGGCGAGCTTGCTTCCGAAACTCCATTTTCTAACATCCTTCTATTAATTAAGGAAAAGTCTCCTTGCAAGCAGCACGGTTCCGGCGCGTTGACGCTTCTTGCGGCGTAGCACATCGCTGTTAAACCGTAAGCGTTGTCGTTACAAGATCCCCATCCTCTCAGTTTCCCTTCTGTGATCAAATCTCCCATGGCCTCTGCAATTTCTTCAAACGACGCCGCGTTTCGGTAATACGGCGCCGCTTCGTTTTCTAAGTTGTACTGCAAAGACTGCCCCCAATTACTCTGAGGGGTATACCGCGCCGGCCAGTGCATTGTGTAGACGTCTACGTAATCCGTTCCCAATCTTCGCAAACTACCTTCTAAATCTTTCTTAATGTTCTTCTTCGTGACATTCGCTCCACCTGTAATTTTAGTCGCGATGACTACCTTCTCTCTCCTCGATTTATCCTTCTTCATCCAGTTCCCGATGATTTCTTCTGAATATCCTTCTGGATGCGTTCGATCAGACGGTATCGGATATTGTTCTGCGGTGTCTATGAGACTCACGCCTGATTCCAAGATTCCAAAATCCAAAAAATCGTGGCAAACCTTTTCATCCGGAGCGTTAAAATCCGCGCTACCCCATCGCTGCGTCCCTAACGCAATCTCTGAAACGAAAATGTCCGTATTTCCTAACCGCTTTTGCCGTATTCCGTTGATAATTTTGACGGTTTCGTTCGTGGTGCCGATTTTTGCAGACGAGGAACTCGTCGACGCGTTCGCCGCTCGTTCGTTATTAAAATCGAATGGATTCTTAAACGAAGGGAAGGATCCCAGGGCGACGACAAACCCTTGCATCACTCGTCGTCGTCGAGACGAAGAGGAAGAAGAAGATGAAGAAGAGGAGGAGGAGGAGGTTTGGTGCTCGGCAGAGAAGAGCAGGGAAGCGGATAAACTAAACATATTTTTCTTCCTCTTTTTGCTGTGACGATTTTGCTCGTGCGAGAAAAATTGAAGAAGAATCTTTCTCTCTCCTCTTTTTGCGCAATTGCGGTATTGCGCTGCTGCGTTTAACATGCTCTTTCTATTACACTATTATTATTTGCCTCTCTTATTATTATTATTATTGCTATTGTTATTAGTTTTTTTCGAGGTTTTCGCGACAGCGCCAACCTTTGCGGACGAAGCTCTCTTCCTCGCGGCGACGATGGTTTTACTTCCTCGCTCGCCGGCTTTCGTCGACTTGGAATTTTTGGACGCAGAGGTGGTGCTCACTTTGACGACGGCTTTTTTCTTTGACGTCGTGCTTTTTGCGGGTGAAGCGTCGTGAGATTGCATCCAGGTCGCCACCGGACATGGATTCTTCTTGCTATTCTTCTCCCGACACTTGGACTGACCGTAATACCAGCCTTTACCGTCGATGGAGGCAAACGGCGGGACTTTTCGTAATCGCGCGCTCATGACTTCAAACGCGAGCCGTCCTAGGTTGGAAGTAAACGTGCCGATAAAAGCATCGCCGCTGGCAAGGAGCTCTACGTCGGCAGCGGTTTCTGCACCCACTCTGTCTGGATCGCCATCTCCCGCCTTCAACCTTCTTTCGATGAATCCAACTTTAAAATGATCCGATTCACGGCGCCTTTTGGCCATGCCTTTGGAATATTTGTCTCTATTTTTCTCCCAAGTTTTCGGAGAGTACCAAGTACGGTCGACTGGAGCAACTAAGAGTCGATATCCGTTTCTTTTGGCATCTTTGCGTGCTTCCTTCACCGTACCGTCGTCGTCGGTAGCCAAGAAGACGAAATTGAAAATGTCTCTCCCGTAGGCGTTTCGTATGCGTTGAATCTCTTTCGCGTATCGTCCGAAATTTGCGCATCCGCCGTATTTCTGTGTGCGCCCTACTGCCACGCAACTATCTCCTTTACGAACGTGGACAGATATAACTTTGTTGCTATTATCTCTCTCGCCACCCAAGTTTGTTGGCTTAGGCCAACCCATCTTAATTTTTAAATCCGCTACTTTTTTGGCAAAATTGGCATTTGGCCTCCAAATTCTGGCCGCCACTGCCGCGTGGTAATGAAAGAACGACGGAGATTCTCGAATTGGCATCAAAACCGCCCGTTCTTCCGCTTTCTGAAAGTTATCCTGATTCGCATCAATCGATGCTCTTTCGCATTTTGAGAGCGGCTTTACATAACACGCCAAACTCTGATCGCCGCACGTCTTACCGCTGAATCCAGGCAAGGAATGCGACGCAAAATCAAACTGTTTATTCCCACTCTTCGCGGCTTGCGCGTACTCGTAAATTGCGTAATTAACAATCGCACCAAATCCGGTCTCTGGCATGTGGTGCGCCGAAACTTTCCCGCACCCTTTCGCCTGGTGCGCGTCAAAGAAATCCGTCAAATCTGGAAAGATTTTCAAATTCAAGCGCTCGACTGGCGGCGTATACACCGGGACGCCGCTCATAGAAACGCACTTCATCGATGGAGACATTAATTTCCCAGGTGGACACAAGAATTCACCTAAAGTTTCAGTATTGGTGCCACTATTACTACTACTACTGTAATTCTCTTCATCTGATTGACCATTCGCGCCAAAGTCGTCTCCCTGGGAAACACTTGCTCTGAATTCAAATAGTCCCTCCGAATTCATATTACTATTATTACCACTCTCTCCGTCCGCATCATCATCTGCATCCGTTTGATCGCCAGTAAACGTATTCTCATCGTCTTCAATCAATTCTAACTCGTCTTTATTCCTCGTCAGCATCGATGATACTCCAACAGTATCGTCTTCTTCAAAATACAATCCCGCACTTTTGGAACTTTGGATATGGGCGAGATAGAGAATAAACACCGAGAGACAGACGAATAGGAACGGGTAAAGTTGGATGCGAAGAGATGACGACGAGAGTGATGCGACGAAGTTCATCACGCGTCCGGTTTTTGTGTCACAAGCTCTGCGACGGCGCGCGAACGCGGTGCTTGATCATGAATAGTATCGGACAAAGAAAGTTTTTGGAAATGTTGTGTCGAAGATTTGTTCTGTTGATTTTGGTTATTTGGATGAAAGAATGTCAAAAAACGCGCTAATAAAACCTGCTACAAAACCGCTAAGATGAGCCGACTGCTGTCTTCCTCGACGACTTCTCTCACAACCCGTCGAAGAATTTAGCGGCTTTTTTTTTCGCCGCGTTGGTGTGCAAGTCGCCGCGTCCGGGTAACCGCCGGTTCTTGCCTTTGCCCTTTTTCTTCTTTTGTTTCTGCTTTTTTCTCTCGTCTTCGCTATCGCTTTCGTCCATATCACTATCTTCTCGGTGGTTGTTATCCGCGTCCATGGCGTCTTCTCCCCCGTCTCCTTTCGCATCTTCTTCGTGTAAGAAGGACACGTCCCAAATTTTCACCGTGTGGTCGTGACTGGCACTCGCCAAGGTATTCAAATCCGCGGTCAATCGCATGCGTTCGATTGGATACTCTCCGTGTTCACCAACTAAGCCTAACATTTGGTTTGGAAACACCGTTATGACGCGAATGAGCCCGTCTGAACTCCCAGTTAAAACGATGTCTTCGCTCACTTTAACCATCGCGTCTACGCTCGACGGGTGACCGGGAAACCTATCGTTCGAGTCGATCCAATCCCCGTAATTCCAAATGTTCAAGTTCCCGCCTTGCGACCCGGCGACAACTTTCGTCCCATTCTTCACCACACAACACGACAATAACTCGTCCTCCATGTTATCGCTCTGTCCGAGCACTTTCATCGCGTTCAAATCGAGACACGCCAACGTCCCGTCTCCGGAGGTTGCGACCAACGCGTTTCGTTCGCTCGTCGTCTCGTGGTACATTTCCGAAACGAAATCTACAAATATCTCGTCTTTCTTAAACGAATGCGCGCACCGTTCCTCTCTGACGTCCCAAATTTTTATCACGCCTTCATCGCACCCGGTTGCGATGACATTCGCGTCGTCTAAAACCGTCAGTCTCGTTATCGCTTCCTCGTGCGCTTCCGCGAATCTCCCAATCGCTTGCTCCGTGGTCGAATCAATCAGCATCACCGAACAATCACCCGACCCGGTGGCTAACACGTCTCCGTTTCTCATGTGCGAGAGCGCTCGAACCGATTCCGAGTGCGCTTGAATCGTGCTCTGTTTCTTTACTCTCCCTTTTCCACCTGTTGTTGTTGTTGTCGTTCGCCGCCACATCTCGACGCCGCCGGTTATTAAACCAACCGCGAATGCGGTGCCGGAAGAATCTCGGAAGGACACGTCCATCGGGTTTTCTTCCGTCGTGATCGTTATCGATTCTTCCTCGTCGTCTAAATCGTCGTCGTCTTCACCGGCTTTATTACTCCTCATTCTTATTCGTATCGCTGTTTAAAGTAGTCCAGGAGTAAAGTTTTAATGAGGAAGCGTTGGAAATTCAGCTGTCCAAAACGACGGCACAAAAAAGAACTCGATTTCTATTTATACCATGGGCACAGTGGCCGAGCTCGATCTCTCCCGAGAACGAGAGAAAGAAGACGACGACGACGATCTGAAACTGCTCTCAACCAGCAGCGCGACGACTTCGAGCGAACAACAACAAAAATATCCTCTCTCCATCGTCTGGTGTGCCATTCCAATCCTCTCGGACATTTTCCCATTCGTCGGTCACGTCGGCATCACCAATTCGGATGGTTGGATATACGATTTCATCGGCGATGGAACCATACACCAATCCGCGAGCAATAATTTATCGTTCAATCGAGTGATGCGAGTGATTCCGTTGAATAGTATAAATTGCAAGCATCCGATTGATGAGAGTTTAAGGAGGGTGATGATGCATTACACGAGAACGAACGAACGGTATAACTTGTTCGGGCAGAACTGCCACGACTTTGTCGGCATCGTTTTGAACCTCTCGGAATACGAGGGGAAAGATGATTGGAATTTAGTAGACGTGGCTTTGTTAGTGTGGGGGGTGAGAGGGAACGGTGGGAGTTTTGTAGATCCGAACGCGGCGTATCGAACGTTTGGGCCGGCGTTCCTGGCGTTCCTGGCATCGGTTGCGTTTGGTTTCGCGAGAGCTTTCGGGCGCGCGGTGTTAGGTTTGTACGCAGCGGTAGTTGGATGGTTCGTGTTGTACGTGTTTGTGTTGAACAGAAGAAGGAGTTGTTCGATACGAGCCGGGTCAATTCCGTTCAGGGGGAATAGTAACAACAACGACAACGACAACGCGAGCAGTCAAGGAGGAGACGTTTAGACGATACAGTTTTTAGAAGGTACGTCGCGTCGTTAAAAGAGTCCGTGAAGATTCCAATCACCAGCTACTAGAACCGATCGATATCATTTCTTTGATGATATTTTGAGGATGACTGTGTTCATTTCTGAGACTCTCTCGTTCTTTATTGTTCTTTTAACATCGGGAGTTTCGCGTTGCTAGGTATGATGGTATTGGTGAAATATCTCCAATTCCTCCCAGTTTCAGCGTATCTTTTTCCCCTAATTAAATCATTTGTCTCCATTTATTATCTCTCTCTTTTGCAGAAGAAGAAGGAAAGAAAACAGAGCAGAAAATGGCGGCGAAATCGAACGACCCGTGTCAAATATGCGATCGATTCTTCACGTTTCTGTTTACATCCTTGATTGGGTTTTTCACGTGGTTCTTTAAAGGGACTTTGGATGGAAATAGTCCATATTCTTTAATTGCTTTTCCAATCGTGTTGTTATGGCATTCGATTTTTATTTACGCGATACCGACTGTCGTCATATACGTAAAACGAGCCTACAGAGTGTTTTTAAGTTTCCTGTGTAAACCGTTCGGTGGGTACGTTCTGGATGACTCGCCTCATTTCCACACGACCGCGCTTGTTTTAGGAAAATACAAAGAAAAAGACGGCGTGGAGAGTTTGAAAGAGCTGTTGGAGGAACAAGGCTGTAAGACGTACGAGGAGTGGCACAAGACGATTGAACTCGTACGATTTAAAGATTTAGGGCCAATTGGGAGTAAGAAAGTGAGCGAAGAGAACAACAACACGTTTTTGTTCAAGAACGGCATCGACCCATCAGACATCGGCCAAGGCTCGCTCGGAGACTGTTGGTTACTCGCAGCGATAGCATGCCTCGCCGAACATCCAGACGCCTTGAGAAAACTGTTTATTGATAGAGAAATTAACCCCAGAGGGTATTATAAACTCCGTTTATTTCACGCGGCGAGAGAAAAATGGGTCACAGTTGGCGTTGATGACCGATTTCCAGTTAAAGTTGCAACCACGAAGCTCTTAAAGAAGAAGAAATTGTTGTTTTTAAGAGAAACCGACAACGAGTTGTGGGTTTGTTTACTGCAGAAGGCGTTTGCAAAGATTTTTGGAGGGTATGCGCAACTCGATGGAGGACATTCTGTCGTCGCATGGAATTTCCTAACCGGGGGTAATTGTATGATCCTCAAACGCGAAGCAAACGAGACGGTTTGGGATAAGACTGAGTTTACGTTTGGTTCCGAGAAATCGTTCAAGGATTCGTATGGTATTCGTGTGGGTCGCTCCTCGGTATTTTATCGTCCTACCTCAGATCCAGAGTTTAAGAAAAAAACAGAGGACCAAGTTTTCGACATCTTGAGAGCGTATGCGAAAGCGAGATGTTTGTTAGGCGCGAGTGTCAATAAACGCGACGACGAAGAGGTGGAAGCGAAAAGAGAGACTGGATTAATCGCGCAACACGCGTATTCTATTCTCGAATGTCGTCGACCCCC
>Ga0206124_10001555_pt1 | contig 17975 bp, 15 predicted proteins | sample Helgoland_Spring_3_FD_148671 | JGI IMG/M metagenome (GOLD analysis project Ga0206124, IMG submission 148671) | Pelagic subsurface seawater microbial communities from Kabeltonne, Helgoland, North Sea - Helgoland_Spring_Bloom_20160321_2 | ecosystem: Environmental > Aquatic > Marine > Epipelagic ... | reverse complement strand
AAAAAATAACCCTTATTATCCCGCATTTGCGTAAACAAATCGTAAGCAATTTTTTTTTGTTTACCATTTTGTTTACCTTTAGTATGCAATATTCATACTATGAACATAAATATTAAGTGGTTAAAAAGAAGAACTAAAAAGGTTGAGGATAAATATAAAATGGATGCATATTTACGTACTTACACAATTGATAAAGATGGAAATAGAACACAACCCCAAAAACGATTAAAAGGAGTATTTAAATACTGGAATAAAAGACTAACTCCAGAACAAAAAAGACACAACGATAATATAGATATTGAGGTTACTGAATTCTTGAATAACAAGAGAAAAGAGGAGAGGCAAGGAATTTTAGATATTAAAAGTTTTGACAAAAAAATATCATCTGTTGTTGAGTATGGTAAAAAATATGTAGCTAAACTTGATGTTAAACCAAAATCTAAATCTGCTTATAATCAAGCTCTAGTATCATTTGAAGAATATTTTGGAACATTTAAAACATTTAACGCTATAACTAAAGATGATGTTGTAGCACTAAAAGTCCATATGAGAGATAATGGAAGAAGTAGGTATGGAAGTCCGTATTCATTAAGAACCATTAATACTTATATGAACAGATTATCTCTAATCACTCAAGATGCATTAGAAAATAAAGATGTATTGTGTAATGATAATTACTTTAAAAAGTATGGTCAAGTAAAAATAGAAAAAGAGGAGAAGGGTGAATACATAAATACTATGGAGTATTCTAAACTCGATTACACAAAATGTAAATCTCAAGGAATAGCAAAAGCATTTATGTTTTCTATTCTATCTGGATTAAGAAAGACTGATGTTGAAACTATGCTTTGGAAAGATATTGAAAAGGATGAAACGGGATGGCATACATATAAAGCTATGCAAAAAGGTGGTAGCTTAATTAGAATAACAATAACACCAATGATGTTAGAATTGCTTGGAGAAAGAAAAGGGGAGTATGCAAGGATTATAAATTGGGGATATACTAACAAACAAATAGACGATATGAGTCTCTGGTTGAGTGTTACTTTTCCAAAGAAACAAATAGGTCAACAAACTGATAGAAGTGGCATAAAAGGGCTTACATTTCACTCAGCAAGAGCATCATTTATTACCAATCTTCTAAATTCTGGAATACCACCAGTAAGAGTCCAAAAATACGTTGGTCATAAAAAACTAGAAACTACATTAAGGTATTATAGAGGTAAATCAGAAATGCAAGTAACAGATATGCTAAAAATGGATAGTTTGTATAAATCAGAACAACTTGGTCAAAAGACTAAAGAATTAATTTTGTAAATTGGATTTATGAAAAATATTATTTTACTTCTATTTACATTTTTATCTTTTTCTACTTTTTCTCAAGAAAAGGATGCTGAATATTACTCTAATTTTGTGCGTGATTCTTTATGGAATAACACTATTTCATCTGAAAGAGACTATAGGTTAATGATAGAATATTTAAATGTTGCTATCAAATTAGATTCTAATAAAGCTAAATATTATAATAACAGAGGTTTAGCTAATTTTCTTTCTTACAACAACACAAAAGCTCTAAAGGATTACAGACTTGCATTGTCAATTGATTCAACAAGTATCAAATATGCATCAATAGCTCATTATTATAGAGCTAAAGCCTTTGGCAAAATTGGTAGACACTCTGATGCTATTAATTCCATAAATAAAGCAATTGAAATAGACTCTTTAGATCTTGAATATTTGAATGTTAAGGCTCAATTATTGAGTACAAGTGGAAAATATTTAGAATCCATTAAAATTTATGAAAAATTAAAAAGTATATCAAACCCTGATTTACATAACAGATGGGATGAAGCAATTTTTAATATTGAAGAACTTCAAAAAACTCAAGATTTTAGAAGAGTTGGTTTTTATTATCCTGGTACTTGGCTATCACAAAATGATTCTCTCAATTATCCAATTAAAATTGGTATTGAATTTAACTTATTCACATTAAAATTAGATGAAATAAAGAAAAATTTATTTCAAGCTGAATTTAATACTGTAATGTATACTAAATACCCTCCTAGATTTATTAGATCCAACGATCTCAATAATTACATGTATAATGATACAGTTGTCGTGGCTGACTTAAACGAAAACTTATATATTAAATCAGTTGAATCTGAAGATTTTCCAGTTTATTTTGGTAGGAGTAATTTTGTTGATTCATCAAAATATACTTATGGTTTTTTAAAACCAATTAAAAAAACTTTTGATCATAATTGGGATTTGTCTGATTTTCCATTTGATAAGCAAAATTTTTTGATAAAAATATCAACTACTATGGACTCTAGTGTTTATAGTTTTGAAAAATATCAAACCCTTGGTTTTAAAAATCACTTTAACGATGTTAATGGACTTCCAAGTGGAATGAATGTTGAAGAGGTTAATTATTACAATGAATATGTTAAAATGGATATAATTGAAGATTTTTCGCCAACTGTTTCTAGAAAAGTAATTTCACCCGTTGCTGTATATGAAATTGTTGTTTCTAGATCTGGCTCATTACTTTTTGTTAAGCTGTTTTTAGGTACTTTTTTAGCATTTATAATGTCATTAAGTGCATTTACAATAAGCAAGAGAAACTTTCCTTCTAGAATTGATGTTTCGGTAGGGGCTTTATTTATAGCTGTAGGAAATAAGTATTTTGTTGAATCAACGACCCCGATGGTACAAATTTTAACAAAGGCTGATATTATAAATAATTTATCTTTATTATTAATCATAATGAATGTTGTATTCATTATTTCTCAGCATAGAAAGGATATAAATATCGGAAAGTTTGAAGATTCAAAGTATACACTAAAGTTTAGTGCTGCTTTATTAGCTGCACTGGTCTTTATAACAATTATTTTTTAACTTAAAATTGTTTATGAAAAATGTAATTCGAGTACTTTGTTCTATGTCTATTTCTTCGAATATATACATCTAAATCTTCTTTCATAAAATATCTTAATCCTTTAGGTTTATAGTATCCTAACTCTTTTAAATCACATAAATTATCTAAAGTTTTTTTAGAAATTTTAAGGTATTTACAAGCCTCTTTTGAACTGTAATGAGGTTTGTGATAGAACATGTTAGTTTGGTTAACTATGACCTTCTGTAAGTGTTTTTTAACTCCTTCAACACTATCACAGTCTTTACAATCCTCCCATATGTTTAAAGTTATATATTCCATAAATACAAATTTAGTGTATGATGCATTTTTATGAGAGTCACTTTTATTAACAATTGTTATGAGTTTTTAACAGATAAGAGATTAACTTAAAGCTGTTTTTTTACTATAATATAACAGCTGTGAGATATTATAAAAGGTAAAAAAATCACACCAAAAGTTTATAAACCTAAGACTTCCGTCTAAATAAATCACTTTTCTTTTTTTGGACTATGTTCTTGTAATAGTATATTACCCACAACCTTAGTACATCTAACTAATTTAAAATTATTTGAATTATGTCTTTATACAACTTTTAAAAGATGTTATAAATTGTAAATAATACTGTTAATCTATATGTTTTCACTGTGTTTTGTTTAGGGTTATAAAACTTCGTGGTGGGGTTACCCTTTACCTCTTTGTGTAAACTCCGTGACTTACTTTTTAATTGGTATTTACAAGCGTGACAAAGTGCTGAACTTACAGCCTATACTTCTCTCTCACAGTTTTATATATTTATATAATTAATTTTTGAGAAAATAATAGGGTTCAAATCAGCATATCAGCATTAATTAATATAACTAACTGATTATTAGATATTTAAACAATGCTGAGGGTTAAAAAAGTCAGCATTAAATCAGCATTAAACACCTAAAGTCAGCATTTTTTTGTATAATTTCATCATTTTGTTGTATAAAAAAAGAGTGAAATAAAATTTACCTCACTCTTTCTTACTCAATTTACTAGGGAAATATATTACATTGAGAATCTTTTTCTTTGCTCTGCTCTTTCAATTCCGTCCGCAATCATCCTAGTTATTCTTTACTAACCTAATATGAGCCCGAGAAACGCTAGGAGGTCCTGTAGTGTTTAAGGATGGGTATCCAGTTAGACTATTATAAAAGGTGTTACTATTTGGAGTTTGACCACCATATGTAAAATATCTTCCAATACCATTATATCCTTTTCTAAAAACTCTTACCATATGTGTAATTCCTCCTCCGTTTACATTTCCGTGGTTTACTAAAAATATTTTATGCCCACCGGCTACTACGCCACTACTTACATAATCAACAAAGTTAGTAACTCCAAAATTATATAAATTATCTCCTAGAAATGATGCATGTTTTAATTTGAGTCCTACATTTCCAGAGATTCTTTCTCCAAAAACTGTTAAGGAGCTGTTATCCATGCCGAGATTATTTTCAAGAATTTGCCAATCGTTATCTGTTGGGACTCTCCATCCATCTGGCGCTATAGATCCTGCACTAGTTGTTCCTATCCATTGATTAGTACTCCAATCAATAGAATTACCAAGAAGTTCGAAAGAATAAATTACAGAGTAAAAATCCACTCCTTGTTCTTGAAAGTCTGAAAGACTTGGCAAATTATTTGGATATGGGTCATTATTGTAACTGTATTCACTAGTACCTGTCCCCATAGAATATCTTAAATCTTCAGCCATCCAGATTTGATTTCCAATCTGTACTAAATTATATACTTCTCCGTCTCTTGGGTCAGTAAATGTAGAACTAACAAATTCAAATAAATTTGATGTATGTAATAATACTCCAGATTCATTATCAATAATACGTAATCTATAATCGTCAGATTCATCAATATCTAAGTTGTCTAAGTTAAACGTGTTTGAATAGATTCCAGCTTGATCTTGAATTTCTTGATTTGATATAACTCCAATATATTGGGAGCCTTTATATAGAAGTATTTCAACATTTAGTGTTGAATTACTAAACCAAGAAATATTTAGACTATTTGAAAGGTATTGTGTTCCTGCTACTGGTGTGATTAATTCAAAATATTCGTTAATAGTAAATTTTTCACTCTGAGTATACACTTCAAGAGTGTTGTAGTTTGTAAATTTTATTCTATTGTTGGTTGAAGATAATAGTTCTGGTTCAATTTCCCAATTATAGGAATTATTAGAAATATTTACTACACCAATGTCACTTACGAAATCCCCATCTCTATAGTGTTGCAATACTATTTGTTCATTCTCATAATTAGATTCCCATTGAATGTTATAGGATGTATTAACATCAATTGCTTCATTTTGTTCTGGACTAATAATATTAAAGTAACTTCCTTCTTCGGTTTCTACGGAAATTGTATTACCATAACTTGTTCCTACTTCATTAGTAGCATAAGCTCTAACATAGTAACTAGTGGATGGTTGTAATCCATCTATTTCTGTATTAAATTGACCTTGAATATTATCTCCTACTTCTATTACAGAATTACTAATAGTAGGGGTAGAGTCTGTATTAGAATATACAAATCCATAAGAGTTTAAATCTGCACCACCATTATCACTAACCTCGCCATTTACAGCGATTGTATTAGTATCTACAGTACTACCAGATATTGTTTCTACAGTCGGAGCTCCAGCAGATGTGCTAAAAGATAGCTGTTCTCCATAGCCAATTCCTTCTGAGTTTACTGCATATGCTCTAACATAGTAGGTAGACCCAACACCTAATCCTGTTAAGCTAGTAGTAAAACTACCTTCAGTATTTTGACCATCTAGTATTGTATTAGAATCTACATTAACGGGAGAACTTGTTCCCCAGCAAAGACCTCTTTCGGTTAAATCATTTCCTCCATCGGAGGTTACATTCCCACCAGTTACGGCACTACTATTAGTAATTTCAGAGACACTTGTAGTGGTAACAATAGGTGCTCCCGCAGGTGGGGTAACAGTAATCACATCACCATACGATGTTCCTTGAGAATTCGTTGCATAGGCATTAACATAATAACTAACTCCTGGTTCAAGACCGGTTATATTACTTTCATAAACTATAGCAGAAGGAGTTGATCCTAGTACTGTTTTAAAGTCAGCAGTAGAAGGGTTGGCATTGTTTTGAGAATATACATGACCATACTGATCTACTTGAGTAGCTTCTAGTCCAATGTTTGTAATTTCTCCTTCTATTTTAATGGATGTAGATAATAGTTCAGTCACACTTCCATTTACTACTGTAGGTTTAGTAGGACCTGAAATTATAGAAAAAGCATCGGTTGTATCAAAGATTTCATCATTTTCTAAGGAGGTTATAGTAAGTTGATAATCCGCCTCTTCTAAAGCTGGTATCTCCCATGGAAAATCACCACCATTATCATTAGTTTCTTCTTCTGAAATAGTTAGGTATACAGAGCTAAATCTAAAAAGTTCAATTTTTACATTCCCCTCTAGATTACTATTCCAATTAATCGGCATTACTTCTCCCATGACATAGGTCTGATCTGCATCAGGTGTAGTTATACTAATATTAGGAGGTTCAATATAACTAACAGTAATAGGGATAGATAAAGAAGCTTGCCCTACATTAATAATAAGCACTTCTTCATACTCTCCAAAAGGCACATTAACTAAATCAGCAGTTAATGTAAGTAGTTTTGTATTTAGCGGATCTATAGAAGAGTTAGCAGGGGATACCTCTAACCAATCTTGGCTAACATCAGTAGTGAAATTCATCACTGAACTTCTAGTATTTTGTAGTTGTAGGGTAACCTCTATAGTTTCATTATCTAAGGACACAGAACTAGGGTTTATAGTAGGTAATTCTTTTTCTAAAGAAAAATCACCATTGGAGGTACTACCCGCCACAACAGAAATTGTTTTTACATCGGTTAAATAACCGGACTTTGAAGCAGTAACGGAGTAACTATCTGCAGTTATATCACTAAACTGATAACTACCATCTTGACCAGTAGAAACGCTTTGTTGAATACCAGAAATAGATACCTGTGCAGCTACAATAGCTTCATTGGAAACATCCTCTGTAATTCTACCATAAACACTTCCCTTAGTCTCAATAGGGTCATCCTCAGAACAAGTAACTATAAATAAAGAAAATAGTAATAATAGATACTTAGAGTATTTCATTATTTAGTTGTCGTATTTACCTCCGTTATTTTTAAGTTTTGACATTTCCTTTTCAAAAGTATCTTTAAATTTTTCGTAGTTGTAATCCACTTGAAGTACTTTATCATTAGAGAGAGTTTCAGCTAGATTAGTCATTAATTCTTGTGATCCAAGTTCAATAGCTACGTAATACTTGTAATTACCAGTAGATTTAGATCTAGTATTAGTTTCGCATATTTGAACTACACCGCTTAGTTTTTGATTCACTACAGTTCTTCCAAGTGATTGAAACTGCTCTAAAACTTGCTCTACATTATTGTTCTCAGTTGCTTTAACATAATTATCACCAACAACATTCATTGTAGCAGAAATATTTGTAGCAAGTTCTTGTCTAGCATTTGCCATAGCTTTTTTTCTAGCTGTCATTTGATCCATACTTTCTCCAATTGCTGATGCTCTGAAAGCATCTTCAGTAGAAAAATATTCAGGACCAAAGCAAGGTGTACTTTGAACTACTTCATCCACAGGAACAGTAACTTTGGTAGATCCACAGCTCAAGGCTATAAGTAATAGCGGTAATGTCAATAATAATTTATACATGTTTTTCATAATTATATTTATTTAGTTAAGATTATATTTAAGAGATAAAGCAATTTCTTGATTAATTCCAGAAACCACATCAAAGTTAAAATTACTTTGGCTATATTTTGGTGCACCATCTGTACTAACAGCATCAACAATACTCCATATCCAAACTGCAGCAGCAGCTCCTAAGCTAATATTTTTATAGGAGTTGAATTTATCAGCTCGACTTGAGTATTCTAGCTGAATATCTAAAGATGAAGATTCTTCGAGTCTATTTATATTGTATTTGTATTTATTTTGAGAGTAGAGATAAAAACCAAGAGAACTTGCTGCTCCAGCCATAAAAATAACTCCCTTTTTTTTATTCTTTTTAAATAATTGCCCCCAACCTGGAATAATAGCAGATTTAAAGCCTGCATCCCAACCGTAATAAGTTGTATAATTAATTTTTGGAGTATAACGAGATTTAGTACCTATAGAGTAAAGATTCCAAACCTTATAATAACTTGATCCGTCATTGTTTTTTATTAATTCGTAATATTCATCAACTTTAGAAAAACTTACTTCAAAGCCTTTTTGATCAATTTTAATAGTTTCCTGAAAATCAGAATCAAAAGATGAACTATTGTTGCTAATTTGTTCTTGAATATTTGAGATTGTTTCAGAGGATATTTCTACTCCATACTCTGTTCCTAACTCAAAGGCAAGGTTGGAGATAGTAGTTTTTTTTGCATCACTTAAATTAGTTGATTGGCCTTCAATAACTTTGTAATTGAAATTTGTAGAATTTTCAGGCAAGTTACCAATTACCCAAGGAAGTTTTCCTGCAGAACTAGTACTACTACTAATTACTTTTTCCTGAGCAATTACAGATAAGTTACAAAATATTAGTAACAGAAAAATGTTTTTCATAACTGTGGTTTAATTTTCAATTTATTATTTAATAACGTTCTTTCAAAATATTATGTAAGCTTTTATAATGTCTGTTAATCAATATAATCACTAAAAAATTGAGTTTTAAAATCTTCAAATGATTTAGTATAATAATTATCTTCTACTAATCCAAACCATAACTCTAGTTGTTTTTCATTATTACAACAAAATATATTTTCAAACTCTTCAAATGACTTTGAGAAGTCTCCATCTGCTTTAATTCCAGCCCATAGCTTCATTCTAACTTCTTGTATTTTATTTATAACAATAGGTTTTTTAATAGAAATTGTCTCATTACTTGAACTCATTTTAAAGGACTTATCGAATCCTATTTTTATTGCGTTTAACCTTTTTTCTCTTGAGGGGTGAGTAGAATAAGTATCGTCTTCATCCGATGAGAACTTATTCATTACTGCTTGAGCTTGACTTAAAGTTGCTCCTAATTTTTGTAGCACGAAACCTGAAAACTCATCTGCTTCTAATTCTTGTTTGTGTTTATCTTTTATTGTGCTAGGTTCTACAATTTTATACATTGTTAAATCTAAAGCATGACCATTAACGTGATGACCAACTTCGTGAGCTAAAATCGATAAATTTGACCAATCATTAGTTTTTTCTGTAATTAATTTCATGAAATTTTTATCATACAAAATATATCGAACACCTTTGTAAGAAGTTGCAATCGCATTGCTGATTTCATCACAAGGCATTAGTACGAAATTTTTAGACAGTCCAGTTACTGATAAAACTTTATTCAGCGCAGAGTCCGCTAATCTATCTGTGGTGAAATTATTTGACTGCAGAGAAACACAAATTTCTAAACCACTTTTATTCTGCGAATGGGTGATAATTGGAATTACTAATATTAATAACAGATAGAACGATTTTCTCATAGAATAAATATAACAAATAACTTATTAATGCAGATGTACATAAATTGAATACTATATTTTTCTTAAATTGTGGTCATGAAAATTAATCCTTTACTATTACTGTTTTTATTTATTTTTAATCTATTTTCTTTTTCTCAAGAAATAATTATTGATGTAAAAAAAGTTCAAGGAGTTTCATACATTTCAGGTAATACTAGTCCTATTGCTGCTAAAGAACAAGCGCTAAATGAAGCTAAGTTAAATGCTTTACGAAAAGCCAATATTTCCGAGGAAATCATTTCTAATGAAACCCTTTTAACATCGGAATCCGATGGGAATTTTCAAGATTTTTACTCTTCAGATTTTTACTCAAATTTTAAGGGTGCGATTAAATCTTTTGAAATAATTAGTGACACAATGATACCCGTTGAACAAGGGATAAAGAGATTAATTACAATTAATGCAAAGGTGATTAAATATAAGACAGTTGAAGATTCTAACTTCATAATTGATGTTGATGGAATCAAAGGTTCTTACAATGCTGGTAATTATGTTGAATTTAACGTTTTGTCTTCTAAAAAATGTTATTTAACTATTTTTTGGATTGATGAATCTGGGTCGGGTGTTTTATATCCAAATAATGAAGAAGACTATTTTCCGCTAATCCCAAATGAAAATTATGAATTCCCTTTAGCTGATAGCACTAGAAATTACGAAATCACTATTAATAATAAAGAGAAAAGTAAAGAGACTAACAGGCTTTTATTTGTATTTACAAAAAATCAAATACCATTTGTAAAGACTACTAATTCTGAATTAAATAAAAAATATATTTTTAGTTGGGTCAATTCAATTGAGCCAAGTGAAAGGAAAATTAGATCCTTTAGTTATCTTGTAACAAATTAATACTATGAAAAAATTACTATTAATATTATTTTTATTATTAAGTAGCATTGCTGTTAATGCACAATTAGACTCAAATCCTTTTATTTCATCTACTAAAAAAATAACTGAAAATTCATTAACTAATGGAATTTGGTATGAAGTTAAAAACTATATTTCACAATCTGAACGTAAATATGAATTTAAAAAAGAAATAATAACAAATTATGATCGTTTTGGTAGTGGTTTAGTGCCTGTTAGTGCAAATAAATATGCTAATAAATTTTACACTGAGAATAGTTCATATAGATATAGATCAACTAAAAATTATGCTCCTTCTTACTGGAGGACATTTAATTTAAACGGATTAAACATCCTTAGAATGGTTGATCAGCAGAGAAATATTACTGACTTTGATTTTTCTAGTTATGAAATTGTAAATAACCTCGGAAAAAAAATAATCGTTTTAAAAGGCAATAGGGGTGGTCGTTTTGAATATACATCAACCTTATCAACTGAAGACAACACAAAAAGTGTTAGTAGTATAGTAAATAAGTATAATGAAAATAATAGACATAATTATTATGCTGATGAAAATGCCCTTCAAATTTTCACGCTATACGATGAAAAAGTGTTTGAAAGAATTGTAGATTTTGAAAATGTTGATCTTAATACCGAAATAGAGAAATATGTAAAGAAGAAAATTTCTTTATGGCAAGAAAAAGGAGAGTTTGAAAAAACATCTGATTATAATATTAGGGTTACTCAAAAAAGTAGACAAAGAAAGGTTCTTGAATATGAAAAAGAATCAATGATTAAAATAGGAAATTATTTTACTCAGTCTTTGCAACTAAATTCGGATAAGTTACATTTAGGACTAGATAGTTTTGAAGTGAGTAAATACGATGCTGACAATGAAACATTTGTAGTTAGAATAAAATACTTAAATAAATACATCCCATTTATTGTCAATATTCCAATTGAAATTGCAAGAGATTTTAAAGAAAATTTAGATAAAGCTGTATTGTCAGATACAGAATTTGTTGTTACAGACAATAAGGCTTTTTTGTCCTATGCAAATGTTAATTTTAATGAAGAGATTTATAATTATAATAACAAAAATAATTATACATATGTTGAAACTAAAATTAACTATAATTTTGATGAAATTATAGTTAATTCTAATACACCTTCATCAAATTCATTAAATCTTTCTACTAATACAATTTCTAAAGGCAAATCATTAGTAGATACTGATATTCCAATTAATACTAAAAAAAATAATCGTTTTGCTTTAATTATAGGTAATGAAGACTACAAGTCTATGCAAATGACTTTGTCATATGAACAAAATGTAGACTACGCCGCTAATGACGCTAGTGTTTTTAAAGAATATGCACTAAAAACTCTCGGTGTTCCAGAAGACAATCTACATTTTATGATAAATGCTACTGCTGCTCAGATGAGTCAAAAAATTGAATTAGTCACTAAAATAGTTAGTAAATATGATAATGCAGAACTAATTGTTTATTATGCTGGACATGGTTTTCCAGATGAAAAAACAAAAACACCATATTTAATTCCTGTAGATGTTACCGCTTCAAATTTAGATAATGCGATAAACCTTGACTATTTTTATAGTACATTAAGTTCTACTAACGCTAGTAGGATAACAGTATTTTTAGATGCTTGTTTTACAGGTGGTGGAAGAAATAAAAGTCTTGTATCATCAAGGGGCATTAAAGTTGTTGCTAAACAGGGAAGTTTAAGTGGTAATTTAGTTGTTTTTTCAGCAAGTAGTGGTGATCAATCCTCTTTGCCTTTTCAAAAAGAAAAACATGGCATGTTTACATATCATTTACTAAAGAAGCTTCAAAATTCAAAAGGTAATGTTACTCTAGATGAATTAGCTAGTTATTTGAAAAAAGAAGTTTCAGTTCAATCCTTAATTATTAATGAACAAGATCAAGACCCAGTAATTAATGTAAGTAATCAAGTGAAATCACAATGGTTAAATTGGAAATTTTAATTATTAATAAAACTTCACTAAATATTGTAGTTCGAGTACTTTTCTCTATGTCTATTTCTTTGATGATACATATATAAATCTTCTTTTATAAAGTATCTTGACCCTTTATAGTTTCCTAACTCATTTAAAATGAATGGTTATATAAATTCAAGATATAGTAATGTCTAACGATATATTTTTCAATTCAGATGTATCTCATTATCTTAACTTTACATAAACTAAACACTATGAAAAAACTAATTTATATATTATTAATTACATTTTCTACAATATCCTATTCACAAACACCAATTAATCAAGGAAACTTCCTTAATGCAATCAGCGACTGTTTGTCAACAAATCCAGTTGACGGACTTTGTTCAGATAGTGAATTTGGTTCAATGCCTGATTGGGATGTGTCTAATGTAACAGATATGACCCTTGCATTTGCTATGCCACAATGGGGGGGAGCTGTAGAAACAAATAATTTCAATGCAGATATTAGTTCTTGGGACGTAAGCAATGTGACCAATATGGACCAAATATTTAGAGGAGCTAGTGATTTTAATCAACCTTTAAATAATTGGGATGTTAGTAACGTAACTATAATGAATAGGATGTTTGAGCTGACTTCATTTAATCAACCATTAAATAATTGGGATGTTAGCAGCGTGACAATGATGGATGCTCTTTTTTCTGACACCCCATTCAATCAAAACATTAATTCTTGGAACGTAAGTAACGTTACTCTAATGGGAAGTATGTTTACTAACACTCCATTTAATCAACCCTTAAATAACTGGGATGTTAGTAATGTTTGGAATATGGTAGGTATGTTTTATGGTTGCGCTTCTTTTGACCAAGATATTAGTAATTGGGACACTAGTAATGTTACTATTATGGCTAATATGTTTATTAACGCAGATTCTTTTAATCAAGATATCAGTTCTTGGAATGTGTCCAATGTCACATCTATGGGAAGTATGTTTCGATTTGCTGATAATATGAATCAAGATTTAAGCAACTGGGATGTTGATAATGTTGTTAACTGTTTTCAGTTTTGTGAAGGGACTGATTGGATATTATCTAAACCTAACTTTTATGATTGTGGTCCTTTAGGTGGTGACGGATATCCTGAAATTACTATTCCATCTGAACTGAATGTTTCTACTAACAATGGTTGTACGGCAACAAACGTTTCTTTAGGCTATCCAACTACAACTAATAATTGTTCTTTCTTTTCAATCACCAATAACGCCCCATCTTCTTTTAATATTGGTGAAACTATCGTTACTTGGACAGTTCTAAATGAAGATAATGGACTTTCATCATCAGCATATCAAACTGTATTAGTTGCGGACAACACAAGCCCAACAGTTATTTGTAATGAACTTTCTTTAACATTAGTAAATGGAATAGCATCAGTTTCTGCAAATGATATAGACAATGGTAGTTTTGATAATTGTGGCGATGTCACATTGGAAATTAATCAATCATATTTTTCTGAAAGTCATATTGGAGATAATACAGTAATCTTGACAGCAACAGACCAGTATGGAAATTCCTCAAGTTGTGAAACTAATGTAATTGTTCAAGCAGGAATGAGTTTAGTTGAAAATTCATTGTCCTCTATCTCTTTATTTCCTAATCCATCCTCCGATTTGGTTTATATAAAAGGTCATAATGATATTAATTTAAAAGTTTCAGTTTTTGATATATCAGGTAAAAAGATACTAGAACTTGAGGAAAAAAATAGTTTTGATATCAGCCTCTTTAAAATAGGAGTTTATTTTGTTAATATTTCAGATGGAATAAAAAATCTAACACAAAAGATTGTAAAAAAATAATATTATGAAAAAACTACTATATATATTTTTGGGATTAAGTTTAATGTTTGGGTGTAGTGATGATGAAGGTAATCCTTGTGAGTACCAACCAACAATAGTTACTTTAAATGCTTCTAATATAACAGATTTTTCAGCAACACTAAACGGAACAATAAATGTTGAATCAACCAATTGTGATTCTCCTAACAATACAGAACAAGGTTTTGTTTATTCTACAACTATTCAGCCTACAATTAATGATAATATTGTGAACGTTAATGGAACTGATATAAGTACTTCTTTAGAAAATTTAGAACCTGAAACAACTTATTATTATCGTGCTTTTTTAACAAATGCTTTTGGAGAATTTTATGGAAATGATATTAGTTTTGAAACTGCAGAAGAGACAGATTCCTATCCTCCTGTAATTACAATTACAGGTGACAATCCATTATCAATAATTCAATTTGATGATTATGAAGAGTTAGGGGCAACAGCAGTTGATGTGGTCGATGGTAATTTAACCGATAATATTCAAATTAGTTCAAATGTAAATACCCAGGTTATCGGAAACTACCAGGTCGTTTACTCAGTATCTGACAGTTCTGGAAATAGCACAAGTGTAACCAGAGAGGTTTCAGTTTTTGGCAGCCCTGTATATTTAGATGATAATGGTATAACTATTAAGGCTTATGATTGGGCAGTTTATGGAATGTCTGGAGAAGTTAATGGAATTGATTATCTGATAGTTAGTGCAAATGATTTAAGAAATATGATTTCAAATAATGAAAATGTTAATGTAGTTTGCACAAGTTTTGTCACAAATATGAATGCTCTTATCGAGAATAATTTAAGTTTTAATCAAAATATTAATAATTGGGACGTTAGTAATGTGACTGAGGGGTCTCGAATGTTTTTTAATTCCAACTTTAACTCTGATATAAGTGCTTGGAATGTTGGTAGTGTAACTAATATGAATCAAATGTTCCAATCCTCTCAGTTTAATAATTCATCTTTGTATAATTGGGATATGAGTGCTGTAGAGGATTTAGGCCAAATGTTTTATCAAAGTTCATTTAATCAAAATATTGGACAGTGGAATTTAAGTAGCGCTATATCTATTAGATATATTTTCGCTTCTTCTTCGTCATCATTTAATGACCCTTCAATTGCTCTTTGGGATGTATCAAACATTACAGATATGGTAGGTGTTTTTCATAATAATACTAATTTTAATCAAAATATTAATAGTTGGAATGTTAGTAATGTGACTGATATGTCTTTGATGTTTAGAAATGCAGAATCTTTCAATCAGCCACTAAACAACTGGAATGTAGGTAATGTAATATATTTTGATAGAATGTTTCATTATGCTGATTCATTTAACCAAACATTAAACAATTGGGATGTTAGTACGCCTATAAATATGCAAAAAATGTTTGCATACACAATAGCTTTTAATCAAAATATTAATAATTGGGACGTTAGTAATGTGACTGATATGTGGGAGATGTTCAGTGGCTCTAACTTTAATCAACCAATTGGTAGTTGGGATGTTAGTAATGTATCAAATATGAGACAGATGTTTGCCGCTAATTTCAACTTTAACTCTGACATAAGCACTTGGAATGTTAGTAATGTGAATAATATGTACGGTATGTTTTCTTTTTCATCATTCAATCAAGATATTGGAGATTGGGATGTGAGTAATGTTAATGATATGGGTTCTATGTTTTATAATGCATCGACATTTAATCAACCTCTTGGAGATTGGGATGTTAGTAATGTTAATAATATGGGTTATATGTTTTCTAATGCATCAGCATTTAATCAACCTCTTGGAGATTGGGATGTGAGTAATGTTAATGATATGGGTTATATGTTTTCTAATGCATCAGCATTTAATCAACCTCTTGGAGATTGGAATGTTGACTCTGTTACTAACTGCAATAATTTCTGTGAGGACAACCCGAATTGGACTTTATCAAAACCTAACTTTACCAATTGTGAATCTGGATGCGACTAAACTAACTGCAATCCAGACTAACTAATCTTAGTCATATTTTCTTACTTATGACATTTTACGTAAACAATTGGTAAGCAATTTTGATTTTTTTACAAATTAACAGAGTATAAATTAAATAAATGAAGTTCTGTATTGGAAAGTAGTGTGCTTTTTATTGGTTTTGGATTGATTGGAGGTATAACTTATTTTAATAGTGTAGGAGGATTCAGTACAGGAGAAGGTAGAAGTGGTTGTCTTATGAGTATTATATTTACTATAGGAGTTTTTTATTTAGTTCTAAGTTGGTTTGCTCTTAAACAAAATCGCAAAAGATATACTAAGAATACTATAAACTATCATAAGTAAAACTAAATTTTGTATATTTTATTTTCTTATATTATTACTAACCTTAAAAACTATTTTATTATGAAAATCTACGATAACCCTTGGATTGAAGAGGGAGATTTTGGCCCAAGAATTATAACAGACTCTTTAGGGTTTTATTTTGATTCTTATGATTTGTATAATACATTAAATAAACACAGCAAACCTGAGTTATATGATTGCTATGATAAAGGTGATGAGTTTGGATGTGATATTAGGTTTGAAAACATAGAACATTTAAAAGATTTTTTTAAACATCTCACTGAAATTACAGAACTGAGTTATGATGAAATTATGAGCATAACTGAAAATAATATATGGAGTGGTGAAGCTTGGGATATTTTAGAAAAGACTTACAGCAGCGAAGAATCTGAAAGATTAATGGATGATCTTGATGAGTTCGTAAAAAAAAATGCAAAATAAAGGTGGGAAAGATATAACAAAATGAAAGAGGAGCTAAAAGAAGGTATTAGTAATTATTTAAAGAGGTTTAATAAATATTCAAAAGAAGAATATATAGATTTAGAATACAAAAGAGTTAATAAAGACAAGTCAAAAAATGCTGAGCTTTTTAAGAAAAAATTGGCAGAACAAAAGTTATGCTGTTATTTCTGCAACACAGATATTAGAGATATTCAATCTTTAATAAAAAACAATTTAATTTACCCAAGAAAACGAGGTAAATATGGATATAGTGGAATGCACTTTGAAATTGAACATCTAAATGCGGATAAAACTAATAATGCCGAAAGTAACATTGTTCTTGCCTGTTATTATTGTAATAATGATAAGTCAAACACAATTGAACCCGAAATATTTAAAGAGTTTTTTGGTAAACAAAAGAGTGTCTCATACAAGTATTTAATGGAAGAAAAAAATATCAAATCTGACGTTTTATATTGGCATTATTTATAATAAAAAATGAAAAAACTAATTCTATTATTACTGTTTATTCCACTTATTTCATTTGGTCAAGAATTTGAAAAAGAAAAAATAAAATCTGTTATCAAAACTTTTTTTGATGGTTTTCATAAAAAAGATTCATTATCACTAACATCAGTTCTTGAAAAATCTTTCACTCTTAACTCTACTTCATTTAAAGAAAATGAAGGAGTTTTAAGTAATATTAATGGTGATAATTTTATCTCTGCAGTTATTTCAAGACCTGACAGTCCTACTTGGAAAGAAAAACTTTTTTCTTATGAAATAAAAATTGACGGTCCACTTGCAAATGTTTGGGTTGACTATGAATTTTGGATCGATAATAAACTAAATCATTGTGGAGTAAATTCAATTCACTTATTAAAAAAGAAATCGGGTTGGAAAATTTTTAATATTTCAGATTCAAGAAGAAATAATTGCAATAATTAAATTGTTATGAGAAATATAATTTCACTATTA
>Ga0206124_10001552_pt1 | contig 17994 bp, 12 predicted proteins | sample Helgoland_Spring_3_FD_148671 | JGI IMG/M metagenome (GOLD analysis project Ga0206124, IMG submission 148671) | Pelagic subsurface seawater microbial communities from Kabeltonne, Helgoland, North Sea - Helgoland_Spring_Bloom_20160321_2 | ecosystem: Environmental > Aquatic > Marine > Epipelagic ... | reverse complement strand
AGCAAACGAGGAAGTTGAACTCGAAGAAGACATCGATGAGGAAATCAACCTTGACGAACTCATGGCTGAACTTGAAGAAATGTCTGACACTTATGAAGAAGATGACGTTACTGCTGAAGGTGAAGATGTAGAGTTAGAAGAGAGCGAAGAACCCGTTGATGAAGGTGTCGCTGATGCCGCTAAAAAACTTGGCAGTAATCTTAAGGACATGGCTAAGTATGCCGCAGATACTAAAATTGGTGTTGATAAAGACGAACTAATGGCAATTATTAAAGCTGATGGTGATGCTACTACTGATTTAGGTAAATTATTCCAAAAACTAGCCGCTGTTGGATTTGTTTCCAAATCAACAGGTAAAGGTAAGGACTTTGGAGCATCTGCTGCTGGCGCAGATATAGGAACTCAAGCCTTTAAAGAAGGTGAAGAATTCGACATCGACGCTTTAATTTCTGAAATCGAATCTGAACTCGAAGAAGGTAAAAAGAAGAAAAAAGAAGAAAAAGACGATGAGAAAGATCAAATGAAAGAAGAACTCGCTGAGGCTCTTTCAACTGTTACTACTCTTCAAGAAACTATTTCTGAAATGAATCTTCTCAACAGCAAACTCCTCTACTGCAACAAGCTTTTCAGAGCTAATTCATTAAATGAAAGCCAAAAAGTTAAGGTGGTTGACGCCTTAGACAAAGCTACTACAACTGGCGAAGCTAAATTGGTATTTGAAACACTTCAAGAATCATTTACTTTTACAGGCGTAGAAAAAAGAGCAATTAAAGAAGGTTTAGGACGTGCTTCTAAGCCTGCTGGTGTTGCTCCCAAAAAGGTTTTATCAGAATCTGTTGACGAAACTGTGTCAAGATTCCAAAAACTTGCAAATATTAACAAATAATTTTAGAAAACATGAATGTTAACACATTATTAGAGGGCGCATCCCCACTACAACACCAACAAGGCGAAGCTGCTAAGTTGGCTAACAAGTGGGAAAAGTCCGGTCTCTTGGAAGGCTTAAATGGCCACGAGAGCGAAAAAGCAAACATGGCTGTTCTCCTTGAGAACCAAGCTAGACAGTTGGTAAACGAATCCAACACAACTGGTACTGGTACTTCCATCCAAGCTGGTCAAAGTGAAGCATGGGCGGGTGTTGCTCTCCCATTGGTAAGAAGAGTATTCGGTGAGATCGTTGCTAAAGACCTTGTGTCTGTTCAGCCAATGAACCTCCCTTCAGGCCTTATCTTCTACTTAGATTTCCAATATGGTACTGCACAACCAGGATTCGCTGCTGGCGAATCATTATACAACGCTGGATCAGACGAAGCAACTGATATCCCAACAGGTGGTGCTGGTGCTGGTCTTTATGGCGCTGGTCGTTTCGGTTACTCAATCAACGAAGCAACTTCAACTGCTGTTTATTTAACAGGTTCAGGTGCAACTAACTTAGCTAGTGTTGGTACCGCATCTTTCTTAACATTAACTGCAAACGATTCTTCATCTGTTAATTTTGACGATGAGTGGATCGCAGCTAACACAATCGGTGATGTTGATGCTATTACAATTTTAGCAGCTGATCTTCCTGATCATGATGTTGAAGGTGTAAGAGCATTTGTTGTTGATACTATTGCGTCTGATACTAATATCACTAACCACAATCAGTTTAACAAGGTTAACTCAGACGGTACTGTAACTTTATTTGCTGAAGGTGCTACTGATGGAGATGCTTTAGTTGTTAAGTACCAGAAAGGTCCAGATAACCTCAACGATAGAGGTGACTTTGAAGAAACTGATTTCTCAGTTGGTGGTTCCATTGATATCCCATCAATCGACGTTAAGTTGAACAGTGATACTGTTACAGCGAAAACTCGTAAATTGAAGGCTCAATGGACACCAGAATTCGCTCAGGATTTGAATGCTTATCACAGCATCGATGCTGAAGCGGAATTGACGTCTATCCTTTCTGAATACATCTCAATGGAAATCGATCTCGAAATCCTCGACATGTTGATCAGAAACGCTGACACTACTAACCACTGGAGTGCAAAAGTAGGTGACGAAGCATCTTCTACAGGTGTTGTTACTCAAGCTGCTTCAAATGAGTACTACACAAGAATGTCTTGGTTCCAAACTTTGGGTATCAAGCTCCAGTCTGTTAGTAACACTATCCACCAGAAGACTCTTCGTGGAGGTGCTAATTTCATGGTAGTTTCTCCAAAGGTAAGCACAGTCTTGGAATCAATTCCTGGATTCGCTGCTGATTCACCTGGTGATTCTAACAAGTATGCGATGGGTGTACAAAAAGTAGGTGCTATTAATTCACGTTACACTGTTTATAAGAATCCTTATATGACAGAAAATGTGATCTTGATGGGTTACAAAGGAAACCAGTTCCTCGAAACAGGTGCTGTATTTGCCCCATACATCCCATTAATCATGACTCCACTTGTGTATGATCCGATCTCATTCACACCAAGAAAAGGTATTATGACTCGTTACGCTAAGAAAATGGTTCGCCCTGATTTCTACGGCAAGATTATTTGCCACGATCTCAACTTAGTATAATAGAATTAAATCTATAAATTAGGAAAGGGCCGCAATTTGCGGCCCTTTTTTTATATGTATTAACGTTAAACGTTTAAAATTTTATAATCATGGCCAAAACAAAAGCTCAATTAACTGCAGACCACGGTACATTAGAAAGCAATAATGTTATAATCCAGTCTCTTATTGATAATGTTCAATTATTAACTCCTGGTACTAACACTTTACCTACTTCAGACCCCGCAGCTGCAGGATCCTTATTCATTACCGGATCTGATGGTATGGGTTTAGGAGCTATTACAGGTAGTGGATTTACACTTCTTTGTGTATCTCAAGGATAATCTGTATTTAATACTAATTTAAAAAGGGCCGCAAATTGCGGCCCTTTTTTATATGTATAATAGACAAACGTTTTAAAAACTAATTAGCATGGCTAAAACAAATATTGAAAAAACTCCACCTAAAGGAGCAGTTAGGTTTTCTATTTCTCTCTCAGAAGAACAAAAATTAGCTAAAGATCAAATCCTTCAACATCCTTTTAATTTTATTATAGGTAAAGCTGGTAGTGGTAAAACTTTATTAGCAGTTCAAGTAGCATTAGATATGTTTTTTAAACGAAATGTAAATAAAATTGTTATTACACGTCCTACTGTATCAAATGAAGATAATGGATTTTTACCAGGTTCATTAGAAGAAAAATTAGAACCCTGGTTAATCCCTATCCGCTCAAATATGCGCAAAGTATACAATAAACCTGATATTTTAAGTAAAATGGAAAGCAGTGAAGATATTGAGCTAGTATCACTTACTCATTTTAGAGGCAGAACATTTGAAGACTCTATTTGTATTATTGATGAATTTCAAAATTTAACTAAACAACAATTTCAAATGTGTATTTCTCGGTTAGGTAAAAACTCAACAATGATATTTACAGGTGATAGTCAACAAATTGATTTAAAATTTAAAAATGATTCAGCTATACATGAAGTAGCAAAAATACAAGGATCACAATTTGTAAATAAAATTATCCTTAAAGAGAATCACCGTCACGAAGCGTTAGATGAAATATTTGAGTTGCTAAAGGATTATAATTAATATGTATAATAAAAATAAACTATGGCAGCCGGAAAATATAATTTTAATATAGAACAGGGAACAACCCTTGATTTTGAAATAGCATACACAGATTCAAACAGTAACAAAATAGATCTTACTGGCTATACAGGTCGAATGCAACTTAAAGATAAAATTGGAGGATCTACTACTTATATTACTTTATCATCTAGTTTAAGTGCAGATGGAACTGGTTTAAATTTTAGTGGATCTAATGGATTAAATCCACCTACCTCGGGCACTATAGGAATTTTTATTTCAGCTAATTCTTCTTCAGCTTTAGATTTTAATAAAGCTGTATATGATTTAGAAATTATATCTGGAAGTGCTTACCCAATTGTTACAAGATTGTTACAAGGTACAGTTACACTAGATAAAGAAGTAACTACAGGAGGGTATTAATATGGCCAATAAGGTAACAACAACTGATACAACCAATAAAGTTGTTATTACGCCTCAATCTAGTAAAAAATTAACTATAGATTCGGGTGATGGTAATAATCTTACCTTAAACCAATCTACTCCTAATAATGTACAAATAACTAATAATGATGTTGACACATCATTAACTCCTAATAATGTTTCTATATCTCCTACAGATAATAATGTTTCATTATCGTCTATTTCAACCCCTGTTACTGTAAATCAAAGTTCTACCAGTATAGTTACTGTTAATACTGTAGGTCCTCAAGGCCCAAAAGGTGATAATGGTGCTGATGGCGATACTTTAGTTTCAAATGATTTAGAAAATTTAAGATCATTTACAGGCTCAATACAAACTGAAGTAAATAATTTAACAGCGGCTACAAGTTCATATTTAACATCTGTTCCTGATGGGACAATAAGTAGCTCTGCTCAAATAATAATTAATGAATCACAAATTTCCGATTTATCGCACACTGATATTTCAGCCTTAAATACATTTACGAGCTCAATACAAATTAAAGTAGATAATCTTACTACGGTAACTAGTTCATACGCACTAACTACTAATATATCTGGTGCTTTTAATGAACCTAGTGGTGGGTTTAGTACTCGTGTTACTACACTAGAAACCGCAGGTTATATAACTGAATCAACTGATATTTCAGCCTTAAATACATTTACAGGCTCAATACAAACTGAAGTAAATAATTTAACAGCGGCTACAAGTTCATATATTACTGAATCTACAGACATATCAAGTTTAAACACATTTACAGGTTCGATTCAAACCGAAATAAACAACTTAACAGCGGCTACAAGTTCATATATTACTGAATCTACAGACATATCAAGTTTAAACACATTTACAAGCTCAATACAAACTGAAGTAGACAGTCTAACGGCTGCAACTAGTTCATATTTAACTGAAGCTACTGATATATCAAGTTTAAACACATTTACAAGCTCAATACAAACTGAAGTAGACAGTCTAACGGCTGCAACTAGTTCATATATTACTGAATCTACAGACATATCAAGTTTAAACACATTTACAAGCTCAATACAAACTGAAGTTGATAACCTTACAGCCATAACTAGTTCTTATGCTTTAACTTCTAGTATATCAGGAGCATTCGCTGAACCAAGTGGAGGATTTAGTAATAGAATAACAACTATAGAAACTAACAATACAGGTACTAACACAGGTGATCAAGATTTAAGTTTATATGCTTTAATAGCTAACATATCAGGAGCATTTAATGAACCATCAAGTAGTTTCAGTACAAGAGTAACAACTTTAGAAACAGCAGGTTATTTAACTTCTCCTATTACAACATCCTCAATTACAGATTTTAATACTGAGGTATCTCGTTCAGCAGCTGCTGCTGGTTTTGGGACAGGTGGAGAAGACCCAACAGATATTTCAGCCCTAAACACATTTACTAGCTCAATCCAAACCGAGGTAGATAATTTAACTACTGTAACAGGATCTTATGCTTTAACTTCTAGTATATCGGGGGCTTTTAATGAAGATAGTTCATCTTTTAGTACAAGAATAACAACTTTAGAAGGAAGCAACTTTACACCAAGTTTATCTACAGATATAGAAGCTAGAAATATTACCGCTTCAGGTAATATTAGTGCAAGTGGTAACATTACAGCATCTAATATCCAAGTAGCAAATGATATTGAATTATCACAACAAAGTAAAATTTTTGTAGGTACAGCAACAGAAATATCAGCAAATGGGGATGATTATTGGATTGTTAAAGCAAATGGAACTCGAGTAGCAGATTTTAAAAATAGTGGACTTGTAATTAATGAAAGTGGTATTGCTCAAGTAGACTTTAGAGTAGAAAGTGATACTAATAGCCATTTATTATTTACGGATGCTGGTGCTAATAAAGTAGCAATAGGAACAGATACTGTAAGTAATTCTTTATTAACTGTAGAAGGCGATATAAGTGCAAGTGGTAATTTAGCTATTAACCAAATAACATCTTCAGGTGCTGTAGATATAGGAGGTATATTATCAATACCTGGTATTGTAAATGTATCAGCTTCAATAGCAGCAGCAGTTGCAGGCACAGGTGCTGACTGGAATGTTAATTTATCTAATATTCCTTCAGGTTTAATTTCAGAATCTCAACAAATTACTGATTTAGGATTTATTTCTGAATCTGCAGATATATCTGCCTTAAACATGTTTACAGGTTCAATCCAAACTGAAGTAGATAGTTTAACAGCCGCTACAAGCTCATACATTACTGAATCTGTAGACATATTACCTTTAAACACATTTACAGGTTCGATTCAAACCGAAATAAACAACTTAACAGCCGCAACTAGTTCATATATTACAGAATCTACAGATATTTCAGCACTAAACACATTTACAGGTTCAATCCAAACTGAAGTAAATAATTTAACGGCCGAGACTAGTTCATATTTAACTGAATTACCTAATGGGTTAATTTCAGAATCTGCTCAATTTACTACATCAGATAATTTTAACGTTGGTCAAATAACAAGCTCAAAACTATTTATAAACCCTAGTAATGGAAATGCAGAAATAATATTAGATGCGTTTACTCCTAGTTATTCTAGTCAAATTAAATTTAGTTCATTTGGTAGTACTCCTTCTTGGATATTAGGTATGGATTCTGTTAACCCTCAAGACTTTAGAATTATTAAAGGGTCTGTCTTAAATAACACTAGTGGAATCTATATTACAGGAAGTACTGGTTATGTAGGTTTAGGTACAGGTACTCCATATGAACGTCTTACTGTTGTAGGTAATATAAGTGCAAGTGGGATAGTATATGGATCAACAGGATCCTTTAGTCATTTAGAAGGTAATAGCCCTATAACAGTAAAAGATAATATTACTTTTGAAGGTAATGTTACTATGAATGGTGCTAAAACAACAACTGATTCTTTAGAGATAACTTCAAATACATTTAAGTTAGGGGGTGGATTTTTTACATCTTCATCTTTAGCAGCCGCTGTAGGAGGTGGAGGTGACAATTTAGGTAACCATATAGCTGATACTGATTTAAATATGTCTACTTTTGATATTACAAACGCCGGTAGTATTACAGCAGTATCACTTACAGGTTCTATTTCAACATCTTCAATTGAAGGATTTGATGATTCTGTAAATAGTTTAGCCCAAACTGTTTTTGATAATAGAGACTTAGATTCAATTAATGTCCTAAATACATTTACAGGTTCAATTCAAACTGAGGTAGATAACCTAACTGCCGTAACAGGATCTTATGCTTTAACTTCTAGTATATCAGGAGCATTCGCTGAACCAAGTGGAGGATTTAGCACAAGAGTAACAACTTTAGAAACAGCAGGTTATATAACTGAAGCAACAGATATCTCGGGGCTTAACACGTTTACAGGTTCAATCCAAACCGAAGTAGATAGTTTAACAGCTGAAACCAGTTCATATTTAACTTCTCCTATTACAACCAGTTCAATCACAGACTTTAATACTGAGGTATCTCGCTCAGTAGCAGCTGCTGGCTTCGGAGCAGGAGATGGTGGTGGATTTACACCAAGTTTATCTACAGATATAGAAGCTAGAAATATTACCGCTTCAGGTAATATTAGTGCAAGTGGTGATATATCAACAAGTGGTGATATATCTGTTATAGGAAGTTTAAAACTAGTAGGTAATAGTACTACTTCTCGTATAGGATTTAGCCCATTTGGACTTGTAGATGACCAATTTATAAGTGGTTTTGGAAACCAAATAACGATAGATGGTGATAATTATATTGAATTAATAGCAGATAATGAAGTAAAAATAAATGCACCTAAATTAGGAATAGGAATTATTTATTCAGCTGATAATGTAAGTCAAGTCCCAGAAGCATTAACAGTTGAGGGTAATATAAGCGCAAGTGGTGATTTAATAATCCGTTCTATCACAGGTAGTATTGCAACCTCATCAATTGAAAATTTTAATACTGAAGTATCACGCTCAGCAGCCGCTGCAGGATTTGGTACAGAAGGTGAAGGAACCCCTACAGATATTTCAGCTTTAAATATATTTACAGGCTCAATCCAAACCGAGGTAGACAACCTTACAGCTGCAACCAGTTCCTATTTAACAAGCCCTATTACAACATCCTCAATTACAGATTTTAATACTGAGGTATCTCGTTCAGCAGCATCTGCTGGATTTGGAGCAGGTGATGGTGGATTTACACCAAGTTTATCTACAAATATAACTGCCTTAAACATTACTGCTTCTGCTAATATTAGTGCAAGTGGTAACTTATTAGGCAATGGTTTAGTACTTGCGGGAGGTGATGGTGTATTTACCTCAGCTTCATTAGCTGCCGCTCAAGCAGGTAGTGACAATTTAGGTAACCATACTGCTACTACAAATTTAAACTTAGACGGAAATAGTATACATGCTGCTTTACATATTACAGCTTCAGGCAATGTCAGTGCTAGTGGAGAAATTACAGCAACTTCTTTTAATATAACAGGCCAAGCTGCTGATCTATCTATAGTAGAAGGAACTAATGAATTAATTTTAAGTTCCTCTGATGTAGTTACTGTAAAAAGTCCTGTTTTAAATTTATCTTCTAGTTTTGGTATTACTACTGGATCTGTTGTTTCTCCTTATAATGGGTATATTATTTATGATAATGATCAACATAAATTTTTTGGATACGCTAATGGTGGCTGGGTTGCTTTACATTAATAAAATATTAAAATATGCCTACATATTATGAATATGCTGTTACAAGTAAATCAGGTATTAATATATCTGAAGTAGAACAGTATTTAGAAATAGATACTAGTACAGAAACAAAATCTGCAGTAGTAGCTTCTATTCCTACTAGAGTTGTTACTTCTTCAAATCGAAATAGTTTAAGTTATAGAACTACTTATTATGAATTTACTGAAGCGGAAGCAAGCAATCTAAAAAATTATCCAGATGTATTAGGAGTAGAAATTATTTCAGGATCTTTTGAAGATTTATTTGATAATGATAGTAAGGATAGGGTATTAGCTACAGGTAGTATTAGTCATATTAATAATAATTTTATTCCCGTTACACCTACTAATTTAATTACTGCAAACAATTCAGGATCATTAGCTAATCCTGCTTTAATTTTACATTCTTTCCCTAGTAGTTCAAATATTCTAGAATATATATATAACACTGTAAATAATGTTTCATCAGTAAATACACCCGGGACTGGTAATGATAATTTATTTAACTACAAATCATCAAAAACAGGCAAAAATGTTGATTTATTTTTTAGTGATGGCTTTTCCTTACGTAATCATGCTGAATTTTTCAATAATGATGGTTCACCAAAAATAAGCTCTAAATATACAGATTTTATTATAAAAGATCTAATTCCTAGAAATGATGATAGACAACATTTTTATTATATAAGAAGATCTTATGTATGGCCTGCTCATACTTCTTTACATGGAACTCATTGTCATTCTTTAGCATATGGTGAAAATTATGGCAATGCTATTAATTGTAATCCCCAACCTCAATGGGGTACTCCAGTTAACCCTTACATTTATGATATGGTTAGGCATTATCATGTTAGTAAATCTTTAAATCCCTATACTGGTTATAAAGATCCTACTATATGGGGAAAATCAAGTGGTTATTTACCCCAACCTAAGTTACACTCAGATTTTTTAATGCCTGGAGGTATAGTCTCGGGGTCATTTGATCTTTTTAATGCTATTAGTGGGGTGGGACAAGGATTTAGGGTTAATTATGAAAATATAGATTATTTTATTATATCTTCTAGTGTTAACAACAATAATTTTAATAACCGTTATATAGGTGATTCACCTGTACCACATAAAATATATTATATAAATAGTAATAATATTAGTACTTGGGCTTCAAAATTAAATACTGCTTTTAATTTTTTAGAAGTTAATTATTCTTCTAATAATCTCCAACTTACTTCTTCTGAAAATATTAATTGGTACATAACTGTATACACAGGTTCTCAGGCTACTCTTGAATCAGATGGTGGGGGTTTAATTTTAAATATGTCAGGATCAGGAGATACTAAACCTTATTTTGCTATAAGTGAATGGGCCCCCTTGGGTATCCCTATAGGTTTACCTAATAAATATTCTAAATATGCCGCCCCTAGAGCTGATTATTTCTTACCTAGCCCTAATGCTGATTATCATGGTATAGATAATGGGTATAATATTCCTTTTGGTGCCGGAAGGTTTTTAATTTACTATGATTTCCCCTTACCAGCACAATTAGAATTCAATAATATTGCTGTCAGAGCTGCTCAAGAAGAAGCTTCAAAAAAAGGAGTTATACTAGCTAGTTCTTATGGAAATAACCCTTATATGGCTATGTATACTTCTTGTAGTTCTGAGGATGAATTTCATAGAAGTAAATTTGATATGAATATAACTCTAACTAATCCCTTAAATGGCAATCCTATTAATGGGCATCCTTATAATTCATATTTTACAGTATCAGAAAATATATACCGCTCAGGTCAATCTCCGACATTTACAGCTGGGGAAAAAATTTATTACCAAAGATATAGAGAACACCATTCAGTTATAGGAACCGGAAATATCATAGTAAACAAAAGTAGTTCCGCCTATTTAAATAGAATAGCGTGTAATACAGGTAATGCATTAGATGTTAGTTTATATGGCAATTATACAATAGCTGCTACTACAATTTTTGAAAACAATGGAAGTATTACGGGTAGCTCTAATTTTACTCATGGTCCTACAAATTTTTATAATGATAATGATAGTTTTTATAATTTAAATTCTTTATATAATTCTTTAACCGAATTTACAGCGAGTTATAATAATTTATGGGAACAAGGAATTTATCCTGATGGAAATTCTACATTATATAATCTTAATGTGAGTTATAAACCTATAACTTCTTCTTTTAATGCTCCTCTTAGTGAGTCTGCTTTTTTATATTATACTTGGCCTGGCTCTGCAGCCGAAATAAATTATAGACCAAACGGAACTTCAGGCACTGATGACCCACGTACTTTTGGTATAGAAAGGGCAGCAGCAAGATTTGGAGGAACCTCAGCTTCTAATCCCTTACTTGTAGGTTTTTTAGCAGGTTATTTAGAAGAAAATCCTAATGCTAATGTAAATGATGTTAGAAATTGGTTAGACCAAAATTCAATCGAAACCATAGTAACTGGATCTAATAATATTATTAATACACCTTTTGATGGATTTTATTATATAGCTAAAGATAATGATATTAATCCTGATGGTATTTATAGGTTTATTTCAGGTTCCACAGATACTAGAAAAGAAGGACTAATCCAATATGCACCATTTACTTCACCTAAAGTATTTACTTACCCTTATACTGATTTATCTATACAACTAACAAAATATAAAAATGTAAAATTAAATTAAATTTAAGTTAATTTTTGTTATATTTATAACCAAATACAATATTTATGGCAACTATTTCTATTTGGCCGGGCTCAGCCTCTTTTTCTAATACTACTAATCCTACTCCTTTTGGTTTCTATGACACAGACACAGAATTTCAAACCAGTGCAGATAAAGTAGCAACGTGGTGTGCCCAACGTTTAGGATATCCTATAGTTGATATTGAATTACAGGCTGTAAATTTCTTTACAGCATTTGAAGAAGCTGTAACTACATACTCACAATACTTGTATCAATATAAGATTATCGAAAATATGGGTAGTCTTGAAGGTAGTACAAATGAAGCTGATTTAAACGAAAAATATGTTCAAGCAAATTTAGGCAATATAATTGCATTATCCGAGCAATACGGTACTGAAGCAGGAACCGGCGGTAATATAGATTATAAAAGTGGAAGCATAGCAGTTTCTGCTTCCCAACAAGTCTATAATTTAGACGAGGTATGGACAAGTGCTAATGAATCTGGTAATAATATAGAAGTTAAACGAGTCTACCACTATGCCCCTCCCGCTATTGTAAGATATTTTGACCCATATGCCGGTACAGGTACGGGTATTCAGTCCTTAATGGAAACTTTTGGGTTTGGTAATTATTCTCCTGGAGTAAATTTTATGTTAATGCCTACTTATTATGATGCCTTAAAAATTCAAGCAATTGAGTTTAATGATCAAATTAGAAAATCAGCATATAGTTTTGAACTTACAAATAATAATAAATTAAAATTATTCCCTATACCTAGAAGGAATGAAACCTTATATTTTGATTATATAGTTAAAGAAGATAGAAATAATGTAATTAGAAACACAGCTACAAATCTAATTACAGATGTATCTAATGTTCCATACGTTAATATAAATTATGAATCTATAAATGCTCCTGGTAGACAATGGATTTTCCGTTATACTTTAGCTGTTACTAAAGAAATGTTAGCAAGTATAAGAGGTAAATACTCATCTGTTCCAATCCCTGGTGCTGAAGTTACTACAAATGCTGCTGAATTAAGAAGTGAAGCTGCAGCTGAAAAAACTGCACTTATTGATGAATTAAAGGTTATGCTTGAAGAATCTTCAAGAATTAAATATATGGAACGTGAAGCTACAATTTCACAAAACACTCAAGACATTCTTACAAAAGTTCCTTATCCAATATACATTTACTAATGATTAAATTAAAAGACATATTACTAGAAGACATATCCTTATTTTCTGTAGATGTGGTTCTTATAACCGATAAAGATACTAACTTTACTGATGTACTTGATGGGGTAAGAGGTATACGTAAAATTACAACTGTAAATGTAAATACACCTGAGGAAATGGAAGCTAAAAATCGTAGAAGAACTGACGGTAAAGAAGTTCATACTGCAACACTTAAATTTTTAGGTGGATTAAATGCTAAAAAAGATTTAGATTTTTTTAAAACTACAATGCTACAAAGTAAAAAAGGAGATGCTAATAAAAGAATAGATGGTTTGCGTCATGTAATTTTTAAACCAGATACTTTAACTAGAATATAATGCCATTATTTGGAGGAGATAGAGATATATCACTGTTTCGTACAATGAATAAAGAACTGATTAATGACATTATTCAGACTGAAATCGGCTACTATAAATTTGTCCTTCAAGATAGTGAAACTAATGTATATGGTGAATCAGATAAAAAAGTATATTATGAACCACTTTTAATTCCCTCTTTAATTACTAAAGATGATCAAGTTTGGAATGAAAGTGAATTTGGTCCAGATATGACTCAACAAATGACCTTTGCATTTTTAAGAGCAACATTGGTCGAAAAAAATATTATCCCAGAAATTGGTGATATAGTTTTGTTTAATAACGATTACTTTGAATTCAATAGTATTGTAGAAAATCAATTTTTCGTAGGTAAAAACCCAGATTATTCAATGAATGAAGATACCGATGATTTTGGTGTTTCGCTTTCAATTATCTGTAAAGCTTCTAAATCAAGAATTGAACAATTAAAAACAGTTCCATTTAGATCAGGCAAATATCCTACAACTACAAAAGTTGAACAAACAGATGCTAATCCAAGAACACAACTATATAGCTAATGTCTAACAGAATAACTAAAAAACCTAAAGTAGCAAGACAATATGAATTGTCACAACAAGCTATAGTTGATACTGCAGTAGACCAAGGAGGATCTCCTGATGTACCTGCTATAGCTTTAGGCCCTGACATTAGACCCAATAAAAATAGAGGAAACATTATTAGTAAAAATGATTCTAAAACTAATGAAGGATTTCATTTAGGATTAGAAAATATTGATGAATCTATATTTTACTATTTTGAAAATATAATTAAACCATCAGTCTTATCTAATGGAGATATGATTGATGTACCTGTAATTTATGGTTCAGGTGAAAGATGGAAATTAGCTCAAAAAGATGGATTTTATAGAGATAAAGGAGGTAAAGTACAAACACCTCTTGTTATGCTTAAAAGAGAAAGCATTGAAAAACGTAGAGATTTAGGTAATAAATTAGATGCCAATTCTCCTCAACTTTATATTACTCACCAAGAAAAATATACTAAAAGCAACCCATTTGACAGGTTTGCTTTATTAAATAATAGAATCCCTAAAAAAGAATTCACAGCAACTGTAGTTCCTGACTATGTTAATTTAACATATAATGGTATTATTTGGACAGATTATATTTCCCAACTTAATAAAATTATAGAAGCAATTAATTATGCTTCTGATTCATATTGGGGTGATCCAGAAAAATTTAAATTTATGGCAATGATTGATTCGTTTAATAATATAAATGAATTAACCAATGAGGACAGTAGAATCGTTAGAGCTAATTTTAGTTTAAAATTACAAGGATACATTGTACCTGATAATGTTCAGAAAAAACTCAAAGAACAAAACACCAGATATTTTAGTAAAGCCCAAATAATTCTTAATCAGGCAACTACTGTTATTGATGAACCCGGTCAAAAACTTAAATCTGTTAGAACTACAGGGGGTAGTGGAGGTAGTTTTACTAAAAACATTACTAATAATACTAATGTAGGGCAAGATGATGATTGGACAACAACAACTCCTGGTCTTTTAATTAATGGGGATAGCCGAAATGTACAAATAGATAATGCATACTTAACAGTAGATATCGGCAATACTAAAAATGATGATATTTTTATTGTCAAAAAATCAGGAGATGAACAACTTAAAGTAAATAATGAGGGAGTTTTATCACTTAAAAACTTTACTTCTTTCCCTTCTGTTGTAGAAGGTGGGTTATTGATAAAAAATAATGATTTTTATATAGGAATTTAATATGTATAAATGTTAAAACAAAATTAAGTTATGGCTACATTTGAAGAATTAAAGAATAAAATAAAATTTAATAAAAAATCTGATTTAAATGTTGATGAAGTATTAGAAAATAATAATGAATTAACAACAAATCAAATTTTTGAAATAGAAGAAGCAAGATATATGTTAAATTTAATAGCAAATAGCGATTTTAAAGGGCGTGATATACAAGTTGTATATAATATAGCTCTTAAGCTTCAAAATATATTACAAACCATAAACGACTAAGATAAATGGCAAATTGGAAAAAAGTACTAGTCTCAGGCTCAGCAATTGAAGTTTTAAATATAACAGCTAGTAATATCCCTGATAGAACAAACCAAAGTGTTGAGTTCTTAACAATAGACGCTGATGGTAAGCTTCTTAAAACTGGTTCAGCCAGTGGAGGTGGCGGTATATTTGTTAATCGGGGTGATTATTATGATACAGAAAATACTTTACTTATTACTGGCTCTACATTACTAGCCGCTCCTACTGCTACTAATACAACAGCTGTTCAAAATGCTGATAATATAGCTTTTAGGGTAAGCCAATCAGCCCATTTTTACAACCATAATGTAGGTTATCCAACAAGTAATGCTTGGAAAACCAACCTCGAAGGATCTTATTTTAATACATTTGACTCAAACACAGATGTATCTGAAATTTTAAGGTTTGTAGCAGGTTTATTAAGTTCATCAGCAACTTCTCCTTCTCCTAATACAAAAATATATGACAGTATAACAGGTGTAGCTCAAAGTTCTACTAATAATTCTGATAACCCAAAAGGATATGTCCCTCAAAACTCTACTAATAGTACTATTACTTACTTAGAAGGTAAAGGATTTGCTAGTGATGGAAGTACAATATTTTCTGGTGTTAGTGGTATTAATGTTGATAACATTCAAACTAATACTGGATTTAATTATAAATTTAATAGTGATCCCGGAGGCGATACTACTGTTAGCTCAAATGCTGGGGATACTGACTTATTTGGTATAGGAGAACTTAGTGATAATAATGGTTTATTTGCAGTTTCTGCTTCATATTTTTGGAAATTTGAAAATGATACTAGTGTAACTATTAATGCTAATAGTTCTTCAGCATTTATTATAGATCTTACTAGTACTAGTTACCCTGAAACTGAAGGTGGGGTAACAAAAAACAAAATTAATACTAATAACCCTTCAGTAATCCCACCCCAATTCCAAGACGGCAAATTTGATTTAACTAATACTGCCGCTATTAATTTTGGTGGGGGCCCTACTTTAACATCGAACGAAGCTACCGGTTTTTATCAAATAAGTGCTAGTATAGGTATTAAAACAGGATCCCAAACAGATGCTGCTTATGCTGCTACTGCTAAAGAATTTAAAAACCGTTTATTCTATAGTCCTGTATTTGATGGTAGTACTATAGATACTAATGATATAGGACAAAATAGTATAACTCATGAATTTGCTTCTAGTTCCCTTACAGCCGTATCAAATTCATTATCAGGTGCTCCTTATTTAGTAAGTGCTACTTATGAAGTTGAAGTTACTAGTTCGGGAATATTTGATCCTTTGTATGCTGAAGTTTCCCCTATATGGTCTGTTACTAGTGATGATGGTAAAGCCACTATCTCTACCACAACACAAGCTATGAGTGGAGGAAATATTAATGGTACTTCATATGTTTATAGTAGTGATTTATCTACTAATAGATCTGCGGGTACTGATCCCCATGAAACAGATAAAATTAAAGCTGAACGAACTATAACTTTTTCGGCAGGAGCTAGTACTAATGTAACTGAAACTGGATTTAGTTCAGATAGTGGATTTGATATAGATGCTACTGCATATAAAAGAAATGGTACTACTACTGTGCCTGATTCTACTTCATTTGCTTTCTTTGATGATGGTGCTTTTGGTCAACCTTTAGCTTCTGGTACCATGGCTTACCATGATCCTACAGCAACTAATTCAAGTGATAACACTAATGAACACTTTGAGGACGAAGAACGTAGAGTTCAATTAAATGGATCTAATATTAGTAGTACTACCAATTTAGATTTAGGAACTGCTGCTAACATTTATGATAGTGGATCTAATTTAATTCAATCTAACCCTAGAGCTCTTCAAGTTAAACCAGGTTTCTTAGTCACACCTGGTGGAACCAATAAATATTGGCACCAAGATGCATCATATTTAGTAGCTAGTGGATATTATTGGTATATTAGAGAATTTGATACTAATGTTAGTGTTAATAAAAATGACTTTACTATTCAATTTAATGGTATATCTACATCAGATATACAAGATTGGGATGCTACAACTAATGATAAAATATCTTTAGGTATAATAATGGGAAGTGCTAATACTAAGTTATTTGATATTAACCAGTCTGATGATGATATTGGGATAGGAGATACTGCAACAGATACTGCTTTAAACCCATTTAGTAATAATATAAATATTAGGGGTAACACGGGTAGAACTATTTCAGGAACCTCAGATCCTACATACACTGTTAAAGTTAATGATGGTCAAGGTATGACTTTAAATGCAGCCAATGATAAGTTTTGGTTAGTTATAAGATACAAAGGAGACCCTACCCCAATTACTAGAATAACTACAAATTTATAATTAGAATAATATGGCATTTATAAGCTCATCCTTCAGTAATAGAAAACTCCAAGATAGGAGATTTACTACTAACCAAGTAGGTGACTCTCAGGAAGCATTTGCTTCAGTCCTTAGTATAGGATCTAATGAAGTATTTACAGACACTAGATATATCTTAACTTCTAGTTTACCTTTTAGTGGTTCTAGTCAAGATGGTCTTATAGCTTCCGCTAGTAGAGTAGACGCTAATATAACACCAGGTTCAGCTGATGACTTAGCAATATCTAAATATTGGTTCCAAAAGGAATTAACACCAGGTGCTACTGCTGTTAGTAGTAGAAATGAAACTTTTTTCTTCCTAACAGGTGCTTTAGATTCTGTATCTGAACAAACCATACATAGTTCTCAAGTAACTAACTTTTTATCCCCTAAATTTGGTGAAGCCTCTATTGGATTAGCCCATGCTGAAAATGCTAATCCTGGTTATAATGTAAGAGTATATATTACAAATAATGATTCCC
>Ga0206124_10001547_pt1 | contig 18029 bp, 21 predicted proteins | sample Helgoland_Spring_3_FD_148671 | JGI IMG/M metagenome (GOLD analysis project Ga0206124, IMG submission 148671) | Pelagic subsurface seawater microbial communities from Kabeltonne, Helgoland, North Sea - Helgoland_Spring_Bloom_20160321_2 | ecosystem: Environmental > Aquatic > Marine > Epipelagic ... | reverse complement strand
CTCCCTAGCCATCATGTTCACAAAGAGAGGAATCATCTGTGAAATCTAGATCCGAGTATTTTCTATGAAGATTTAATATAGTTTCATACTCAAATGCCTGAGGGGTCTGAGCAAGAAACAGGTTGTCACGAGGAATGGTTTTTTTTATAATATTATTCTCTGCGTATTTAATTGTATCCCTGACATTCGAAGCCGGTATAACAGCTTTACTCCTATCTAGCTCAGATATAAGGTCTGAAATTATATCTTCATCGACAAGAATACGCGCAGCATCATGTATCAAAACTTTCTTTGGAGAATAATTTTTGATTTTTTCTAATGCATTACATACAGATTTCTGCCTTGTTTCCCCTCCTATCACATGCGGCAATAGGTCTATTCCAGAAACAGCAGATTTATACATAGCAACAGAGTTGTTGTTGACCGAAACGATTACTGCATCTATATCAGGATGGTTGTTAAATTTCTCTACAACTAACCTTAATATAGACTTTCCTGTTATTTCTAGATATTGCTTTGGGGTTTTGCCTCCATATCTTCTACTGCTTCCAGCAGCAACTATAATGGCGATATTATTTGCGTTTCTTTTTCTCAACGATCTTGCCTTTTTCTATAGTAAAAACTCTATCTGCCTTATTAGCTATAGACATATTATGTGTAACCATCAATAGAGTTTTGTCATATTTCTTTACTGTACTCATTAAGATATCTACAACATTTTTAGCATTCTTACTATCCAAATTACCTGTAGGCTCATCTGCTAATAGAAGCATAGGTTCATGAATCAAACTTCTTGCAATCGCAACTCTTTGTTGCTCTCCTCCAGATAGTTTAGACGGGTAATGGTTGCGCCTTTTATCTAAACCTAATTTTGACAAAAGCTCACTCACCTTTCTCTCTGACTTGATTGGAGCAGAGTCGTATTGGACCCTTAAAGGCATTCTTATATTCTCCATTGCAGTAAAGTCACTAAGGAGATTATGTGACTGGTAAATAAAACCTATATTCTTTTTTCGGAATTCTGTTTTTGTAAATTCACTCTCATTTTGAAATTCCTTACCTTTTATCTTAATCTTTCCACCAGAAGCGTTATCTAGCAAGCCCGCAATTTGTAGAAATGTTGTCTTGCCACAACCAGAGGACCCCACTAAAGCCACTATCTCCCCTTCATATATAGATATATTAGCACCATCTAATATATTAATAACATCATCACCACATTTAAATTTCTTTGATATGTTAGACATCTCTAGAATACATTTCTTTTTAGTCATTTTTCATAGCCTCTACAGGAGAAATTCTACTTGCTTTAAATGATGGGTACATCGTTGCACATAATGAGACCCCCAAAGATAAAAATACTATTTTTATTACATCAAGATTATCCACATGCGAAGGTAAGATATCCAGATAGTAGACAATAGGGTCAAATAAATTAGTCCCCATAATAGAAGAAAGAGAGTTTTTAATATCCTCAATATTATGAGCAAATGCAAGCCCAATAACCACCCCAAAACTAGTGCCAATTGACCCAAGTACCATTCCTAAATACAAAAATATCCTCATAATACTATTTGCCGAAAACCCTATAGTCCTCAATATCGCTATTTCTTTTATCTTCTCAGTAACAAGCATAGTAAGAGAAGATATAATATTAAATGCAGCTACAACTATTATAAAAGTTAAAATTATAAACATCACCACCCTCTCTGTCTTTAGGGCATTAAATAAAGATTGGTTCATTCTTTTCCAATCATAAACTTGGTACTTATGATCTAATAATCTAGAAATAACACGAGCAGCCTCTTCTGTGTCCTCGCCCTTCATCAAGAATACTTCTATAGAATTTACCGTATCCTCTTTCTGGAATAATTTCTGCCCTGCTTCAAGCCCCATCATGGCATAGCTGCTATCATACTCACTCAACCCGCTAGAAAAAACCCCCTCTACTTTAAAATCTTTTACCCTCGGAACAGACCCAACGATAGTGGTATTAAAATATGTAGAAATCACCTTCACGCCATCTCCCTCTTTTACACCTAAAATTCCAGCTAGTTTCTCGCCTAATAAAATTCCATTAGGGTCAGATAGTTTATTTGCTTTAGATAAGAATGAATATGCATGACTATCTTTAGGCCTTATAGCTTTCACTATTGCACCAGTTGCCTTATTGTCCTTAATGATAAGAGATTGCTCGCTAATAACAGGCATTGCCCTACTAACCCTGCTAAGCTTTGCTATATCTTGAATAATGGGTTGATATGAGTCTATCTCTTGATCAAAATTTCTTACCATTACATCGCTATTGAATCCTTTTAGCTTGTTTGTCAATTCAATCCTATAGCCATTCATAACAGACATTACAATTATCAATGCCGCAACACCAAGCGTAATTCCTACTAATGAAAGAACAGAAGTTATCGATATAAAAGTATCATTTTTTCTTGATTGCAAATATCTCATTGCAATCTGGAGTTCTAATCTAAAATTCATTTTTAAATATCTCTTCTATTTTCTTTATAGCTTCCTCAAAAGAGGAGGTTTCTTTATCTCCAGTCTTTCTATCTCTAATCTCAAAACTATTATCTTTAGTTAGCTTCGAGCTACCAATAATTTGATAAGGGGAGCCCAAAAGATCATGTTTAGCAAACTTATTCCCAACGCTTGCCGAAGTATCGTCATATAGAACTTCTAATCCCATAGATTTTAACTTCCGATACATTCTATCACAAAATTCTGATACCTCTTCATTATCAGTATGCAAATTTACCAATGATATATGGAATGGGGCAATGGATTTAGGCCATATAATTCCGTTATCATCATTAAAACATTCTATCACTGCAGCAACTAATCTTGAAACACCTAATCCATAACAACCTCCAAAAAAGCGAGATTGCTTTCCTGTTTTATCCATAAAATACACATTCATAGATTCAGAATATTTTGTTCCATAGCTAAATATGTGGCCTACTTCTATACTTTTTTTATGTTTTAGTTTCTCCTTAGATACATCACATTCTCCAGGTTTGTGCATATCATCTGCCATTGCATATAAATTACGCAGCTTGTGCACATCTGGATCTTCTTTAGTTAATTCCACTTCAATATCTGAATCATAGAAAATTTCACTTTCTCCTGTCTCTGCTATCACATGAAATTCGTGACTTAATGTTCCACCTATAACCCCAGCATCTGCTCTTAACAGCACAGGTTTTAAACCAATTCTTTTAAGGATTTTAATATATGTATCAATAACCTTATCATACGTCTCTACAGATGAGCTCTCATCCAAATCAAAAGAATAAGCATCTTTCATCAAGAATTCTCTGCCCCTTAAAACCCCAAATCTAGGACGTATTTCATCTCTAAATTTCCAATGAATCTGATAGAAGGTCCTAGGAAAATCTTTATGTGAATTTTTTGGGTTTACGTATTGTATCAGAGATTGACTCCTCTGCTGTTGGACCAAACAACAAATTATTATCATGTCGATCCTTGATGCGCAGCATTTCTTTGCCATACCCATCATAACGTCCCGATTCTTCCCATAATTCTGCAGATTGTATACAAGGCATAATCACCTCCAAAGCTCCAGAATTATCCATCTCTTCTCGTATAATCCTTTCAATATTCTTTAAAACACGAACACCAAGGGGAAGCCAAGAATATATCCCTGAACTCTGTTGTTTTATCATACCGGCACGAAGCATGAGCTTATGGGAAGCAACATCTGCGCTTGCCGGCGAATCTTTCATTGTTGGAGAATAATATTTGCTAAGTCTCATTATGAATATTTTTTATATTGTTACTGCATTAGAGACAATAATCTATGGAATCCGCCAATATTTCCATATTTTACTCCCTTTTCATTTCCGCTGATTGAAAAAAAGACATCTTTGACATTACCATCTTTCTTAGGTTCAGACGACATCTTTGTTATAATTTTTTCTAAATTAATCACTTTCTTCTTCTTCACAAATACCTCGCAGGTTTTCAAGAAATTTCTCAAACTTTTGATCCTAGTATCAATTTGACCAGAAGCATTTCTTGTAACCAAGTTACTTGATAATTTTCCTGTAGTTTTAATATGATAATCATCTGAAATTAAATCCATTTTCTTAATATCCAAAATAAAAGACTTCAAATTATTATTAAGCATCTTAGTAGCTTTGTAAGACATTCTTAATTTAAAATGATTGTTACCTAACTCCTTAAACCTCTCCTCTCCTCCAACTGCACTATGCAAATCTGCTTTAATGTCATATACAGACTCTCTTTTCTTTTTATTATAATCCTTCTTTATGGTTATTTTATTATATCTTGAGATTGCTATAATTTTCTCTGTGTTCTTATCCATGATGTCATAACCTGAATCAAAATAGCAAAGGTAACTCATAAATATTTTTAAATCAGGATTAAAGAGCACCCTCCTGAGCATGGACTTAGTTAATCCAAAATCCACATTAGAATCTTGCTGTGCCTTTATAACATAACTATATTTGTTATCCTCAGATGAAACATACAACTTTCTCCTTAAATCAAGCTTGAAATTCTTAATCAACAGATCACTTTTTATCCACACCTTTTTCGTAAATATAGTAGTTCTTTCTCCTTCGTTATTTATAACGAAACCCAACCTATTTACAGATAAAGCAAAATGAAATGGAAAACCTTCTAGATCTATCCCTTCGTGAGAGACTTGTTCTATGTTTAGGTAAGTATTGGCGATATTTGCAGCGTTACTTTTCAGATATTGCCCAACCATATACCAACAAAAAGAATATAAAGCTAGCATCACAAGAATAACTTTACACGCTCTATTAAAAAACAAATCTGGTCTGCGCATCGAATTAATCAACCATCATGTTCCTTGTGGCAGAAGGTACTTTTACTTTTAACCCATTTAGCTCTTCTGTCATTTTAATCTGACAACCTAATCTTGATGTCCTAGCAAGACCAAAAGCCAAATCTAGCATATCCTCTTCATCTTCTGTTGCTTCAGTTAATTTACCAAAAAACTCATCCTCCACAATCACGTGACATGTTGAGCAAGCTAAAGATCCCTCGCACGCCCCCTCTAGATCAATATTATTTTTATGCGCGATTTCCAGAACAGAAAGCCCCAATGGAGCTTCAACTTCTTTTTCTTCGCCGCCTTGAAGTACAAATGTAATCTTGGTCATCATTAATCCCTATATTTTTATTTATCTTACCCTTCAAGCTCCCCTACACGCCTTTGAAGTCTAAGAGCAGATAGAGCCTCTATTGACTCTTCTAGTTCTTTTCTTGCGTTATCTAGCTTGAGTCTATTATTCGAAATTGCCTCCTCTTTTACTAAAGCAATTTTGACACAAATGCTATTATATTCTGCTTCAGTAATCAAGCCTTTATCTTTCTCTATATATGCAGATACCCTAGATGTAGTTTTTTCTGCATTCATTTTTGATTCTGTTAGTAACCTAGCTTCGTGATCTCTTTGCATATTCTCCATTGATTGCTTCAAAGAATTCTCTACATCCTCACCGCTTAACCCATATGTCGGTATCACTTCAACGGATTGCTTGACTCCAGTTACTTTCTCTTCCGCAGAAACAGTTAGAAGACCATCAGCGTCGATAGTGAAATTCACAATGATCCTTGGATTCCCTGCCTCCATCGGCGGAATTCCCTTTAATTCAAAATTTGCGAGAGACCTACAGTCCCTTGCCATCTCCCTTTCTCCCTGAGTAATATGCAGCTTCAGCCCAGTTTGGCCATTCTCATATGTAGTAAACTCTTTCGACACAGAACAAGGAATAGTTGAATTACGATGTATTATCTTTTCATTCAATCCACCCATTATCTCAAGACCCAACGATAAAGGAGTAACATCTAGTAATAGATCTCCTGAACCTTGAGTTAGGTTTTCTGCCTGCAAAGATGCCCCTATAGCAACCACCTCGTCTGGGTTAATGGAATTATAGATCTTGACCCCTTTAAATAGAGATATTAAAGCCTCTTTTACAAAAGGCATTCTGGTAGACCCACCCACAAGAATTACTCCCGATATATTATCATAATCTAAATCTGCATCAGATAGAGTATTCCTGGTAATCTTTATTGTTCTATCCAAAAGATCTTTGGATATATCTTCAAAATGCCTCCTAGTTATATTAAAAGAAGTATTATCAAATAGAACTTTATGACTCTTTTCTTCAGTAAGATGCTCTTTTATCTTTCTACCATGAGCTAGTGCTGCACTAAATTTTATATCTTCTACTTCTTTCTCTATCTCTTGTGCTATTAGATAATCAAAATCATCTCCACCCAAATCAGAATCTCCTCCTGTGGCAACAACTTTGAATACTCCTTTTTGTATATCCAATATAGACACATCAAAAGTCCCCCCACCAAGGTCGTACACTAAATATGTGCCTTTATCTATTTTATCCAATTGATATGCAAGCGCAGCTGCCGTCGGCTCATTAATCATTCTCATCACATTCATGCCAACTGATTCTGCTGCCGTTTTCACAACACGTCTTTGAACTTCATCAAAATATGCAGGAACGGTTACTACAATATCACTGACATCTTCTCCAAGGTTATGAGAGGCAGTTTCTTTTATTTTCTGCAATATTCTAGCAGATATCTCTTCAACAGATAGGTCTAAACCATTAAGTGATAATAAGATTTTACCATTACGTTCAATGATATTTTCGACTGACGAAAATGATCTACCAATATCCTTTTTATTTTTTCCTATAAGCCTTTTAATCGATCTAACAAATACAGATTTATCTTCATTAAGAGAATTTTCCGCCTCACTTCCTATAGAAATTTCCTGATTTATGCTTACAGATAAAATAGAAGGAATTTTTTTATTATTATGGCTGTCAGAAAAAACCCTAGGCTCTTTATTTGAACTATATGCCACCAAAGAGTTAGTAGTACCAAAATCTATACCTACAGCAATTCTCCTCTTCTCTTTTATTGCATTAGGCTCTTGTATTTGTAATAATTGCATTACTCTTCTAGCTCTCTATATTTTAAATTTATTTCTTTAATCAATTTCTTTTTATACACCATCTTTTTATACATAAAAGACGCCTCTTCAAATTCTTTATTCTGATAATTCCTATTGAAGCCCTCTGCATATATCTTCATATCTTCAACAGAGTTGTTTTTTAGAGCTCTAATTTCTTCAACACTATCCGCAGATGCTAATTTTTCTCTTAGCTCAAAAGCTTCTTCTAAAATTTCTGGAGCTTGGAGTATTTCAGCTTCTCCACTGATGTAGATTCCCTCTAGCTCTAACAAATGCCTTGCTCTCATCTCATCTGATTTCAAAACAGAGTAAGCATGGTTCAGCTCAGCAGTTTTCTTCAAAGATTCGGCCTTACTTTTATCATCTGCATTGTAGAATCTATCTGGATGGCTCTCTGATTGTTGATTGATGTAAGAAGTATTCAAAGCCTCTGCATCAAAAAAATAAGAACGCTTTAATCCAAACACAGAAAAACAATCAATTTTTATTTGGTTATCAATCACAGCTCGCCTCTCTTATACATGAAAAGATTCGCCGCAACCACATTTCCCTTTCTCGTTTGGATTCTTGAATACAAAACCTGATTTAATTTTAGTATCCATATAATCCATAGTGGTACCAAGCAAATACATCACTGCTTTCGGTTGAATGAGGATCTTTACTCCCCGCCCTTCAACAACTTCATCATATTTATCTACTTCATCTGCATATTCAATATAATATGACAAACCAGAACACCCACCTTGCTTCACACCAACCCTTATACCAACTGAAGGCTTGCCTCTGCTAGATAGCAGCTCTTGCACCTTTGTAGACGCAAGGTCTGTCACTTCAAGAATTTGATTAGATGTAGACATTATCAATTACCTAAGAATTTTTTTTCTTATAATCGGAGATAGCCGATTTTATCGCATCCTCTGCCAAAACAGAACAGTGAATTTTTACAGGAGGCAAAGACAAATGTTTCGCTATTTCAACATTTTTGATTTCCTGAGCTTCCTCTATAGTCTTACCTTTAACCCACTCAGTAACTAGAGAACTAGAAGCAATAGCAGATCCACAGCCAAATGTTTTAAATTTAGCGTCCTTTTATCACCCCTTCTTTATTTATCTTTAATTGCAACTTCATAACATCTCCACATGAAGGAGCACCAACAAGACCTGTACCAACAGATTTATCAGCCTTATCCATGGATCCTACATTTCTAGGATTCTCATAATGATTCATTACTTTATCGCTGTAAGCCATATAAAACCTTTTATTAAATTAATGATCTGACCACTTGATAGATTTCAGATCTATGCCTTCTTGAGCCATTTCCCATAAAGGACTCATTTCTCTTAATTTTCCAACAGATTTCTTTATTAAACCAATTGCAAAATCAACCTCTTCTTCCGTAGTAAATCTACCAAATCCAAATCTTATAGACGTATGAGCCAGTTCTTCTTCTACCCCCAGAGCACGCAATATATAAGAAGGCTCCAGAGAATCAGATGTACACGCCGAACCAGAGGATACAGCTAATTCTTTAGCAGATAATATCAAAGACTCTCCTTCTATATACGCAAAACTTACATTTATACATCCAGGCCATTTAAATTCTTTATGACCATTCAAATAAACATCTGGTATAGATAGTATCTCTTTCTGGAATTTATCTGATAGAATCTTGATTTTTTGATAATCCTCTACCATACGCTCCCCAGCTATTTCAGCAGCTTTACCAAATCCAACAACCAAAGGTGTTGGAAGCGTACCAGATCTCACGCCTCTTTCCTGTCCACCACCATTAATCAATGGCTCCAACCTAATACGTGGCTTACGACGCACATATAACGCACCAATACCTTTTGGACCATAGACTTTATGCGCAGAAATACTCATAAGATCTATATTCATTTCATTCACATCCATATCAATCTTACCAAAAGACTGCGCAGCATCTGTATGGAATAAAACTCCTTTTTCTTTACAAATTCTACCTATCTCTCCAATAGGCTGAATTACCCCTATTTCATTATTAATAGCCATAACAGAAACTAAAATAGTATCTTTACGTATAGATTCAGATAGCTCCTTAATATCCACCAATCCATCTGGTCTCACAGAGAGGTATGTTATCTCAAAGCCTTCTTGTTCTAAATGTCTGCACGCATCTAAAACACATTTATGCTCTGTTTTTAAAGTTACTATATGTTTTTTCTCATCAGATCTATAGTAATGCGCAGCACCTTTAATTGCCAAATTATTTGCTTCAGTAGCACCGGAAGTAAACACGATTTCCTTTGCATCGGCCTTAATTAAATCAGCTACCTGCTTTCTTGCAATATCTATAGCTTCACCAGACTCCCATCCAAAAGAATGGCTTCTAGAGTGCGGGTTACCGAATTTTTCTGTAAAATAAGGCATCATAGCATCTAGAACATGTTTATCCATAGGGGTAGTGGATTGATAATCCATATATATTGGGAATTGCATTTCTTTTTTAACCATAGTTTATTTCCTCCTCTTTTTTAAACACAGAATCATGAACAACCTTCCAAGCATCTATGAATTTATCTATTTCTGCTTTTGTGCTATTAAGACCCAAACTTACTCTGATTGCATCATTATGTACTTCTTTGGAAAATCCCATAGATTTCAGAACATAAGACTTTTCTACAACACCAGAAGAGCACGCAGAGCCTGTGCTAACACAAAATCCACGAATATCAAAATTAATCATCTGAGTCTGATTATCTACATCTGGCATCGTAATATAGCTTGTATTAGGAAGTCTTCTAGTGTTTTTCGAATAAACTTTAGAACTCCCTTCAAAATTTACAATTTCCTCTTCCAGATAATCTCTCAATTTTTCAATATCTTCAAATTGCTTTATACTATCTTCTATTAACTCAGCAGCTTTCCCAAAGCTTGATATAGCATAAAAATTCTCTGTTCCAGATCTAAACCCCTTCTCTTGGCCACCCCCTAAAATCAAAGGCCTTATACCAACCTCAGCTTTCTTTACAACAGAAGCAGCACCAAGCATCCCACCAATCTTATGAGATGAAATTGTTACTATATCTACATCCAAATCCTTTAAATCAACCAAGATCTTTCCAAATGATTGAACCATATCACTATGAATAATTGCTCCATATTCATGTGAGATTTCAGACAATCTTTTTATATCTTGAATAATTCCCGTCTCACTATTTGCATGACCCACAGAAACAAATTTATTGTCAGATTTGTTATTTTTCAATGCGTTTATCAGGAAGTCTTCATCTATTACACCTTCTTCATTCACCTTCAAAAAGGTTACATTACTCATTTGCTCTGCAATTTTAATGACAGATGAATGCTCAATAGGCGATATAAATAAATGATATCCAGAGAAATTCTTCAAGATCATATTATTGCTTTCTGTACCAGATGAGGTAAAAATCACATCATGACTTAACTGATCTATATTTAAATTACGCATTATAGATTTTCGTGCACCCTCTATTAAACCCTTTGAATACCTACCCCTTGAATGCAAAGAAGATGGATTAGCAGGGTCAGGTAGCAATAGAGAAACATGGCGCACTACATCTTCATGCATTGCAGCAGTAGCATTATGATCTAAATAAATTACATTTTTATTCATAGACTCTCTTGCATATTCACATTAATCTTATCCTTCAATACATCTTCAACCGATATAGAATCAAAATAGCTGAATATTGTCTTTCCAAGCCCCTTCCATAGTGAATGCGTCACACAAGCTCCTTTTAGAGGACTACATTTAAATTCAGCTGTACATCTTGTCATTTTAAAAGATCCATCCACAGCTAAAACCACCTCTGAAAGCATGATTTCATTTAGTGGCTTGGTTAAAAGGTATCCTCCTCCTGGCCCTCTTACTGAGCTTACAACACCTTCTTTACGAAGCTTAGAAAAGATTTGCTCAAGATATTTCAGAGGAACATTCTGCCTAATAGAAATATCACGCAAAGAAACAGGCCCATGATCTGCATGCAAAGCCATATCAACTATAGCAACTATGGCATATCTACTCTTAGTATTAATCTTCATAATACAAATGCATAAAATATATAACCAGGAAAAATAAATAATAACCCCTCTTCGGGGTCAAGTATTGAATAACCTGACTCTTTAGTCAAGTACTTTTAAGTTTCTGTTGATTTTTTTTATTATTAGTAGTAGCTTTTCTCCTCTGTAACATGTTATCCTTAGCTTTCAATAATTTGTGTTTTATGCCAGAAGTAATTATTAGCGGTTCTGAAGGTCGTATCGAAGGTAGATATCACCATAGCGAGAACCCAAACGCACCTATAGCATTAGTATTCCACCCTCACCCCCTACATGGAGGAACAATGAATAACAAGGTGGTATACCATTTATACCACTGCTTTGTAAAAGCGGGATTCTCTGTTTTAAGAATAAATTTCAGAGGAATAGGGAAATCAGAAGGAAAATTTGACAATGGACTGGGAGAGCTTACAGATGCAGCAACTGCCCTAGATTGGTTACAACTACAAAACCCAACATCTTCATCTGTATGGATAGGAGGCTTCTCCTTCGGAGCCTGGATAGCTATGCAACTTCTAATGAGAAGACCGGAAATACAATCTTTTATTGCGATTGCACCCCCATTAAACAAATACGACTTCTCGTTTCTATCTCCATGCCCTGTTTCTGGAATGATATTGCAAGGAGACTTAGATAGCATTGTTCCTGAATCTGAAGCTGGTGAGCTTGCAAGAAAAATCCCCAAACAAAAACATATTGATATCTATTACAAAGTTGTAAAAGGCGCTGATCATTTCTTCAGAACAAAAATGGATGAAATGAACAAGAATATTACAGGATATATTGTAGAAAGATTAAACGCACAAAAACCTGTAAAAACTAAAATCGATAGAAGGCGCCGCCAGACCGTTCCTGATAGGCCCCAGTAGTTGTTGGTGCAGAAATCGGCAAATTACACAAACTTCTCACTGCCAGAAAGGCAAATGCTTGAGCCTCAACAAAATCCGCATCTATAATATTATTATCAAATACCCTAAAATTATCAAAATTGATAATTTTAAATCCATATTGCTTACTTAATATATCCAACAAAAATCTATTTTTACTACCTCCACCGCACACCATCCATTGCTTTGGTTTGCTCGGCATGAATTTCTGTGAACTCTTAATAGAAAGAGCAGTAATATGAGTAAGAGTAGCAGCCCCATCTTCAACACTCATTCCATCTAACTTCTTTACAAATGATTTGAATTTGTTTCTATCCAAAGATTTAGGAGGTTTCTGCTTAAAAAACTTATGCCTCATAAATAAATCCAATATCTCTTGATTAGGGATACCTTTGTGAGCAACCTTACCTTCATCATCGTAATGCCCTCTTCTGTGGTCATGAATCCAATCATCAATCAAAGCACATCCAGGACCCGTATCAAAGGCTATCAATTCTTTATTGCTTCCTACATACGTAACATTTGCTACCCCCCCAATATTCAAGACCGCAACAGGTTTAGATAATTTTTGACATAAAGCATTATGAAAAAACGGCACCAAAGGAGCACCCTCCCCACCAGAAGCAACATCCATCCTTCTAAAATCAGATACAACATTTATTCCTGTACGCTCCGCTAGCAGCGCTGAGTTGCCTATTTGCATTGTTTTTTTCTGCAAAGGGCTATGATATATAGTTTGCCCATGAAAACCTATCACATCAATATCCGAGGATTTTAACTTAGCCTTTTGCAATAGCTTCTTCACTATAAGTACATGCTCTAAAGCAAGCTCATCTTCTACATCCAAAAGAAGTTTTATACTATTCTTTTTGTTTACAAGATTCCGGATTTTCCTCCTCAGTGAGTCACTATACGAAGAAGCAAAAGTCTCACCAAGGCTATATATCTTAGTACCATTAGTTTTGATGATAGCGGCATCTACTCCATCAAAAGAAGTTCCACTCATTAAACCTATTGCAGTAAGAATTTTTTTTGGTGCCACAAGAAAAATCTATTCGTGATATTTGTTAAAGATAGTCTCTGCAAATTCCCAGTTAGCTAGATGATCTAAAAATACAGATAGATAATCAGGTCTTTTGTTTTGATAATCTATGTAGTATGCATGCTCCCACACATCACATGTTAGCATAGGAACCAAACCTTCAGTAATAGGGGTCTCTGCGTTAGGTGTTTTAACTATTTTCAATTTTCCTTCTGACAAATCATATACCAACCAAGCCCAACCACTACCAAATTGAGTTGCACCAGCAGTTTTAAATTTTTCAGCAAATTCTTCGTAAGACCCAAAATCACCTTCTATCTTTTTCAATAAATCTCCAGAGGGATTTCCACCTCCGTTAGATTTCATAGAATGCCAAAAGAAGCTATGGTTCCAAATTTGCGCTGCATTATTAAATATCCCAGCTTTATTAGGATCCTTAGCAGAATCCTTGATTATCTCCTCTAAACTCATATCCTTCATGGAGCTTTCAGCAAGTAATTTATTTAAATTCTGCACATAAGCATTATGGTGCTTCTCGTGGTGAAAAGAGAAAGTATTACTACTCATATGCGGCTCAAGAGCATCCTTAGCATAAGGTAGGTCCGGTAGCTCGAAGGGGAATTTATTTTGATTTACTGTTTCGTTTATAGTTCCTGACATTGCGTTCCTCATATAACCTCAAAAAAATTAAAATGGCAATTTATCCATAATCTGTCCGTCTAGAATTTTATAAAAAAATTGCAATCCAAAGAAAGACATAATAAATACAACTGTTGAAGCAATTATTATACCCACTACACTAACAACCATACCTATAAAAGCCACAAAACCATCTTGGTATAAAAGCCCCACAGACATAATTAATATTCCCATACTTGGTACCGCGTTTCCAAATAATATAGGTAATGTTATAGATATAGAACATATCAATGCCAATATACCAATAATTCTTTCAGAAGGCCTTGTAGTAAAATGCAAATATCTTGGCCTTAAAAACCCAGATAATTTTTCGAATACTGGCTCTGCTTTATCAACAAACCCTTTAAATGTCTCCACTTTGATTCTCTTTTTTCTAAGCCACTGTGGAAGCCATGGAGATTCCAAGTTATAAATCATTTGGAATGTGAGGACACATAGGGGAATTCCAAACAAAGTAGTAAATCCTGGAGGCGTAGGAATTGGAATAGCAGTAGGAAAAGAAACGATAGCTATAAGGAATATAAGCCCCTCTTCTTTAAGGCTATGCATTATATCTCCAAAAGTTATAGTTTCTCCCTTATGACTTTTAAGAACCTCTCTCAAAGAGTGAATGAAGTGCACCTCCTTCTTTGCAGAGGCTTTTTCAACTTTCTTAGCCTTGGTACTATTCTTTTTTACCATTCTTCACCTTATTGATCCTTTTTTTGTCCGAGTCTTTTTCGCCTTTAAATTCATCCTTAAAGGATTTTAGACCCTTACCCAAGTCACCCATTACTTTTGGCAGCTTTCCAGCACCAAATAGTATAAGAATCACAAAAAATATAATTAATAATTGGGTTAATGATGTTCCCATAGTTACCTCTTATTTTCAAAGGAGTATAGCATAGTCAAAATGGATAAGTAAACCTATTCACTCTTATCCAGAATTTTTTCTTCAAATTCAGAATAACTTCCTTCATGCCAATGTATTTTATCTCTTTCAAAAGCTAAGATATGAGTAGCTATTCTGTCTAAGAACCATCTATCATGACTAATTACCAACACGCAACCAACAAAGCTATGTATAGCTTCCTCTAGAGATCTTAAAGTATTCACATCCAGATCATTAGTTGGCTCATCAAGCAGAAGAATATTTGAAGGTTTGCGCAACATTTTTGCTAGATGAACTCTATTTCTCTCACCACCAGAAATCTGAGACACGTGTTTTTGCTGATCTCCTCCTTTAAAGTTAAAACTCGCACAATACGCTCTACTCTTCACAATTTTCTTACCGAGCTCTATATTGTCCAATTTATCTGAGATCTCTTCCCACACAGTATTTTTATCGTTCAGAGAATCTCTAGATTGATCAACATAACCAATCTGCACAGTCTCACCGAGTTTAATATTACCTTCGTAATCTTCATCTTGGCCAGTAATCATTCTAAATAAAGTAGTTTTACCCACACCATTCGGACCAACAATACCAACAATCGCCCCGGGAGGCATAATTACATCAAAATCCTTAAACAACTCTCTATCTCCAAATTTTTTGGTTAAGTTAGTTATTTCAATTGCTATCCCACCAAGCCTTGGTCCGTCAGGAATCACTATCTTTGCAACTCCAACATCATAATCCTTCTCCTGCCCCACAAGCTTCTCGTAAGCACTAATTCTAGCTTTGTTTTTAGCTTGCCTTGCTTTTGGAGATTGATTTATCCATTCTAACTCTCTAGAGATTTGTTTCTTGCGATCCTCCTCTTGTTTGTCCTTACCCTTCATTTCCTTATCTTTTTGCGCAAGCCAAGAAGAATAATTACCCTGCCACGGAGTACACCTACCGTGATCTACTTCTAATATCCACTCAGTAACATTATTTAAGAAATATCTATCATGCGTTACAACAACTACAGTTCCTTTGTAATCTTTAAGCTTTTTCTCAAGCAACGATACAGCCTCCGCATCCAAATGGTTTGTAGGCTCATCAAGTAGAAGCATATCTGGCTTTTCCATCAACAATCTACAAAGAGCAACACGCCTTCTTTCACCACCGGACAATTTCTTCACATCAGCATCTTTAGGAGGACAATTCAGAGATCTCATCATCACTTCTATTTCTCTATCAATCTCCCATCCATTTAGCTGATCTATTTTCTCCTGAACTTCACCCTGCTCTTCTATCAGAGCTGTCATTTCATCATCAGACATAGGTTCGCTAAACTTTTGACTGATCTCATTAAATTTATTTAGCAGCTCAGTTACTTCACCAGCTGCAGACATGATATTTTCAAATACATTTTTATCTGGGTCCAATTGTGGCTCCTGCTCTAAGTAACCAACTTTGGTTTTATCAGCACTCCAAGCTTCTCCATCAAATTCTTTATCAATACCCGCCATGATTTTCATCAAGGTAGATTTACCCGAACCATTATGACCAATCACACCTATTTTTGCACCTGGCATAAACGACAGATACACATCTTTTAATATGTGCTTATTCTGGCTGTTATATTTATTTAACCCTTTAATAACGTAAACATACTCGGTCATAGAAAATCACTGATAATTGAAATACGCACCCAATATATTGCAAGCCCTCGTATCTAGCAACGAAAATACCATTAATAGTTTTTTAACTTTTCTCCATAACAATTAGTTACTACACAAACATTATAATGCTATGCCTGAAAAAAAACCAAAAATCACTAAAGGAGCTCTAAGCTGGCTAGAGCATTCAGAGAATGGCATCGATGCAGCTATCTTGATTGAAGGAGCTCAATCCGAAGTAATGGCTCTAGCGGGACATTCATCTCATGCCTTAAACGTAATATACTACAGTCTAATCAGAGGAGCTCAAAAAGAGACAGCAAAACCCATACAAAACAGATGTACCCTACAATCTCTTACCAAAGGTGCAACTGAGTTAGTAGAGTCACTCACAGAAGAAAATCTGAGAAGGTTAGCACCAGATGCTTGGAGGAAAACAAAAAAAACGCTCAAAAAAACATACAAAACTAAAAAGAAAGGTATCAAAGATGTTAATAGCACCATCACAGACATACCCGAGAGCATTCTTTCCTATGATGTTGGTGGATACAACGTACTTGCATCTGTTGTACAAAAGCACTTAAATGACCCACGCTCCTCAGAAGCTCAAAAGGAGCCTATAAGAAAACTATCCAATGCTCTAGACGAGATTAGAGCAGGCGCACAAACACTAACCTCAGAACAGCTTTCTAAATTATCTCTAGCTTCAGAAACAATTGGCTCTCTTTTATATGCAGCTGCCGAGAGTATGTTAGGTGAACAATTGATCACTAATATTTCCTCAGAGGCACCTAAAATTATCCTAGCAGCCAAGATGAAAAAGATCTTGGATGGCATCTATCAAGGTGAGAAATCCATCTTATCCTATATGATGAGTGGGACTGATAGTCGTAAATTCATACTAGCCGGAATATATGACGGTATAAAAACACAAAAAGAGCAAGAAAAAAAACAACGAAAACCTAATGCACAAAAGCGCTACGATGAAAAGCGCGCTAAACGACTTACTCTGCATACCCACGAAACCTACTTCCCTTCTTTTACTGACATTCTAAAACATAAATCCGGGTGGAATGAGTGGCGCCAAGCATATGATATAGTTGTAGAGAGCTATAAAAAAACAGATGAAAAAGTAGATCAAGGTATGGGTACCTTATTATCAAAAAAAACTGCAAAAGCTACATCACAAGAAGAGTTGGAATCTAGAAGGCTCATTAAACAGAGCAAAATAGGGAAAAAATCTTTATCTTACTACGATCAAATTAGAGCTGTCTCAACAGCATCTAACTTGTGGTTGGGCGCAAATTTATATAGATCTTCGCGCTATTTTGGTACCGCACTAAAACAAGGAGCAGAATGGCTCTCAGGAGATGGAGACTCTACATTGGCAGAAGATCAGGATTTCCACGACGCAGCAGAAGGAATGAAGTCTGTAAAAACCGAAAAAAAAGAAACAAAACATCACGTGTCTAAAGGAAAATACAAACGCAAAAAGACAAAACACAAAGGAAGAAAGAGATGAGTGCAGAAGCAGAAGAAATATTTGAAATCAAACTTAACACTCTAGAAGCACTTTTTATTGAATCTGCCACGGGTGGAATCTCAATATTTATTACCTTGGCACTACCAGAAGATGACAAAGGATCAAATGACATAATGATCAATAATTTTCGTCAATTGTTTACCAACAAACTCTCTGGGGATGAATTAGAATATCATATAAAAAATGTACAAGAGATCCGAAAACTTGCTCTCAAAGATTTT
>Ga0206124_10001540_pt1 | contig 18082 bp, 9 predicted proteins | sample Helgoland_Spring_3_FD_148671 | JGI IMG/M metagenome (GOLD analysis project Ga0206124, IMG submission 148671) | Pelagic subsurface seawater microbial communities from Kabeltonne, Helgoland, North Sea - Helgoland_Spring_Bloom_20160321_2 | ecosystem: Environmental > Aquatic > Marine > Epipelagic ... | reverse complement strand
AGTCTCACCTAAAGCCGCACACATAGAACTTTGAGAAAGAGAGAGAAGAATTAAACGCACACGCACACGTGCGCTTTAAGAGCGTGCAAACATTCAGAGCACCGCGCGTTACGGAGAGATACGCATGAACACCAACGAAGATGATCTTTTCGCGACGACGATACCGTTGGCGGTCTGTCTCCCCGCCGCTCGAACAACGCGAACAAGAACAACGTTTGAGAAGTCTAACGATACGAAAAAGAGTGCGAAAGACGAAGAAAACGACGACGAAACAGCATTCAGCAGCGCTTCTTCTGCGAATGAGACGATTTTATGCGCGTTAGAACAGGTCTCAAAAATCTCGGACAAAATGTGCGAAGACTTGGAACGAGAGATGGATGGTGTGCTCCTAAAACTGCTCGAGATGGACGAGCGAGTGCAAAAATGCGAGAAGAAAGTCAAGAACGCACAAAGGATAAAAGAGGATTCACTTTTGTTAGTGGTGGAGTCTTCGAGGGAGTACCCTTTTGGAGTGGTGGAGAAGAGTGGGAGGAAAAGCGGCGGCGGGATGTCTTGGTGTCGGTACGACGATACGGTGCGGGAAGCGCTCCGCAAAGCGAATGAAAAGAGACCGAAGAGGAGGGCGTTTAAAGATTTGGAGAGGATGGCACAGGAGGCGAGACGGTACGGGGACAGAGCGAGGGCGTTGGCGAGGTCTTTGATGAAAGGTGGTGATGGGGGAGGGAGAAATGAATTCGTTGTCGACGCGAAGCGCATCCTCCGTCGCAGAGGGTCCTTGGCGGACGTGGTTCCGGCAAAGACGGCGTTCTACGATTGCGAAGCGTTGCGTTTTGGAGGTAAAGGGAAAGGCGGCGAAGGAGACGTTTTAGAAGAAGAAAAAGAAAAAGAAGAAGAAGAAGTCTGGAAGGACGGTAACGAGGCGGAAGAATTGAGCGATGGTTTTGCGAAAAAACTTTTTCTCTCTTCGCCGCCGCCGAAATCAATCGCAATTCCGGAGGAATTCGTTCGAAGCGCACGCACGCGGGATGCCGATGTAAACAACGCGAGCACTTCTGCCGCCGGTGACGAAGAGAGCGTCAGCGCGAAGAAGTCGTTGGAAAGCGTGTTCAGTTTTCGTCCGAAGGCTTCAGATGCGCCCGTTGTGGTCTTTCCTGGAACGTTACCGTCGCCCGGACCATCCGCGTCAAAGAAGGATACCGGGGAGAAAAGTAAAGAAGGCGACGGCAGAACTGATTTGTACGAGTTTACGCTCACGTCCGAGAATCCGTACAGTCCGAGCGCGTTTTTACGAAATCCACCGACGAGGACGACGAGGAATGCGCAACCGCCGAAAAAAAAGAAAGGAGGAGGGAGTGCCTCTGCATTGACGAGTCAAAAACGTAGCGTTGGAACGAGTAGCAATAGCAGTAACGACAACGTCAACAGGCCGGCGCCGGCGTCCGTGCCTGCGCCTCCGCCGCCACCGCCACCCTCGAATACCTCGAGGCAAAAAATGCCTTCGCTTGCCGCAGGCGACGATGGACGCGGCGCGCTCATGGAAGCTATACGAAGAGGTGCGAATTTAAGAAAAGTTAGTGTTTCCACGGATCAGGATAAAAAGCCTCGAAAGTCGAACGCGACGAGTGATACCGACGACAAAACCAAAACAGGCGCAGGGAAGAGGACAAAAAAAACTGCCGCGGACGCATCGAGAGGCGGCGCTCAAATGAGCATGATGGAAGAACTGGCGAGTCAGTTGCAACGACGACGGTCGACCGTGGTTTCGTCGCAAAAAGACAGCACTTCTAGAAACGCAGCGCAATAATTGATTCGCGCGCAAAAATTATTGCGCGATGATGATGCGCTTCTCCTCATTCTTCTTTTAATCTCTCTACAAATCTACGCTTCTATTATCTAAACTGCTCTATTCTATTATTATTCTTTTATTAAAGTTTTGACCGCATTTTTCCTCTTCCAGAAATTCGAGGCGTTTTAAACATTTCATCCAGCGGTAGCGTTTTGTATTGCGCAAACGCCTTTTCGCGCTCGATTTTTCGCGCCTCTCCGTAGGATTTCTCCCACCCTTTATCGATGATGTCCAAAGCGACTCGAGCTCTCTCTGTACTCCTGCTCTTCTCCATCATCTGTTTCGCTAAACGAATCGCCTCTGTCATCGCCTCACTCTTACTCTCAAATACCTTCACTTGTGCCAATCCGAAACGAACCGCGTCTTCCCCGCTCAACGCTTCACCGAAAACGCTCGCCAACTTCGCGTTGGAGGCGCCAACCGCTCGCGGAAGTTTCGTCGATAACCCCCAAGACGGGAGTAAGCCTAAATCCATATGCGTGTCAATAAAAACCGCATTTTTGGTTACCAACACGATATCCGCCGCTAATGCGATTTCAAACCCCGCGTTTATCGCGATTCCGTTCACCACGCAAACGATAGGAATTTCGCACTTTTCCATCGCGTGTACTACGTCTGCGTCGTAATCAAATTCAGACATTTGGAACACATCTTTCGCCGCGTGTAAGTTTATCCCGGACGAAAACGCCTCGTCTCCGTCGCCGGTTACTATTATGCATCTCGCTTTTGTGTTCTTCTCGTTCTCTTCCTCCTCATTCGCGAGGATAAACGCCGACGCCAACAGTTTCAAACTGTTCTTATCTAAACTGTTTCTCGTTTCCTTTCCCGAGATGGTGACGATTTGGATTCGTTCGTCCTCCTTTAACGCTCGCACGTCGACGCGACTCATTCAAAAATGGTACGTACCACTGCTCCGTTGCTCCTGCGCACAAAATCGCTCTCGTTGCGTCTCTCTTTTCTCCTCTGAAGTCTCTTTGACGGGCTGACTTTAAGTTATAAGAGTAGTTGTGAGGTGAAAATGTGTCAAATTCTCCATTATATCTGCGCGCAGAGAAACACAGAAACACACACACATAAACGCGCAAATCATCATCCTCGTCGTCATGTTTTCTGTAGCGACATCATCATCAACAACACCAACGAGAATAGCTTCTTCTTCTTCTTCTTCTTCTTCTTTGAAGAATACTCATACGAAATGTGCTACGAAAAGGCAGCCGCAGCAACCTGGACGTCTTTGTTGCGTTATGGTCGCGAAGAACAACACCAACGACAACAAGAACAATCATCATCATCATCATCATCATCATCATCATCGTGTAAGGAAAGCTGCGCTTCTCGGGGTCGCAACGACGACGTCGTTATCGATGATGATGATGCTTCTTTCATCCCCCGAAATTGCTTTCGCGGAAGTCACGTGCAACTTGGTCACCCCGTGCACCATGCCCCCGCCGAACGGCGAGCCGAGATACATCATGCCGTCCTCGCAATACGACCCGGCGAAAGACGCCGAGGAGAAGTTTATGAAACAATTGGAAGCGAAGAGAAATAAAACGGCGGCGACCGCTACTGCTGCTGTTGTTGAAGAAGAACCGAAAGCTGTCGCGCCCGAGGCGGCTTCCGAGTAATCACGAGAGACCGAATCGCGTAACGACGATGATCTGTAGAATACTGAGACTCCCGAAGATGGCCCACAAATCGACCGAGAAGAGTTACTAAAATCAGATTCCATACAAAATGAAGCTCTTTTAGCAACAGTTGTGTATGTTGAGTCCGATGTTGGAGATTCGGACGTAGTGCGTAATTCGTTAGATTTTGTCTTCATAATATAGTTTTTACTCTGTTGCACTCTCTCGTTGAATACTACTGCTACTACTACGCGCAAAACACACGCAATACTCATAATAAAGGAACCACGCGTTACACTCCCTAAAAAATGTTGCTGTTCATCATCTGATATGGAAGACGTGGAGTGTTTGCAGCCTCAGGAGAAAGAGGAAAACTTTAGGGAAATTCGAGATGAAATCGAAGCGTTGAAAGCGATATACAACAACAACGAAGAAGAAGAAGAAGAAGTTAAAGAAGAAGAAAAGAAGGTCGTCGTTATTAGTCGAGAAGATTTTGGAAAAGAAAACGAGTCGTTTACGTCGTCTGAATCGTTTTCAGAGAAGAAGATTGCGGTGACGTTCTCACCCACAAATCGAATGATTTTGACCTTCGATGGCAACTCGTATCCTTCGCGAAAAGCGTTCTCGATCGATGTGTTAAAAACGCCGGATAACTTTTCGTGGGACTTTGAAAAAACGGTCACAGAGATGAAAGACGATTTATACCTGTCAAAGAAAAAAGGCGTGTTCGCGTTTGATTTCATACAGAAGTACGAAGAAATGTTCGCGCGAGAAGACGCGCTAGCGAAGAAACGAGAGGCGAAGGAAAAAGAAGAGAACGAAAGGTACGCCAGAGAACGCAGGGAGAAACAGAAGAATATGAGCGAAGAGGAGAGGAAAACGAAAGAGGCGATATTTAATAACGATCATTTGGTGAGTTGGAAACACGAGGGTGATCCGAACGTCACGCCGTTGTTAGAAACCGAGCTGGCGGATGACGTTCGGAAGCGCTTCAAATCTCACGAAATCGTGTGTTACGAAAAATGCAGATTCCAAGCGCACACGGTAACAAACGTCCAAACGATCAAAGAAATCAAAATAGCGTTAAAGCTCATCTTACTGGACAAAAAAGTCCAAACTGCCACGCATCCGAGAATGTTCGCGTATCGAATACCAAACGACGACGATTTCAACGACGACGGTGAAACCGGCGCCGGGAAGAACTTGGCCAACGTTTTGCGTTTGCGAGGGAGCGAATGCGTCTTCGTCTGCGTGACGAGATGGTTCGGTGGGTCGCACTTAGGACCGCAAAGGTTCAAAGTCATAAACTCGTGCGCGAGCGAAGCTTTGGAGAAGGTTGGCGCGATAGGGTTCCAGAAAAAGTAGAATAGTTAGCCGATGTAATACCGCAGAGAATATTCGAAACGTGAGCGTTTAAAGTCGCTTTTGTTAGAATTCCGCAAAAAAAGCCGCCGCGTCTTTTCCCGAGAGAAACACAAAATCAATCCAATCGCGCGACTCTAAAACCACTTTCCGGACGGCATCGAAAAGCAGAAAAAGCAGTGGCATCGGCGGAGTCGTCGTTCGTCATGTCGTCGTTACCATCTTTACGACGAAAGGCGGAGACTACTCATCGCGTCACGTCACGACGTGAAGGAAAAAATCAATCCGTTTCTTGCTTATCTGTTGTTCACGTGAATACGAATACTGTCGATGGAAAAGCATCAAACGAGAAGCAACAAAACGAAGACGAGGAAAAGAAGACGAGAAAAACGGAACACGGGGAGGCGACTTTTTTGACGCACTTAGTCGCCGGTTTTTGTGGCGGCGCGTTATCGAGAACCGTCACGTCGCCGTTAAATGTTGTTCAGGTGAGGAAAATGACGAACCAGCTCACTGGTTCGAGTAAACTGGTCCCTTCGCTGGTAAAAATCGCCAGGACTGAAGGCGTGAAAACGCTGTTTGCCGGAAACGCGACGATGGTTCTACGATACGGACCGAGTAAAGGTCTGAATTTTGCGACGTTTCATTTCTTTAACTCGAATTTACACGCGATTTTGGAGAAGCGGAGGGAGAAGAGAAGAACGGCTGAAGCGTCGTCGAAGAGTAGTAGTAAGAATAGAAGAAGGACAGCGAGAAAAAGCGTAGAAGTTTTAGAACAACCAGAGAAGAAAAAAGACCAGGAGATTTCGATTAAAATGCTCGCCGGAGCGTTGTGTGGAGTGAGCGCGTGTTTGTTGTTGTATCCTCTCGACGCGTACGCGACGAGGAAAGCCGCCGGGAAGATTGCGGAAAATTTTACCGGGCCGTTTTCTGTCCCGTTGGGAGTGCATCACGTGGTGAAGAAAGAAGGCTATGGTGGTTTAATGCGAGGCTTGACGCCGGCGTTGTTGGCGATTGCGCCGGAAGCAGCGTTGACGTTTGGGACGTACGATATCATCGCCGAATGGTACAAGGACACCTTTGACAAAGAGTATTGCGAGCCGCACGTTTCGATGTGCGTCGGCGCGATTTCCGCGACTACCGGGCAACTGGCGGCGTTTCCGATGGAGTTGATCGCGAGAAAAGCGGCGACCAATAGGTTTGCATTATCTTTCCACGACACGTTTCGGTTGATGGCGATGAATAGAGGTATTGGGAGTTTGTATAAAGGCGCAAAGGTCGCGGCAACGAGGTGCTTGCCGATGAGCGCGGTTTCCTTCGCGACGTACGAGATTGTGAAGCATTTGATATTATCGAGCGATAACGCGATCGTCGAGAAAGTGTTTAAAACCCCACAAGTTGTATAAAATAATCATAATCGTTCCAGTACATTATCCATACCTAGGTATATACATACTCTCGGTAGATGACTAACAATCAATACAAACTAATCTTTCTACTAGTAAGTGTGCGCTACGACAAACTACTTTTATCGAGAATCATTTAATACAGAACCTTCTGAATTTCTCAATCGAGCGAGAGCTTTGCTCGGTGCGAGTATAACACCATCGCCAAGAATCCATGCATGGCGAGAAAGTAAAGCGCAAAAAAACTGCGAAAACCTCGACTAGACAAAAGCGCTTTACCTCCCGCCATGGCTAATCGATCGTGTGTCGCTAAATTTGATGAACCTCCATCCTCGCTTTCCGTGCGTTTGAACGCGTTGAACGGGTTCAATCTTGCCAAGTATTTATCGCGGTATCTGCTCACGACGCCGCCTTCGTCGCCGCCTAAACTCGCGCTCTCTAAATCACCGTGACCGCCTCCACCGAAACCACAACCGTATCGCTGTGCGCGTTTGCGCATGCCATCTGAGATCGCCAAACGGTCCACGCCAATCGTCACGCCACCAACGCCGCACGAATACCTAGCGCTTTTGTTGGCAGATTTTTCCGTTTCTAAGGAATCGCTCAAAGGCACGCCAGATTCGTCTACGCGAAGAATTTTGACTGCCGCGGAGGCACCGCCTGATATCTTTGACGCGTAATATTTCTGAACGTACCGAATCTTTTCGAAAAGTTTGACGTTATCTTCTTCGAGTTTTGTGACTTTGGCGCTCGTCGAGGAGAGTTCAGTCGTGACGCGAGCTTTCTCCTCGTCGAGTTCGGAGACTCGGCGTTTGAATCGGTCTCTTTGCGAAGCTAGAATTGCAATCATATCCGTATCTGTAGTCGTTGTCGTGGTTGTCGAGGACGATGATGGGTCGTGTGTTGCGGCAGATGATGTTGATGTCGTTCGCTTCGCTAAGTCGTCCTCTAAAACTGAAATAGTTTCCGCGGCTTGCATCAATTTCGTCTCCGCCGCGACCGCTCTTTCGACGGCTACTTCTTTCTCCTTGTTCGCGTCGTCTTTCGCGCGTTTCGCAACGGCAATCTCTGCGGCTAATCTTCTGTTCTTGTCCCGAACCGCAATCAGCGGTTTACCGCCGTTGCCTTCGTCTTCCTCTCCTTCGCCTCTTTCGTTGGTATCGTCGCTTCCCCTAATCGACATAGCTTCGGCTACGTCACCATCTTCAGAATCCACCAGCGCTTGTAACACTCGCACTCTTTCTCTCAATTCCTCGACAACTTTCGCACCGCTCATTTCCGCGTTGCTCTGTTCCTTCATCAGTTCTCTCTTCGTTTCTTCCAATTTCAATTTCGTCTCCGTTAACTGTTTCGTTAAACTCGCGACGTTCTTTTCCGCCTCTTTCGCGACTGCCACCGACGCGTTCTCCATCTCCTCCACATCTTCCGCCAGTTTTGCAATCATCCTCTCTTTCACTTGTAGCTTTTCCTCCAGAGCCGCGACGCCGAGTTCCGGGAGACTGTTGTTATTACTCCTCATCGTCATACCTACTCCTCCGCCGTTATTGATGACGTTGTTCGTCTTATTCACGAATTCCTCCTCGCGTTTCTGCAATTTCTCGGCTTCGAGTTTCAAGCTCTCTCGATCTTTCGCCAACGTCGACTTCATCTCCACCTCGTTATTTTCTAAATCAAAAATGCGACTCTGCGCCTCGTCGTGTCTCTTCCTCAACTCTCGTAAATTTTGTTCCGCCTCGGCGAATTTCTTCCTCGCTTGATCCGCAGCGTTTTCCGCCGCCGATTTTCTAACCTCCAAAACCTTCGTCTTCTTCTCCACTTCTCGAGTTAAGCGCTCCTCGAATCCTTCTCGTTCTTTTTCCAACAATTCTGAATCCACCGTGCTTTGCTTGCTCCTCTGCAACTGTCGGAGAGACACGTCCAACTCGCTCCGCAACGCGGACGTAGATTCGATTTCTTCAATCGCCGAGAGCAAGATGGAATCCTCTTCCTCCGATGACGACGACGATAAAGAGGAGACATTCTTGCCAGTCTCCCTGTTCTCGTCCTCGTCATCCTCCTCCTCGTAACTCGTCTTCACTCGTTCGCGCAAACGTTGCACCTCTTTCAACAGCGCCTTCACCAAGACGTCGTCTTTTTCCTTGTTTTTGTCATCACTCGCATCATCAGAAGTTTCCCGCTGCTGCTGCTGCGCTTTCTTCACGATTTCCATCAACTTCGCATCCGACGCCTTATCCTCTCGTTTCCTTTCCGCCTTCGTTTCCTTTATCTCTTTCCTTTTCTTCTCTTTCGTTTCCTTCCTGCGCTTTTTTTCCTCTCGCATGAGTTTCAACTTTTGGACGACGTTTCTCCCTTTCAGCGTTGTTCTTTTGCTCGCGTCGTCGTCGTCGTCGTCGAAAACGACCAAACCGGTGTCTTCTAACCGTTGCACCACGTGCTCTTCCACCGCATCCAACGCACTGTTGATGATTTTGTCCATCGCGTTGCTCATTCTCTCTCTCTCTCTCTCTCTCTTTGATGGTACTCTAGTTCTTGTAGTTGTTTTGAGGGATTTGGCTGCACGTTCGTATCTTGAATAAAAAATACGCGTAAAGAAAGCTTCACAAATAATGTCGCTTTTCCGCGCATCATCGTCCTCCTTTTCGCGACATTTTACAACACGAACGAAAAAGAGATCTGAAAGAAGAAAAGAAACACGACCGCGAATGTTGCGTTCAATCGGACGAAAAGTGTTCGCGTCGGTCGGATATTCCGATGCAAAAAGCGGCGATGTCAAAGAAAAAACGGGAGAGGAGATACGAAAAGAAAGCGCAGAGGTGAGGAAACAGAAAGTGTACTTGTTCACGAAATCGCGATGCGACGGCGACGCGACGATGAAATCAATCTTGGGAGGGAAAGGTGCTGGACTCGCGGCGATGACGATTTTCGGGTTGAGAGTGCCACCGGGAGCGACGCTGAGCGTGAACACGTGCAAGGAATATCTCGAAAGAGGGAAAGAGATATTCAAAGGCGGGTTGGAGGAGTTGATTTTCGAAGCCGTGGACGTGATCGGCGAGGAAGTGTCGAAGATATTCTGGAGGAAGAGTACGGATTTTGTCGGCGAGGAGTTGCCTTTGTTGTTATCCGTGAGATCTGGGGCAGCTGCGAGCATGCCTGGGATGATGGATACGGTGTTGAATCTAGGATTGAACGATCGAGTGGTGGACGCGTTGACGGCGACGTCTTTTACGGAGGAATCTGGGAAACGTTTTTTGTACGACGCGTATCGACGATTGTTGGATTTGTTCGGAGACGTCGTGTTTGGGATTCCGCACGAAGACTTTGAGAGAAAACTGAGAAAGTTGAAAGAGTTGAGAACCCCGCAAAACGACGTCGATTTGAACGCGGATGATTTACAATCTTTGTGCGAAAGTTACAAAGACGTCTACGACGCGCACGATAAAACGTTCCCGCAGGATCCGGAGGAACAGTTGATGTTAACCATCGAGGCGGTATTCAAGTCTTGGAATAACCCGCGCGCGCGCGTCTACAGAGAGGTGACCAAGACAACTGGCCTAGCGGGAACTGCCGTCAATATTCAAGCGATGGTGTATGGGAACTTGAACGACAAGAGCTTGAGCGGAGTGTGTTTTACCAGATCCCCGGCAACAGGCGACGATACGATCTACGGCGAATGGTTGCAATCTTCGCAAGGCGAAGACGTGGTAGCTGGTATTCGAACGCCCGAGCAAATCGAAGATATGGCAAAATTCGGATTCGGCGACGCTTTGGAGGAGTTGAAAGAGGCTTGCGATGTCCTCGAGAAGGCGTATAAGAACATGATGGACGTCGAGTTTACCGTCGAAGATAACGTGTTGTATATTTTACAGTGTCGGGTGGGCAAACGAACTGGAATCGCGGCACTTAAAATCGCCACTGATCTCGTCGAGAAGAATAATCTGATCTCTCCGAGAGATGCCGTCGCGAAGTACGTCAACGTCGAACACATCGAACAAGTCATCCACCCGACGTTTCGTCGCCCGACGTTCACGTCTCTGGGAGGCGGTATCGACTCTTGGAACGTTTTGGCGGAAGGACTAGCAGCCAGTCCAGGGTGCGCGTCAGGACGCATCGCGTTTACATCTGCGGATGCTATTAAGATGCACAAATTTGGCCAGAAAGTTATCCTCGTCCGAGAAGAAACGAGCGCAGAAGACGTTGGAGGTATGCACGCGAGCGAAGGATTTTTAACCGCGCGCGGCGGGATGACGTCTCACGCTGCCGTCGTGGCGCGGGGTTGGGGGAAACCGTGCGTCGCGGGAACAAAGTCCATGCACTTTGTCGATCACGAGTATCATGTTGCTCCGCATCCTCGCCTTGAGCATATTGACCTTACCACGCATCCCGACGCGCTCGAACCGGCCGATACGCCAAGAACTATCGTCGAACGATCGGTCGTGTTCGAAGAGTATCCGGACGTTTCGTTCAGAAAAGGCGATTTCATATCCATAGACGGCACGCGAGGCGAAGTCATCGAAGGTGAAAAAGAGTTGGAACCGTTGGGAACCGCCGTAAAAGACAACAAAGCGTTGATGGATTTCATGGAATGGGTCGACGATATCCCATCCGAGACCGTCGTTTACGCGAACTGCGATACGGAGAAAGAAATAAGGTTCGCCATGGAGACGTTTGGGGCAAAAGGTGTCGGTTTATGCCGCACGGAACACATGTTCTTAGCATCTCCCGATCGCGTTCGATGTGTTCGCCAGCTATTCCTCGCGAGCGACGAAGACGCTCGCGCAAAGGCTTTGGCGGATATCGAACCGATCCTGAGATACGATTTCGCAAACCTTCTTCACGCCGTGGGACACGAGAAGTCCATCACGATTCGTTTGTTAGACCCGCCCGTGCACGAATTTCTACCGAAAGATACCGAGTTAGACGATCCGGAGATCTTGGAAGAAATCACAAAGTACTGCGGCGTCTCCGAGACGACGTTGCGCGCGAAAATCGCAAAGTTACGCGAAACGAACCCCATGTTGGGAAATCGAGGATGTAGGTTGGGAATCTCACATCCGGGAATTACGGCCATGACCACTCGCGCTATCGCGCATGCGTATTACGACGCGCACGAGAAAACTGGCATCCAACCGGTCGTCAAAATCATGATCCCGCTCGTCGCTACGGTCAGTGAATACCTCCAACAAGTCCACATCATTGATCGCGAGATGCACGCGGCGTATTTGGCGAGACGCCACACGCTTCGCTTCGCCAAAGAACACTTTGAAAGCCGATTGGCAAAAGAACGCGAATACGAGCTCGATTACCATCCGTTTAAAGTCGGGTGTATGCTCGAAACGCCCCGATCTTGCTTAATCGCGAAGAACTTGATCGACATCGAAGATGTCGGCGAGGAAAACTTCCCCCTTCGAGCGTCGTTTTTCTCTCTCGGCACGAACGATTTGACGCAAATGACATTCGGCTACTCGCGCGACGACAGCTCGTTTTTCCAAGCGTACGAGCGCGAGAAAGTCGCCTTAGTCGACCCGTTCGAAATTCTAGATTGGGACGGCGTCGGTAAGCTCATCAAAATCGCCTTAAACGAGATCACCGAGGAGGAAAAGGAGGAGGAAACCGACAAAGACGAAACCGGCAAACCGAAAAGTCGCCCTCGTCGTCTTCGTCGCCTCGCCGAAGTCTCCGCGTGCGGCGAACACGCCGGAAACCCAAAATCAATCGAATTTTTCGTGAGAAATAAAATAAACGTCGTCTCGTGTTCTGCCTTTCGCGTGCTCGGTGCGAGGTTAGCCGTCGCGAAAGCGCAGATTCACACGGAGGAGGACGAAGAACGCGAAAGAGAGTGAGTTATACGAGAGAGAGAGAGAGAGAGGAAGCGTTTTACGAGAGAGAGAGAGAGACAAAAAAAATTTCTTCAGAAGAATTGAAAAAAATTTAAGTCAAAAAATCAGTCAAAAACGTCACACGTTCCGCCGCAAAAAACACTATAGACTCTCTCATAATATCACTAAAGAAAGAAATATGAAGCGTACTCATCGGCATCAAGGAGGACAAAAAGCAAAACATCAAAGTCACCTTTACATCGCGTTTGTGGTCTGTTTTCTTCTCGCGTTTCTGCGTCTCGCGCTCGCGCGAGATGAGACAGAGGAAGATTACATCATGAACAATCGGATGGAGGAAGACGAAGCTCGAGAATCGGGGATGTTCGTGCCGCACATGGTGGGGACGACGCGGGGTCATCATCGACAGCAACAACAACCACCGCCGCCGAATGAGAACAACAACCATATGCCAGTGTATGAGCAGCAGCGCGAGCAACAACACCATCGACAACAGATGCCACCACCGCGCGGAGAAGAACAAGAGCAGAGTGCGCAGCAGCAACGAATGCCACCACCACCGCCGAATGTGGTGCCTGAGGAGTTAGAATTAGAATTAGGAGAGGAGGAAGAGCACGCGCATCAGCAAAAACCGCCACCGCCACGTGATGATGATGATGTTGATGACGACGCGGAGGATGACGCTGAGTCGTTTCCGGATGACCAGCAGCAGGAGCAGCAGGAGCAGCAGGAGCGGCGACAACCGCCGCCGCCGCCGACGAAGCGCGGGCCGCCTCCGGGACAACAGCAGCAGCAACAACAACAACAGCAAGACGACCAAGAAAAACAGCAGGAGAAAGGAAAAAAGCAGCGCTTAGAGCAACAGCAGCAAGCGCAGCAGGCGAAAGAGAAGAAAAAACTCCCGACGCCGGAAAAGAAGCAGTTGAACGAATATTTAGACCACGTGTTAGAGGACCAACCGGTGAGACGATTAAACGTTCTGGGTACGTTCTCAGACGCGGCCGGGCATTTGGAGAGACAGTTTTTGTCCAAAGCGTCCATGGAAGCGCACTCTAAGATTAAAGAGTGGATGGCGGATGCCGGTTTGAGGGTATTCACGGATGCCGCGGGGAACATTCACGGCGTTTTGGACGCGACGACGCCGCCGTCGTTAGACGAACACGGTGAGAAGATGATTCGTAAGGAGATGTTTGTTGGGTCGCATTTAGATACGGTCATCGACGGGGGTATGTTTGATGGTGCTTTAGGGGTCGTGGTGGCCATCGCCGCCACGAAAGCGTTGAGACGAACGAACCCGGTGAGAGAGTATAACATTCACATCATCGGTTTCTCGGACGAAGAAGGCGTTCGTTTTGGGTCCACTTTCCTCGGTTCGCGAGCGATTGTTGGGACGTTGCCGGACGACGTGTACGACGTCGTCGATAAGCAAGGCGCGACGTTCTTACAGGCGTTGAGGAACGCCGGTTTACCGGGCACAAAAGAATCTATCACATCAGCCAGACTTCCGAAACAATCGTTCGGAGCGTACGTGGAAGTTCACATCGAACAAGGTAAAGTTCTCGAACTCGGGGGGTTTCCCATCGCCGCCGTCGCCGGCATCGCCGGGCAAACCAGACTAAAAGTCATCATCAACGGCGTTCAAGGCCACGCCGGGACGACGCCGATGGTTGCCAGACGCGATTCAACTCCAGCCGCGGCTGAAGCCGTCCTCGAAATCGAAAAGAGATGTAAAAAAGGCGGCGTTGGCGAAGCGTTGCCGGAAGTCATGCTCGTGTGTACCGTCGGTGAATTTCAAATCTTCCCAGGCGCGACCAACGTCATTGGTTCTCGAACCACGTTTTCGGTAGACATCAGAGCGCAATCCGACCGCGTTCGTAAAAACGTTGTCCAAGACGTCACGCGGAAAGTGCAACTGATTTGCCGAGCGCGTGGTTTAGAGTGCAAAGTCCAGCGCACCCACGAAGCCTCTGGCGTGACCATGGATCGAAGACTGACGAAGCAACTCGAAGACGCGTGCGATCGAACGACGGAAGAAATGCACCGCCGTGCCTACGATCTCTACATGGAACAACAACGTCTCCAACGCGAAGAAAACGACTACAACGACGACTACAACGACGACTTCGGCGACTTCAACGACGATTACGATGGCGACGGCGACGAGATGCGAGACGAAGACCAAAGCGACGATTTGTTCTACTACTCGGACGCGCAAAAGAAAAAAATGAACTCCAAGCAGCGCCGACGAACCAACAACAAACGAAACAGAAACGACCGAAGCGGTTTCACTCGAGAACCCGTCATCACTCGTCCGCCAACTTTGGTTTCCGGCGCCGGCCACGACGCGCTCGCCATGGCCGATGCCATGCCCGTCGCCATGCTCTTCGTTCGATCGAAAGACGGGAAATCGCATTCGCCGGAAGAGTACACGTCGCCGGAAGATATCGGCATGTCCGCGAGAGTCTTGTACAGATTTTTGCAAACCTTCACTTTTCCCGAAGACGAAGAGAACGATTACGTCAGCTATTACGACTTACCATAAATAAGAAAACTACTCTAGTATTTATTATATACACGTGTAGTATTGCGTGTGTGTGCAAGAATACGATAATAGGAAAAGAGAATAAAGAGTACGAGTACTACTACGCATCAAGACATATTTTAAACAGTAACACATCAAGACGTAAGATTTTTGCTTTTTTTTTTTTAATTCGTTTGATGAGAAAAGGCAACTCCTCTTTCAAAAAATTTCCTCAAAATCAATCACAAATTGACACACGCTGTGCGCTTTTTATTCTTCTCTCATATTAGAAGAAGAAGAAGAAGGTTTCGTCGGTGTTTTACAAAAACGATCATCGACGATGAACGACGAGGAAACCTTGATTCCTGGAGGAGAGGATGGGAGTACTACTACCGCGAACACTCAAAGACGACCTCCGCGTGTATCGACGACGAATTCGAATCAAAATCAACATCAATCCGGTGTGTCCGCATTCGCGCGAAATTCAACGAAAAAGTCGAGAAACATTCACAACAACACAACGTCGTCGCCTCGAACGAGTGGCGGCTTAAGTGTAGTAGGTGGTTTTAGAAACCCTCGAGAGACGTTTCAGAACATCGCGGCGACGGCTGCGGGGACTTTAGAAGATCGGAACACTTTGATGAATTCGAGTTCGAGCCCGAGAGAATCTGCCCCGGCGGTTGTCTTCGGGGCGACGGTTTCGGACAGAGAGACGAACATGGCGAGTTTACGATTACGACGAATGACGGCGTTTGAGTCGCACGATTACGACCCAATCGATTGCGACATCGAAGAGGAACAGTTAAGAAGCCGAAAGAGAGCGGAATATCAAAACGAGGAGTGGTGGAAGTGGACGCTCTCGGCTATCATCGGCGTCGTGATGGGTTTCGTGGCGTTCGTCGTGGACGGGTTGGTGGATAAGTTGAACTCGTTTAGGTTTGGGATGGCGATGAGATTAGTCGTCGGGGATGGAGAGAACCAAGACGCGTCGAAGTTTTACGCGTACATCAGTTCTCTGTTTGTGACGTGCTGTTTAGCCGCCGTCGCTGGAGGGCTGGTGAGTTACGTGGAACCTTTGGCAGCCGGCAGCGGGATTCCAGAATTGAAGACGTATTTAAACGGCGTGCATTTGAAAGGGTTGTTGAGATTGAAAACACTTTTGGCGAAATTAGGTGGCGTGGCATTTAGTATTGGCGCTGGTTTGATTGCCGGTAAGGAAGGACCGTTCGTGCACGGCGGCGGTTTGGTTGGCGGCGGTTTGTGCTCGTTCGGTTCGCACTCGCTCGGGTTCAAAACCAGAAGACCGAACCATTTTAGAAACGATAGAGATAAGCGAGATTTTGTGGCTATTGGTACCGCGACGGGTGTTGCGGTTGCATTTGGCGCCCCAATCGGTGGAATGTTGTTCACCGTAGAGGAAGGGACGTCGTTTTATAACTCGTCCATGTTGTGGCGAGGCTTTTTGGCCACGTGCGTCGGCGTGTTGACCTCGCACTGGTTAGAGCAGTTGGACTTCGACGCCACAGATTTCGCGCGCGCGAAATTCGGGACGCACAGAGATTTTGGTTTATACACCGACGACGAGGCGAACTACTCGAAACAGTACTGGTGGTACTTTTGGGAGGTGCCAATCTTTGCGATGATTGGATGTTTAGGCGGCTACATCGGCGCGTTGTTCGTCAACTTGAACGTACGAGTGACCGCGTGGCGAGCGAAATACATACCGGTAAACGATAAGTTCAGACGATTTTTAGAAGTCATCGCGGTCGCCGCGTTAACTTTTACGGTCATGTTTGTCTTTATGGCGGCGAGTCCGTGTTTAGAAATCCCGGCGCCGCTGAGAGACGGACACACGAATCTAGCCAACGAGTTGGACAGGTTTGAGTACGGCGAAGCGAGTAAGGAGGAAATTCGTACGGATTTCTTCTCGAAAATGTATTGTCCGGAGGGATATTACAGCTCTTACGGTCAATTGTTCTTCGTTCCTCTGTCGCAATCGTTCAAATTTCTCTTGCACCTGGGCGAAGTTGGCGAGAATGGGCAAGCGCACGAGTTTTTGTTTCGATTTGATTTATTAGTGTTTTACTTCTTAGCGATGTTTTCGTTAATGACGGTGACGTACGGCGTTGGTGCACCCACGGGTTTATTCGTCCCGTCTTTGGCGGTCGGCTCAGCCATGGGCCAAATTTGTGGGAGGATCGTCAACTCTGTCAGCGGTTGGATATTAACCGACGTGCAAATAGATTTACACGCGTACGCGGTTATCGGGGCCGCCGCGAGTTTAGGCGGGGCAACTCGAATGACCATAAGTATTACCGTTTTGGTCATGGAAACGACGGGATCGATGCAATTAATCATTCCGTTAATGTTGACTATTTTCTGCGCCAAAGCAGTCGGCGATCGGTTCTCCCATGGGATTTATGACACGCACATCAAAATTAGAGGCGCGCCGTTCTTGGAAGAACCGGAATTAGCCGGGCCAGCCGGGGATAAATTACGCGTCAACGAAGTCATGGCGAAAACCATGATTACGATCAAACCGCGCATGCGCGTGAGGGATTTGATCGGTATCTTAGCCTCGAACGATCACGGCGCGTTTCCGGTGACGGAGAATCCGCCCACGAAGCCGGGAGAGCCGTTCGAGTTACACGGCACGATTACCCGAAATCGTTTGTTGAAAATGATCACGCACAGAATAGGTTTCTTCGATGGGAACCCAGAGTCTCGACCGGCGGACGTGTACGGCTACACCACGGCCAAAGACAGAGACGACTTGCTAGATAAGTTGAAGCAGATTCCGTTCAAGTCACCGCACGTCGCCGAAGTCGCCGCGTCTTTATCGTCCGTGGAGATGGACTCGGCGTGGATCGACGTCTCCCGATTGATGCAACGCCACCCGTTCATCACCCACGCGGATGCGAGAGTCTCCAGAGCCTACCGCATTTTCCGAACGATGGGTTTGCGACACTTGTACGTGACTCCGGATAAACCGTTAGTCGTCGGCGTCATGACAAGAAAAGACGTCATTCAAGAAAACACGAGCTTAACGTTGGGCGAAAAAGCGGAACGAATCATGGCGGAGAGACGATCGAGTGGCGGCGGTGGTGTTGACGGCGAAGCCGAGGGCGCGGATGCTTTCCCAGGAGGCGCGAACTTGTACTCGCACGACTACGCCGACCGCTTCAAATCGAAGAAGAACGAACCGTCGTCCGCCCGCCGCGGCGTCGACGAGCGCGGCGGCGGCTCGACCGCAAACGACGACTGGAACAACCAATTCGGCGACGACGACGACGACCACCGCTCCGACGAGGAAGAAGACGAACGTTTGCCGTATATCCCGTATTACCAAGGAAACGCAGGCGACGACGACGACGACGACAATGATGATGACCACCACCGCGGTAACCGCGACGCTCAAAACGCCGCCGCCGCCGAGGACGGTACCGAAAACACCGCCGATACCGAAGGATCAGGAGGGAACGGGGGAT
>Ga0206124_10001535_pt1 | contig 18139 bp, 27 predicted proteins | sample Helgoland_Spring_3_FD_148671 | JGI IMG/M metagenome (GOLD analysis project Ga0206124, IMG submission 148671) | Pelagic subsurface seawater microbial communities from Kabeltonne, Helgoland, North Sea - Helgoland_Spring_Bloom_20160321_2 | ecosystem: Environmental > Aquatic > Marine > Epipelagic ... | reverse complement strand
CCCCACGGGCAGTCACTTCCTGGACGTGGACCTCACCGACAACCACACGCTGACCGTGACGCAGGATGGCTCCGGCAGTCACGACGCATTAATAGACCTATCGGGCAATCCCACAACGCTGACGCTGACACAGGACAGCGCCACGGACCAGAACTACCACCTACAGCAGAGCTGTGCCACTACCACCTGCTCGGCCACGGTGACACAGAATTAACTACGCGGTTAAAATAAATACGCACATAATGATTAGACTTTTATTAGCGTTGATCTTCGTGGTGGCACACACCACTGCCAAGGCCAATGACGCATTCATATACTATAACTCAAATACAACAGGTTCGCAGTATAGCAATATCAAAAGCCAACTCGAAGATTTAGGATTTACTGTGACAGGTAGCACATCTACATCAGTGAGTTCAAATGCAGTATCAGGTAAAGAACTTGTGATTGATATCTCAGGAACTTCCAACTGTGGTAGCACCTGTCGTTCAGTGTATGACAGTTACGTGAGTGGTGGTGGTAAATTACTTATAGCAGGTACTAACAGTGCAACCAACAGAAATAGCAGTATAGAAGCACTGATCGAAAACAAGATGAGTGTGGGAAGTTTCACTCAAGGTGGTAGTAGTAATGGTGGTTATCAAAATATAGCCAGAGGCAATTATGCCAGTAGCACATCAAGTGAAAATATTTTACCAGGCACAGACAAATTTATGTACAACGTATCTGGTGGTGAAATGGTTTCTGCTAATAGTGCCACATCTACATATGAAATGTGGCACAAATGGGATTACGGTTCAAATGGTGGCGCAGTTTATGTAACGTTTGGTTATGGACAGTTCTTAAGCACACATACCTACTCTAGCAACATGGAGACATTCCTCACTGCAGTGGTCGAAGAAGAAGGATTGTATAGTTCATCGGCCCCACAGGCGGGCATTACCACGTCACAGCAGACCGCGGTCAACACCGCCAGGAACAAGACACAGGCCGGCAACAAGATATACATGACGCAGAGTGGATCGGGCATAGACCTTGACATCCTACAGGACGGTGATGACAATCTCATAACGGGCACGGACCTCACCTCCGCCGCCAACATAACGGGCGACAGCATAGAACTAACGATCACACAGAAGAACACGGACAACGTGTTGGGCATCGACATCAATGGCAACAGCAACGACGTGGACGTATGGCAGGACACCAGCCAGAGGGCCATAGTGGACATAACAGGTGCCAGCAACACAGTGGCACTCATGCAACTGCATCTCTCGGGCAGTGGTGCACATCACGCCTCCGTCAACGTGGAGGGCAACAGCAACTCCGTGACCATAGACCAGAAGGAGACGGGCGACAAGATCCTGTTCCTTGACATAGACAGTAGCAACACCGTGGACATTGACCAGTTGGGCACTGGGGATCACTTCCTGGACGTGACCCTGACGGACAACCACACTGTGACCGTGTTGCAGGACGGTTCGGGCACACACAACGGGTACCTGGATCTCAGTGGCAACCCCATCACCATGAACTTGACCCAGGACAGCAGTACCGGTCAGAACTACCACCTACAGCAGAGTTGTGCGACCACAACCTGTTCGGTATCAGTGACTCAGAATTAATTTGTTGGTTTAGGTAGATCGAAGCCTTCGGGTGGCATCTCCAGTGTTGACTTCTTGGGATTGTACAGATCCTTGTCAGGATTCTCGTCTATGTATTTCTTCTTCATCTCGTCCCAGGCAGGATCTTCTGACTTGGTCCTCTCCGGTCTCGCCCTCAGTCCCTTGCAGTGTTTCTCCACTGTGCTGAACTGTGGTGGCAATGGTCTGTCCGCGTACTTCTGGCACACCTTCAACATCTCCAGTTCCTGTCTCAGGTTCTCATTCTCTAGTAACACTTTGTTTTGTTCATCACACATCTTTTTGCTCACACCCAGGTACTTCCTGAAACTCAATCTCAGTTCTTTCCGTTCACCATAGTTGTCGTAGTCGTTGTTGGGAAATGCTGGTTGTCTGTAGTCGCTGTCGTCCTGTGAGTAACTGGTGCTTAGGTCAACAGAACCATACTGACACGCATTTGAGTAACTGTTGAGGTATTCGTTACGTGCTTCGGATTTGGTGATCAGTGCGGTCATGAATATCACAAATGCCAAACCGCCTATCCAGATGTACTGTTTTATCATTAGTTTCCGTTGACGTCTCTGTTGAGATCCTTGATGTCCCAAGCCATGTCACGCACCTTCTCTGCGAGTTCCCTGTAAAGGTTCTCAGCCATCTCCCAGGTCGCTTCCGCCCTGCCCAGACGCTGTTTCAGTTCCGTGTTGGCTTCCTGCACCACCTTGAGATCCCTCTTCAGGTTAGTGATCTCCACCTCCTGTAGTGCTATGATCTCGTCCTTGTTGCTGTTGATTGTGTCTGTGAGATTTATCACGTACTTGATACCCGTGAATGTTCCAACCAGGATCGAAACAACTACCGGTATCATCACTATATTTTTCTTGAAGAGTTCTGCTAAATTCATATGCTGTTATTTAATGTGCGTACAGATTCAATAAGTGCTCGTATATACGATAAGTACACAATATGGCAGAAGAGCAACCTAAGAAACTGACCCTGCGTGAACGTTGGCGTAAGGCCTGCACCGCGGACAACATAGTGGACCTCAGCGTTGACTGTTTCCTGCTATTCTTCGAGGTGTTGAGCTCGCCCATCCTGATAGTGATGAGGGCCGTGCGTTGGTTCATCAACAAGTTCTTCGTGGACAGGATAAAAGCACTGGTCAAGAGGATCGTGCATTGGTTCATGGACAACCGAGTCAAGCGTCTTGAAAAGGGACAGAACGTGTTCAGGTACTACTGGTGGCTGTGGCTGTTGAGTCCCATCATCCTGGTCTCTTTGATGTTCGGTTTTGCCTTGATATATGGACTGGTGACGGGCGTGAACATTGGGTTAGAAGTATTCGAACAGGAGATCAAGAGTGAATAAAATTTATATGTATTTGATACTCGCGGGCATAGTCGTGCTATCGATATCACAGATGTTCCTTTGGATGGACCAAATACAACTGTGGCAACAACTGAACTTACATCTGATGCTGACTAACAACCCCAGCACTCCCATATGAAAAAATTACTGACACACTGGACCTTGGCTTTCATCACGCTGGCCGCGATCACGTTCCTGGGACTCAAGGAACCACAGGTCAAGGAGATACTGCGGTTGAAAGCGTTCGACCTGCTGTTGCAGTCAGAGACCAAGCAGGTATCACAGGACGTAGGTGTGATAACCATAGACGAGAAGGCCATAGAGAAATATGGACAGTGGCCATGGAAGAGGGACATACTGGCGGAAGTCATATACAAGTTGCGAGAAGCGGAAGTGGGCATCATAGTCCTGCCCATATTGTTCTCGGAGGAAGACAGGTTAGGTGGAGATGCTGAATTGGCAGAGGTCCTGCAGTATGGCGTTGTCATATCACAAGTGGGCACTACCCAGACAAACAAGAATGCAGTGCCACGTGGTGTTGCAAAAATTAACAACCCAATGCCTTGGCTGTACACGTGGCCGGGTATGCTAGGACCCATACCGGAGTTGGGTGAAAAAGCAAGTGGTGTGGGTGTCGTGAACACTGTGCCGGAAGTGGATGGTGTGGTACGTAGGATGCCGTTGATAATGAGGGTGGGCGACGAGACCTACCCGGCGATGGCCATCGAAGTGATAAGAGTGGCCGTTGGTGCACCGAGCTATCAGATAAAGGCGGGCGAGGGTGGAATCATAGCCATGCGTGTTCCTGGATACCCCACGATAAACACAGACGCAAACGCCAGGATATGGTTGAGATGGAACAAGGAATATGAAACCATAAGTCTAGCCGACATAGACCAAGCCTCGAAATTCAAAGGACGAACAGTCATAGTGACCCCAACGGCAGAGGGATTGAATTCCATAGTAGCCACACCACTGGGAGAGAAGTACATGTATGAAATAACAGCCAACGCACTGCAGACGGTGTTGGATGGCAAACAAATCAAGAGGGTGGACATCAGTGCCCTAGTAGAGATCGCTGTGGCCGTATTGGTAGGTGTCATGATAATTGTGGCCACAAGATTTTTCCCTTACTGGGCGATAGGCATAACACTGGCGTTGCTGTACAGTGGTACGGTGTACGCCTCATACCTCGTGTTCCACAGATACTCGTTGTTGGGAGATGCCAGTTGGGCAGTGATAACACTGACAGTGGTGGGATTCCATTCAGTGTTCAACAGGTTCATATTGGAATTCCAACAGAAGCAAGAGATCAAGAAACAGTTTGGATCTTACCTGTCCCCACACATGGTGGCACAACTACAGAAGAATCCGGGCCTCCTGAAGTTGGGTGGTGACTCGCGTGAGCTTTCAATAATGTTCACTGACGTTCGAGGATTCACTGCCATATCAGAACACTATGGCGAGGACGTACAGGGACTGACAAAAATTATGAACAGGTACATGACTGCGATGACGCAGGACATACTGGACAACAAGGGCACCATAGACAAGTACATCGGTGATGCACAGATGGCCTTCTGGAACGCCCCTATCGACGATTGGGATCACGCTGAGAATTCAGTGAGGACAGGGATCAAGATGTTGGACAGTCTGAAAAAGTTCAACGAGGAAGTACAGCAGGAAGGCATACCGGCTTTTGGAATGGGATTGGGTATAAACACTGCGGAAGTTGTGGTCGGGAACATGGGATCTGACCAACGCTTCGATTACACCTGCCTGGGCGATGGTGTAAACCTGGCCGCAAGGTTAGAAGGACAATCAAAAACATATGGAGTGTTGATAGTGTTGGGGCCAGAGACAGCAAAGCAAGTGAAAGGCAAGATAGATGTGTTTGAACTGGACTGCATAGCCGTCAAAGGCAAGAAGATAGGGGTCAAGATATACACCGTGGCAAAAGAATCAGAGCACCACAGGCAGTTCCTGGAGTCATACTACGGAGGCGACTGGAAGGAAGCACTCAATAGATTGGACACTGCAAAAAAGTTCCATGAGGACATGACCGATTACTACAGCAACATGAAGGCACGTATCCAAGCAGGTAAGCCTAAAGATTGGGACGGCACTTACAAGGCCACAAGCAAATAATGAAGTCAGCAAGATACATGGATGATAGGAAATACAGATGCCTATAGATTGGACGCCTCCTGTCATTATCAATACTGTAAACGAAATTTGGTCACACAGGGGTTCACCTATTGGTTTTTGTTATGAAAGTCCCGACAAGAAGTATAGGTATGTGCCCGTATCCAAGTGCATGAGCACTACACTCAGTACATGGTGTGAGTCAAACGGTTGGAGCAGAGTGGAGGATTTCAACTTTGAAACAAATCTTGAATGCAAATACATAGTGGTCCTGCGAGATCCTGTGCAAAGATGGTGTTCAGGAGTGGAGATGTGGCTCAGAACTGAACATCGTGGTATAGATGCAATTTCAGACGACGCCTGGTCAATTTGTCTAGATACTATGATGCTTGATCCTCATACAGAAAGGCAGTGCATAAGTTATCACGGACTTAACTCGCATCACATAATTCCAATCAATTTTGAAAGTCCTGACTTTTTTATTTTCAAAAAATTACAGGCTTCTGCAAGAACCGAACTTTCCGTGTTATATCCCTTTAAAGGATTGACTGTCAACAAGAACGAAGAAAGATCTCGTCCCGATAGGATTGTAAAATTTCTCAAAAACGAAAGGCAGATACAAAGATTGAAACACATTTATAGATATGATTATTATTTGAGACACTGGTTATTAGACATTGACCTGCCAAAATTCGAAAATATGGATTTTAATGATCCTAGTATTTGGAAAGATTGACAAACTTACCAAGAGGCACAATTTTAGTCTGATTTTTTCTCTTCGCCTGTGGAGTCGAAGCTCTCAGACTTTGATTTGTATTTGGCCAGTATCTCGTCCAACTCGTCTGAACGTCCAGACTTTATTATCTCATCCTTGTATTCCAACACCATTGCGAGTTTGGTGTTCAATCTTATCATGTCATTGTCCAACATGCGGATACGGTCAACCAGTTTGATCAGTGTGCTTGAAGCACTGCCCAACACAGGTTTGATCTCTTCGGTCACCCATTTCCATATGTAGTACACGAAGTATCCAAGACCCATGGCCGCCACTATGGGAAACCCAAAATCTTTTATCAGTGATGCTAATTCCATGCTCATCCTTGCACCCCTCTGGGTGCTTGTTCCCTCACGGGCTGATTAATTGCCACACCCATCATCATGCCACATATCAGGCCAATCAGGAAAACCAATATCGTCACTTTGTGCATCTAGTCCCTCCTCGCATCATCCTTGCCTTCGTTGGCCGCGATACGTTCTGCGTTTGGTCTGATCTTGAGCACATAACTCAACAGTGCGTCTATCTTGACCAGGTCATTGTTCATGGTCTGCACCCTGTTGTCCAGTGCACCTATGATGGCCTTCAGTGTGTTCACACTACCTGTCACCGATGCCAAGATGAATTTCAATGTGATGAATACGAATGCACCCGCCGCCAGGGCACCTGCTATTGGGAAACCCACTTCTGCGATCAATGTTACGAAATCCATAATATGCGTGTATTTACCAAAATACAGATGTGCTAGTTTTACACATTTTGCCTGTACGTAAATACTTGTATGAAATTCATTTTGGTGGTATACATGTGTTTGGCGGGAGCCTGTGAGAGTGTGTACGAGTTAGAAAAATACGACACACTGGCTCTGTGCCAGTCCGCGGGTGAGGAAGTCAAGGCCTATGCCATGGAAAAATTTCCACAGAGCGCCGGTGAGATACATTGTTTGACCGAAGAAGAATTCAAGCAATACCAAGACTACTACAAGATCGGCGAAGACGCCTAATTGACATTACCAAGTTTCCATAGTATAATTGTACTATGATCCATGCAATGATAGATCTGGAAACACTTTCCACAAAACCCAATGCCACGATTCTAACAATAGGTGGTGTGAAATTTGATCCATACACAAGGGTGGAACCCTCACAGGGCATGTACCACAGGATCGACGTGGACTCCCAGACTGCCATGGGCAGAGACGTCATGGAGGAGACTGTGGAATGGTGGGGCAAACAGGCAGAGGATGTCAGGGAAGAAGCTCTGGGAGATCATGACAGGATAGATTTAAAATATTTTACAAAACAATTGAACAAATGGTGTGTGGGAGTGGACGTGTTCTGGTGCCAAGGTCCTTTGTTTGATTATGCCATACTGCAAAATTTCTATGCACAAATGGACGTGCCTGTGCCATGGAACTACTGGCAGATCAGAGATTCAAGGACACTGGGCAGTTTAGTGCCTCGTGATCCCAATGAGAAGAGGACCGGGTTACACAATGCACTTGAAGACTGCTACTTCCAGGCAAGGAAAGTACAACAAATATTCCAGCAACTGGGTATCAAAAATGCTAGATATTAACCTACTCTACAAACAAATAGCAACGACTATTTTATTCTATCTGAGATTTGATCTGCAACTGCATTTCTTTTGGGCCATGTTCCTCACACTGTTCGCGGTGTTCTGGCAACCATTCATATACTTGGGACTGGTGGCAACTATCATAAAAGAAGCACTGGATCTATGGAGCAAGGGGCACTGGAGTTGGGACGACGTTGTGTTTGGGATCGCAGGTTGCATAGTAGGTGCATACTTCGTTGGAATGTTGTCATGAAGTGGTACAGCATAGAAGACCTATACACAATCAAAGACTACAAGATCACACACAGGAAGGATCCTGTCACAAAATGGGTCAGACTGCCTTGTGTGTACAAGATCGAGATAGAAAACAAAATAGTACACGTTGGCAGATCCGACACCTGTAAGAAACATGGTGGTGCAGAGAAAGTGAGAAAGGCATTGGTAAATTTATTGAATGTATTAGAATACAATCCATCGGTCACAAAAACCAAGTACTGGGAAAAAATTAGATTGCAACACAAACCAAATTCTAGTAATATAAGGATAGGAATTATCAAAACAAATGCAATCAAAAAAACCTATCTACAAGAAACCATATGAACCCGTTGACAGTGTAGACGAAAGCGTGTGGCTGGGCAATGACACACCAGTCATGGAGTCAGATTTCACTTACGTTTTCAATGACAGATATCCGTGCGTACCCGGACACAAACTTTTCATACCTAAAGAAAACAACGCACACTTCGTAGGCAGATCCTACGGCATGGCATACGACTACGGAAATGGAAAGATCAAAGCGGGAGAGATAGATGGATTCAATGTTGGCATGAACATTGGAATATCGGCCGGACAAACAATCATGTGGCCACACGTACACTTCATACCGAGACATAAAGGTGATGCCAAAAAGATAGGCGGAATGAGACACGCACACCCAGGTGCTAACCACAAACAACATTACTGATGCCAAAGAAAGCAAGAAGGATCAATCCCATATATGTTTCGCCCGACGGCGGGGAGACCGTGTACGAACAATTACCAAACGGTGACCGTATTTTAGTTGAACAGTCACAGCAGGCCATGGACGAGGAACAGGCATACAAAGAGGCTGAAATGGTGGGGGCGGAGGCCATCGCACTGAGAAGGAAATATCCCACACTACAGAAAGCCTGGGACAAATATCTTACCATATGGCATTTAATCAACGGAAATCAGTAAGATGTACAACTGCTCCAACTAGTTTTTTACCAGCAGTGTGCGTTGCTCTAAAGCAGTCTAAAGGGGTGATTAAATAAGTTTATGACCAAGTTTGTAAGTGTAATAGGTAACGGTGAAAGCAGGAGAGGATTTGATCTGACTCCATTGAAAAGTGTGACAACCATGATTGGTTGCAATGCACTGTTCCGAGATCATAATTTGGAATATGTGGTTGCCTGCGACAGACATATGTGTCAGGAAGCCGCGAATACATGTGGTAAAAATACCACTATCTTCACAAGGGAAAATTGGTATCAACAATTTGCATACTGGCCCAATGTAAAGAAAGTGCCTGACCTACCTTACGAAGGAGACAAAAGACAGGATGATCCTTTCCATTGGGGGACAGGACAATTTGCCGCACTAGTAGGGATGAGTTTCAAACCCAAGGCAATATTTCTAGTGGGGATGGATCTTTGGGGACTTGGCAAAGAAAACAAACCTGAAAATGTTAACAACATGTACAAAGGCTCGACAGGTTACACCTATATCAAAAGGCCAGTTGATCCAAGATACTGGATATACCAATTTAATAAATTATTTGAACACTCCGAGTGCAGGTGGGTAATAGTCAACCAAGAAGGTTGGAAAATGCCAGACGAATGGAAAGAAAATAAAAATGTTTTCCAAGATACCTACGAAGGCCTGGCCATATGGATCAATAAACAGTTGACAAAAAAGTAATATAATATAAAATTGTTGTATGACAAAACCAATGGTGGATCACCTAATGGTGCAACAACAACTTAGGGCGCCACACAAGAGATGGAAGCACATGGTGGGGGTGATGTGCCTTAATCTCACATATCGCAAGCATGTAAAAATTGTATTACCAAAACTTTTCGCTAGATACCCCAATCCTCAAGCATACCTGCGTGGTAGATTGAAAACACAACAGGAAATGTTGAAACCGTTGGGCATGTGGGAAGTTCGATCAAAGAGAATAAGGAAGATGACAGAACAGTACCTAACGTGGGACAGGAAAGAAGCCAGCGAGTTGCACGGCATAGGCAAGTATGGATCTGACAGTTACCAGATATTCTTTTTCAATAACATTCCTCCCAACGTACAGGACAAGGAATTGAGGAAATACATTGACAAACTCCTAGGATAGTTTATAATAAGACATATGTTTGATAAAATAAAAGATGGAGATCTAGTTACTCTAAAATTGACTTCAGGAGAAGAGGTCATCGCAAAATATCTTAGCAGGACCGACTCTCAATACGTCAGTATTGAGAAGGCACTTGTACTGATGAATGGTCCGCAGGGATTGGCATTTGGTACATTTTTCTCCACTGCTAGACAGGACCAACCGTTCAACATTGCAACGGACAAGTTGATATCCATAGCACACATCAATGACAAGATCGCTGATGAGTACAACAGGGTGTTCAGCAAGATTGAGGTTCCTGCAAAACCCAAGATTATCACATAATGGCACACTTTGACAAACACTCCACGAGCATCAAGGCACTGGTTGACGTGTCAGAGGCCATGTTGAACGCAATGGAGCAACACGGCATAGACCCAGAGACGGTTGCCAACAGGAGCGAGTTCACCGTGATGATACACTTTCTCAAGAGCATCATAGACGGAGAATTAAATATACCAAACGAACTGACGGAACGCATCAGAGATGTTGCATTCCAAATGGACTTAGATCAGAAGATTGACAAGAAACTCAATTAATGGTCAAGAGGACTCAAAGACTTTCATCCCTCTATAAACACTCTGCAAGTCATCAAAACAGGAGAAAAAGATGACTTACTACTCAACTAAAACATACGGACACAACATAGGATTGGCCTGTGTGTTCAGACAACCCAACGCAGATCACTCACATTGTCACCTACTGCACGGATACAGTTTACAATTTAAATTCACATTCGGTTGCAAGGAACTAGACAACAAGAACTGGGCAGTGGATTTTGGTGGACTGAAACCATTAAAGAAATGGTTAGAAGATCACTTTGATCATAAGACTGCATTAGATGTGAATGACCCACACCTCGACAAGTTCAGAGAGCTTGAGGAACTGGACCTTGTAGACATTGTGATGTTTGATGGTGTAGGTGCTGAGATGTTTGCCAAACACGCATTTGACTTCGCAGATAAACTTATCAGAGAGAAAACTGACAATAGATGTTATGTTGTGGAAGTGGAATGTGCAGAACACGGAGCCAACAGTGCCATCTACTCTAAGAGATAAAATCATAATAGATTACGACGGCAAAGAAGTCACGGTCGATGTATACGACACGCCGCTAGGCAAGAGGTTCATAGAAGCATTAAGGGACAATCTAGCACAGAAGAGAATACTGGAGAAAAATTTTTGCTTTCTCGGATGGGCCAGTTCCAAGAGAGATCTAAATTTCTTGTGTAAGGAATTGAACAAAAACATAGACCAGATCAACTCTTTCAATTTCAATCCGCCCTATGAAAGGATAGAACCATTTGTGGCCGATGATTTCCAGTACAGTGCCAAACTCAAAATAGGATCTGTGAATGACGGGAATCTCATGGCCAAACCCGGATTGCGATTAAAACACGAGGCCTGTAATCTTCTGCACAGGTATTTCGAGGAACTTCAAGGCACGGCTTGGAAATTGTCCAATTATTACAAGCAGACCAATGACGAGACAAGGTATGCGATAAGACAATTGAACAATCTCTGTCATGAGATCGAAAGTTGGGTCCAATCCTATAGAAAAAGTGTATTCGATCCAGACTGGATCAGGCCATCGCAGATAACAACCTTCCTGAACGCACCCAGGCATGATCTACATGAAGAGGATTTCCAACTGTTCAAACAGAACAGATATGACCGGGAGTTGGGTGGTGTCTACTTACACTGGTCTCAGGTGGGCAAAACTTTGTTTGAGGTGTTCAGGGACGAACACGCACCTGTAATGACGGAAGCGTTGTGTTCAGAAATAAATCATCAAAAGTTTTACTCGGGAGAATTTGACATAGAATGGGGAGATACCATTACAGAGACAACGCACTGGTTCAAGAAACAGGAGATGGTGGAGTACAGACAGTGGCTTGCGGAGAACAACTTCAACTGGGAGGACCCAAGGCTATCACTGGGATACATCAAACTGGGACAAGTGGATCTACAAACTTCTTTCCAAGACACCAAGTTCCAAGGGATCTATGAGAGCATGAAAAATAATTTAAATATCAGTAGGATACAGATATCGGGTGATGAAAATATTGCGAACGATTTTCCTTACACACTAGAGAGCGATAATTGGAAACAGATACAGATGGAAGGATTAGAAAGTGGAAACAAATCACGTAGTGTGCGTTAAGTGGGGTAGCAAGTACCCCTCCAAGTACGCAAACGTACTCAACAGCATGGTCAAGAGACACACCACCGTGTCCTACCAGTTCCATTGTTTGACTGATGATCCCGCAGGACTGGATTCAGACATCAACGTGATAAAACTACCCAATGATCCTTGGATCAAATCATGGTGGAGCAAACTTTTTATGTTCGCACCAGAGATGCCTTTGCAGGGCACCATACTATATTTTGACCTGGACGTTGTTATATTTGACAACATAGATGCCTTGTTCACTAATCCTGGCAAGTTCAACATAATAAGAGATTTCAACAGGTGCAGGATCAAGGATTGGAAACTTTCAAACTCCAGTTGCATGAGATGGGAGGCCGGCACCATGGACTACCTGTGGACTGAATTCAAAGATAATTCAGCAAAGATAATGCAACAGAATCACGGTGATCAGGATTGGATAACCAAGAGGGCCAGCAATGACATAACCTGGTTCCCAGACGATTGGATAAGATCATACAAGTGGGAGATGGTCGGATTCAAAGACACCAAACTGCTGACCAAGGACGGCAAGAAGTTCTTCAAGACGCCCGCCAAGATAGAACCTGGCAACAGGGTGGCAGTGTTCCATGGCTCACCAAATCCCATGGAATGTGCAGATAAATGGGTGGAGGACAACTGGCAGTGAGTTACGGAAAAGTGAAGGTTAAAAGAAACAATCCTAGAATGGATCAGATTCCGGAGGACTGTGGATACATGCAACAGTTTGAGTACAACGTTGACATGAACTCAAACGGTGTGATGAGCGAGTGCATAGATTGGTGCCAGGTCAACTGTGAGGGTAAATGGGGTTGGTGGTTCGAGCCCGCTGGCAAAATTGAGAATCCCATGAACCACTGGGAGGATCAGAACGCATACATGAGTTTTGAAATGAAAAGAGATGCCACAAGATTCTGGATGAGCGTGGGAATACAGAACAGCAACAGGAGAGAAGCATAATTACTATTATGAAACCATTCGAAATCACAGACGAAGCCAAGAATCAGATAGAGAAGTTGCTTGAAAAAAACCCAGGCAAGTATGCAGTTAGCCTAGCGGTGTTGGGCGGAGGCTGTGCAGGATTCAAGTATGACTGGGGATTCGCTGACACCAAGGAAAGCGTGGCACAAGGTGACCATGTGGAGGACTGGCACACGGGCAGATTTGTCGTGGATGAGACTTCGTTGTTGTATGTCATGGGAACTAAGATCGACTGGATCGAGGAAACATTTGGATCACAGTTTGAGATATCAAATCCCAACTCAACTTCCGCATGCGGTTGTGGAGAATCATTCGGGGTGTAATGGACACTGCTTTCTTAATAGGTAACGGTGAGTCAAGAAACATATTTCCAATAGAAAATTTAAAAGACAAAGGCGTGATATACGGATGTAACGCCATATACAGGGATCATCCCATGTTGTGTGATCACATAGTGGCAGTCAATCAACCCATGTACGATGAACTGGCCAAGTGGCACAACAACGGCAAGGAATCTCCGAGAATACACGGTCCACAAGACATCAGCAGATGGGACTACATCTGTGAAGGCGACCATTTACACCACGTGCCCGAGGGTCTTAAGATCTACAGGGTGTGGCGTGGCGGAGACATCAAGAACGGTGGCAAGATCAAGACCAACGACTTCTCCAAGGCAAGGGGTTCTGGTTGCAGTGCAGTGTTGATGGCCGCGGAGTCGGGCATCAAGAACATAGTGATCATGGCGTTCGACATAATGGGTGCCCAGCAGTGGGAGATGGACACACCCAGCAGGATACAAAACAACATATACAAGAATTCAATCAACTACCCAGACAGGGCCAGCATGAAGGCATATCTGAAATATGAATGGATGTACCAACTGAGGCAAACATTCCGCAAGTTTCCCGGAACTAATTTTTATTTTATAAATCGCAAGGAATATCTTGATGGCAATCCTTTCCTCAGATGGTACTTCGACCAGCCCAACATCAAGTGTGGCATCTACGCCGACCTACAGAGATGGATCACGGGATCACGTGCCGACATCAAATGGAAAACACTATAAAGTCTTAGTGCTACTTGCGTCAAGTTTATAGACATTACGCATTTTCACACCCACGCTCTGTGCGAACTTCTTGGAATCACATTTATTACACACGTGTTTGTAGTCATTTGAGGCACGACCTGGATCAACCTTTGACTTTGGCCTCATGAATGTCTCTGAACAGGCATCACACTTGAACACATAGATCAGGTTCTTCCTGTGGTAGTTGTGCATGGTACCCAGTTTGCTCTCCCTCTTGTACAACTTCATCGTCTTTAGGGTTTCTATGAACATATCTGTATTTAATAAATATGGGTAACACACCATGGCACGATTAACGATAGACACAGGAGCACTGGGAAATCCAGCAACAGGCGATACGTTACGTACGGCCATGACGAAGGCCAACACCAATTTCGCAGAACTTTACACTGATCTAGCCGCCACAACATCATCAAATGGGAACCTTACAAATGCAGATACCAACGGTGATGTGAAAATATTTGCAAATGGAACAGGTATTATTGAGATCGATAGGTTATCAATAAACAACACAGCAATAACTTCACTAGATACTAATGCAGACATCACACTGACCCCCAACGGCACGGGAAATGTCGTGCTGGGCAACTTCACTCTAAATGCAGATCAATCTGTGGGATCAGGCCAAGACAACTATGTGATGACTTATGATCACAGCACACAGACAATAGGTCTAGAGGCCTCGGCAGGTGGAGCCTCAGGTATCACATTCACAGGTGATGATTCCGCTGGCATCGCCATAGCAGACGGCGGACAACTTTACATACAAGGCGGCACGGGCATTACCACTTCTGCCAACTCGGATGGCACGATCACGATCACGGCATCAGGTGGATCTGGGCTCCAGTCAAGGACCACCAAGGCAGGATCCGCATCAATACAGGATGGCAGTACCACGGACATAGACATCACGGGATTCATCGGCTACGCTCTCTACAAGGTACAGACATCACACGCGGCAAGGGTCATAGTGTACACCAGTAACCAGGACAGGGACGCAGATGCCTCAAGGGCGGAAGGTGTTGACCCAACCGCTGACGCAGGCGTGATAGCGGAAGTGATCACAACGGGTGCTGAAACGGTGTTGATATCACCTGGCGCCATCGGATACAATGATGATTCCACTGTGACCACCAACATACCAATCAAGGTCACCAACAAGATCGGTGACTCGGCATCCACATCAATCACGGTCACACTACATCTCGTACAACTGGAGTCTTAAGGTGGAACTGTTTCAGGTCACACTTAAGAAGGGCGAGGACTCAAAGGCGTTCTACGATGACATGGAAACACCAGGTGGTGCTTTACACATTCCAGATAGACAGATTGAATGCACTCACAGACGACCAACTTCAAGAACCACAGGCTATATGCTCACAATGGAAGAAGCACAAGAAGTAGCCGATGACGACAGAGTAGAAGTAGTTGTACCACAGAGTGTTTTGGACAGAATCGTAGATAAACCAGCAAGTACTTTTACTGGTAGATTTGACAAAGGTGTCCCAAGCGGCACGGCGGCATTCACAAAAGCAAATGGCACAACAGGAATCAGGTATACTGTTGACCATAGAAATTGGGGTATACCAAGACACATTGAAACCACAAATAGAACCAATTGGTCATCAACAGCCGCAAGTCTAACAGACAGGTATGTTGATGATAGTGTAACATATTCAGCAAGTGGTAAAAATGTAGACATTGTTATTGTTGAAGTAGACACATTTAGCGACCACGCAGATTATTCAAGTAGAGTAGTAGACTATAACTGGGGTCAACACTACAACACAATTACCGGTGGAACAAACTACACATACAGCAACGCAGACGCTCGTGACAACTATTCAGCAGAAGATAATCATCCCACGGCAGTCACAAGTTATGCGGCAGGCACACTATATGGACTTGCTAACGATGCCAACATCTATATGTTTGACAAAGTTTACGAACGCTCAAAGTCAGGCGGTGGCAGTACAGATAGAACCTTTGCCTACATCAGAGAGTTCCACAGAACCAAAGCAGTGAATCCAGCAACAGGCAGGAAGAATCCTACCATTGTGAATGTGAGTTTGGGGACAGAAAATTTGATAGGTGGCGGTGCCGCTTTAATCCACTTCCAGGGTGTAACTTTAGACAACGGCACAGGCAATGATCTATCAGAAGCAGAACTAACAGCAAGAGGCATTGGCCCAGGTGACAAAGACTGGACCAGCGATCAAACTTTTACTGTAAATGCTCCAGCACCTGATAGTGATCAGCAAGATGCTATAACAGAAGGTATCATTGTGGTATCGTCAGGCGGCAACGACAACAGATACATTGATTTGCCTGGTGGCGACAACTGGGACAACTACATTGTTAGTGAAGCCGCTTATGCAAACCGGAACTACTTCTTTGGAGGTTATTATCCATTCAGAGATTATTACCATCGTGGCGACACCTATTCATTCAACGGTGCTATCAGTGTAGGTGCGTTAGGCACTAAAGCAGATAACGGCAAAGCAGACTTTAGCAATTGGGGTCCTGGTGTAGATGTATATGCCGCAGGTGTTGGTGTCTTTGGAGCAGGAGAGTCAGGTGCCATTGCTTTTGGTGTTCCGTATCCAGGACAGGAAGCAAATACACCAAACTGGGACACAGTACAGTCTGGATCAGGAACAAGTTATAGTGCGCCGTTCGTAACAGGTATGTTGGCTTGTTTGGCAGGAATATATCCTACGCTCACACAGTCACAGGCAAGAACATATTTACAAAACAATGCTGTCACAGGATTAATGGCAGACACAGCAGGAGGCATAACTGCAACCACCGACACAAGAGTGAGCATAGACGGTTCAGACATTGATAGGATTGCACTGTGGAAGAATCATAGAGCAACATCAGGCAACATGGCGTTCAACACATATAATAAAGACGTGAACACCAAGCCCACAACTGGCGCAATTTATCCTAGGACCAGGATCAGACGTCGAGGATAACCATAAATACCATTAAATTATGGCGAGAATTAACATAGACATAGGAACACTGGGCAATCCGGCCACGGGCGATACTTTACGTACGGCCATGATCAAGATCAACAACAATTTCACCGAAGTTTACTCGTTGGTCAGGGACGGTTCTTCTGGACTGATAGCCACCGACGTAACGAACGGTGACCTGAAATTACAGGCCAACGGAACAGGTAACATAGAGATAGACCAACTATCAATAAATGGTGACTCAATCACTTCGATAGCCACAAACGGTTCAGTGGACATCACTGGCAATGGCACGGGTGGCGTGAACATTGAAGCACTGAGTTTCAATGGGACAAGTATTTCAAGCACAGACAGTTCAAGGATCAACCTGAACGAGAACGTGACAGTGGACGGTGACCTTGTCGTGACAGGAACATTCACAATAAGCACAATGGACGCAGATTCAACAACAGTTTCAAACTTGGAAGTGGACAACTTCAAGGCGAGTGCAATAATCACAGTGGCGGAATCGCTGGCATCAAATGATTCAGACACAGCACTCGTGACAGCAGGTGCTGTTATTGACTACGTGGATGCACAGGATGCCAACATAGCCAGTGACACCCTAACTTTCACAAACAAGACCATTGATGCCAATGCAACAGGTAATAATATTTCGAACATTGACATAGGCAACATGACGGCCGCAGTTGTTGTAACGGAATCAGAGGGCATTGGATCAAATGACAATGACACAACAATTCCAACAAGTGCCGCAGTAAAAGATTACGTTGACAACAACGCAGGTGGTGGTTCAACAGGTGACATCACGTTCACAGGTTCAACAATATCAGCACCATCAAACGCAGACCTTACACTAAACGCGGGTGGAACAGGAAGTGTTGACATCGACGGAATACAGATAAAAGGCACAAGCATTTCGTCTACGGATTCAACACAGATCAACATCAACGAGAACGTCAGCATCGACGGAACACTAACAGTCGGCGGAGCATCGTTGAGTGGAA
>Ga0206124_10001492_pt1 | contig 18429 bp, 15 predicted proteins | sample Helgoland_Spring_3_FD_148671 | JGI IMG/M metagenome (GOLD analysis project Ga0206124, IMG submission 148671) | Pelagic subsurface seawater microbial communities from Kabeltonne, Helgoland, North Sea - Helgoland_Spring_Bloom_20160321_2 | ecosystem: Environmental > Aquatic > Marine > Epipelagic ... | reverse complement strand
ACAATTGATGATAAAAATAGAATTATTTATGATAGAAAAATGCAAGACGGACAAGGTTCTAAAATTTACGGGATAGAGGTTTGTAAATCACTTGATATGCCTTTTGATTTTATGAAAAATGCTGAAAGAATTAGAAAAGAAGTTGATGGTATCAATAAGGATATTGTTAAAAACAGAAAATCTAGATATAATAATAATGTAATTGTTGATAAATGTAAAATATGTGATAAAGACGCCGAAGAAACGCATCATATTTCTTATCAAGAGAACGCAAACGATGACGGGTATATCACGTCATTTCATAAGAATGCGAAGCATAATTTAGTGCCTTTATGTAAAGACTGTCATAGGAAGGAACACTCAGGGGATTTAAAAATAAAAGGATATATTGCAACCTCGGCTGGTGTGGTATTAGATTATAGTATTCATTAAAACTTATTTTTATTAATTTATATAAGCAAAATATATATATATATGTATAACAGATAAATAAATGCGTGTATTAAAGAGAAATAACGAATATGAAGATGTAAGTTTTGACAAGGTTTTGATGCGTTTAAAAAATTTGTCGCCTGACTTGCATATCAACGTATCGGAAATTGCACAAAAGGTGTGTACGCGTATATATGATGGTGTAAAAACATGCGAATTAGATGAATTAGCAGCTTATCTTTGTAGTAGTATGTCAATTGATAATCCAGATTACAGTACATTAGCGTCGCGCATTATTATATCTAACCATCAAAAGAATACTTCGCCTTCATTTAGTGAAACAGTGGGTATTCTTTATGATAACAAGGATATTAACGGTGAACACTCGCCATTAATTTCAGAAGAATTGTATGAGATTGTAAATAAAAATAAAGAGAAGCTAAATAATTACATTGATTATCAAAGAGATTTTCTATTTGATTATTTTGGTTTTAAAACGTTAGAAAGGGCTTATTTGATTAAAATTGATAAAAAGATAATTGAAAGACCTCAGCATTTGTGGATGCGTGTTTCATTGGGTATTCACGGAAATGATATTCGCGAAGTATTGCAAACGTACGATTTGATGAGTAAAAAATATTTTACACATGCTACACCTACACTATTTAATTCGGGAACAAAGAGGCCTCAGCTAAGCAGTTGTTTTTTATGCAGTGTAAATGACGATAGTATCAGTGGTATATATGATTCTTTGAAAGAAATGGCATTGATTTCTAAATATGCTGGTGGTATTGGTGTTCATATTCATCAAGTTCGTTCAAAAGGTAGTCATATCAGGGGTACAAATGGAACTTCAAATGGTATTATTCCAATGCTTCGCGTATTTAATAATACTGCTAGATATGTCGACCAAGCGGGAAAGAGACTTGGAAGTATAGCAGTATATTTAGAAACATGGCATAGCGATATTGAAGCATTTTTGGAGTTGAAAAAGAATCATGGTAGTGAAGAAGAAAGGTGCAGAGATTTATTCTTGGCACTATGGGTATCGGATTTATTTATGGAGCGTATTAAAGCTAATAAAAAATGGTCTCTCATGTGCCCCGATCAATGCAAGGGATTGAGCGAAGCTTATGGAGATGATTTTAAAATGCTTTATGAAAAGTATGAAAGTGAAGGTAAATATACAAAACAGGTAAATGCACAAGATTTATGGTTCAAAATTTTAGAAGCTCAAATTGAACAAGGAGTTCCATATATTCTTTATAAAGATGCTGCAAATAAAAAAAGTAATCAACAAAACTTAGGAACTATCAAGTCTAGTAATCTATGTGCCGAGGTTTTAATTTACTCTTCACCAGAAGAGACTGGTGTGTGCAATCTCGCTTCAATATGTTTGCCAACATATGTTAATAATGGAGTATTTGAATTTGATAAACTACATGAAGTAGTAAAAGTAGCTGCTAAAAATCTAAATAAAGTAATTGATATTAACTTTTATCCTGTTGAAAAAGCAAGAGTATCAAACTTGAAACATAGACCTATCGGTATAGGCGTACAAGGCTTAGCAGATGTATTTATGATGTTAAAATATCCATTTGAAAGCGAAGCTGCTGCTGAATTAAATAAACAAATTTTCGAAACTATTTATCATGCCGCCGTAGAATCTTCAATGGAATTATCAAAAAAGAGAAATAATATTATCACTGATATTTTGAATAATAATAGCGAAGAAGATATTACAAAATATGTTAATGAATTTGAGGAAGATATCATCAAAACTAAATATATTGGCGCATATAGTTCATTTGAAGGAAGCCCAATTTCACGTGGTTTATTCCAGTTTGATTTGTGGGGAGAAAAACCAAGTGACAGATATGATTGGGATAAATTGAGAGAAGATATTAAGTCTTTTGGAATTAGAAATAGTTTGCTAATTTCGCCAATGCCAACAGCATCTACGTCGCAAATCATGGGATTCAATGAAAGTTTTGAACCATTTACAAATAATATTTTTCAAAGAAAAACTCTAAGTGGTGAATTCATTGTTATTAATAAGTATTTGATCCGAGAATTAATGAGTAAAGGAATGTGGAACAAGGAGCTTAAAGATACTATTATTTTACACGAAGGCAGTATCCAGAATATTAAGGAAATAAGTAAAGAAATGAAGGAATTATATAAAACATCGTGGGAAATAAAACAACGTGTAATTATTGACATGTCGGCAGATAGAGGTAGATATATTTGTCAGACTCAAAGTTTAAATATATTTATGGAAGAGCCTGATTTTCAAAAATTGTCATCTATGCATTTTTATGGACACTCAAAGGGGCTCAAAACAGGTTCATATTATTTGCGAACAAAACCACGAGCGAAAACGCAACAATTCACGATTGATCCAGAATTTGCTAAACGAAAACTAAAATGCGCAGAAGATAATGAAGATAGTTGCGTATTATGTTCAGCATAATAGTTATCTATTAATATATTAGAAGCTATTGATAATGATAAAGGGAGGGAATATTGATTTCCAGCAACAACAGATGCAACAACAACAGATGCAACAACAACAGATGCAACAACAGCCTATGCAACCACAACCAGGTATTATAGGAACCGCATTAAATGATATAAAGGCTAATCAAAATGTATTAAATCCAATATACGAGACAACTGCTACAATAGGAATTGTTTATAATGTAGTAGTTACAATTGTGGTATCTATATTGTTTGGAATATTAATATATGTGGGATTTTATTTAAAAAACGTAGATATCAATAAGTCTGAAAATATATTAGGTAAATATAAAAATGTAAAATGCCGGGAAGATATAGTGAAGGACAAAGACGGAAATAATAAAACTGTAAATATTTGTTATGCGGAAATAGTCTATTCTGTTGATGAAAAAGAATACATTAAATCATATAAAGCGTCAAAAATAGTTAATGAAAATCAACCAGTAACTGTATATTATGACCCAAATAATCCCAATGATTTCATAGTTGAAAAAACCACTTATTATTTTGGATTGGGAATGATTATCGTTGGATTTATAATAATAGGATTAACATGGTTATGGTTAATACTATCTATTGCATTTAAACCCGTTGCTGCCGCATCTGGTGTTGGCGCTATCGGTGATGCATTAACATAAAAAATCATTTAAAGAAATAATTATCTTATTTTTATATAGGAAAAAATGGTTTATTCTAATTCGGGTTGTATTAATATATTTGATTTTGACAAAGTTGTGAAAAAGCTAAGAGCTTTTTTTGATAGCAAAGGCTTTATAGAGGTACACACACAAAACAGATTAAGTATTCTAGCAGCATGCGAGGATCCTAAAACAATAGCTACTTATGATTATAGTGATCAAGTTTGGCCTTTACCACAAACAGGGCAAATGTGGCTTGAATATGAAATGTTAAAAAACCCTGAAATTAGTGGATGTTATTGTGTGAGCACGAGTTATAGAAATGAACCAAATCCTGTTCCCGGACGCCATGATAAAATTTTTCCTATGTTTGAGTTTGAATTGAAAGGGGATATGGAGGATATGAAAAAAATGGAGATAGAATTATTGGATCATTTAGGATTTAATAAATTTTATAAAGATAGTAAATATCCCGAAGGAGATTATGTTGATATTGCAGAAAAATATGGTACAAAAGAACTTGAACACGAACACGAAGAAAGATTAAGACAGGATTACGGAGAAGTATTTTTCCTTAAAAATTTCCCAAATTATAGCTCGCCTTTTTGGAATATGAAGCAAGCAACAGATAGTAAAGTCGAAGGCGGACATGCTAAAAAAATAGATATCATAATTAACGGCATTGAAACAATTGGAAGTGCGCAAAGATCTTCTGATCCGGAAGAAATGCGTAAATTTTTCTATGAAATTAGTGATGGTGGTTATGCAAAAATCATATTTGATAAATTTTCCAAAGAGCGCGTTGAAGAAGAGCTAAACGAGTTTCTTGCACTTGACTTTTTTGAACGTTCCGGCGGAGGTATAGGAGTAACCAGATTAATAAGAGTTATGAAAGAAAACAATTTATTAGCCTGAATAATATTTTTTTTATAATATATATATATAAAAATAAATCGAATATAATATATATCAATGACTTCTAACTCCAATAAAGAAATGCTACTTAAACAAGACAACCGTCTTACCATTTTCCCAATTCAACATGAAGATATGTGGGATATGTATAAAAAAGCGGTGAGTGTTTTTTGGACGCCAGAAGAATTAGATTTGAGCAAAGACGTAGACGACTTTAATAAGCTAACTGATAATGAAAGGTATTTCATCAAACATATTTTAGCATTTTTTAGTTCAAGTGACACAATTGTAAATATTAATCTAGGAGAAAGATTTTTAAATGATGTACAAGTTTTGGAGGCTAAATTTTTTTATGCATTTCAAATGGCAATTGAAAATATTCATTCTGAAACATATTCATTATTGATTGACACTTATTTTAAAGAACCTAAGGAAAAATTAGAAGCACTAAATGCTATTAATTATATGCCATGTATTAAACAAAAAGCAGATTGGTGTTTTAAATGGATTGAAGATGAAAAAGCGGCTTTCTCGCAAAGATTATTGGCATTTGCTCTTGTAGAAGGTGTATTTTTCAGCGGTGCTTTTTGCAGTATTTTCTGGCTAAAAGAACGCGGATTAATGCAAGGATTGTCTTTTTCTAATGAATTAATTAGTCGCGATGAAGCAATGCATGTCGAGTTTGCTGTTCTACTTTACTCTAAAATTGAAAATAGACTTCCTCAATCAACAGTTCATCAAATAGTTAAAGAAGCTGTTGAAGTTGAGAAAACATTTATTAATGACAGTATTCCTTGTTCTATGCTGGGAATGAATGCAGACCTCATGTGCTTATATATTGAATTTGTTGCAGATAGATTATTGACCCAGCTAAATTATGATAAAATTTGGAATTCCGCGAATCCTTTTCCTTTCATGGAACGCATTTCGATAGAATCTAAATCCAATTTCTTTGAAAGTCGCGTATCACAATATAGCAAAGCAAATGTGGGGGGCAATCAAGAACATTCTGAATTGCGCAAATTTAGTCTAGAAGCAGATTTTTGATATACTTAAAGATATTAAAATATATTTAGTTATGTCTAAATTATATTATGAATAAATTTTTCAATATTTTTAATGAAATAAAAAAACAAATTATATATATAATAAATGATGGTGATGTTGTTTATTCCCATAATTATATCACATGTTTAAATGAAATATTATGTGTGCTAAAAAATACATTATATAAAATACAGGATATATATTATAAATATGTATTACATCCAAAATTAAAAAAACTTTAATATTTTTTATGCTATTTGTTAAGAGATATCTTGTTGTGATAAACATAATTTAATTTCTCCCAATGATGCAATTGTATATCTCAAAATTATTGGATAATTATTTTTAAGATATATTTCAACATTATTTGACAAATTAGTACATTTAGTAAATATTGATAAATATTTGAGACTAAATATACCTTGGATTATTTCCTGGTCTTCGCTTGTTTTTTTTATTGTGATTGATTGTGATTTTTCTGACCCTAATATAGTTTCTTGATGGCAAAAATCTCCTTTGCAGCTTAGTGTTAATTTATCACCAATATTTCTAAATTCAATAAATTCTGCTAAATTATGCATATCTCTAATAATTTTTTGCAAATAATTTGAAGGCATATTAATAGTGGTATGAAAATCTACTGGTGGTATTTGTATATTCAAAACATCTATGTCTAATACTGATAATTTATAATTGGTTTTATAATTTTTATCATTATTATCTATGGTTATCCCCAAATGATTAGGGTCATCCTTCAATATATATAATGATAATATATCATTATTTGTGATTGTTTTAATCAAAGCATGCAATCTTAACATGTTAATGCCAACATATGTTTTCTTCGAACACTCATATATTTCAAATTTATCAGCTTCTAATTTTAAATGTATTAATACAATATGTGTATTATCCATAGCAACAATTTTAATACCAGTTTCATCTATTTCTAAATTAACATCCATCAAAATCTCTTTTAAAGCATCTATAACTTGCTTAAATGTTGACGCCTGTATTGTTTTTATGTTTAAAATATATTCGCTGTTATTATTCTCCATATCAATAATTATTTATTAATAATAATTCCTTAAATAATAATATATAACTAATTATTCAGCCCAGAGCTAGCATTTTAAATTAATATTGGTCGAACTTATAAATGGCAATGGTTTTAATAAAATAAGTATTATAAGTAAACTTATAAGAGCATTCAACCAATAACTATTTGGATTTAATAATTTTTTAATAGTTCTATATTTAAATTTATTAAAACTATCGCCATAAATACGATATAATACTATATCCTTGTCAATCGATTCAAGCAATTCTTTATGATATATATTATAATATTTTTTTAATACAATATTGGCAAATGCAAATACTATTATTCCGGTAACTAAACCTTTAATAAATAAATCTTTAAAGGTTGTTCTCTTCGCTTCATTCATTAAATTAATAAAGCTTTTTTTATCATCTACATCATTAATAGCATAATCTCTCAATTTTTTTAAATAATCTCCATAATTTTGATGTGTGCTCTTTTCGCAATCCTTCAAAAATTCCTTTGTTAATAAAGATGTTAATAGTACAATATTCATATTTTTTGTTTCATCATCTTTCTTATTATAATACACTTCATCATTCCCACCAAATGGATTAATAGCGCGACCTGCCTTAGCTAATAATTCAAATATTGAAGTAAAATTTGTTTTTAAAAAATTTAATTCACTAATTATACAGTTTATATCAGAAAAAACATATCCAATATATTTTAATATGTAGTTGGTAAATATATTTTCTAACCAACTCTCAGCAGGTTTTTTAAATGATTCAATAGTATAATATACTTCTTTGCCTTCGTTCTTGCCTATAATAAGTATTTCTTCGAGTTCATCGTATATAGGTGATAAGCTTTCAGCTATATTATTAAATTTTTTGTCTATATCTTTTTTACTTACATTATACATTTCTGATATATCATCAATATATATTACAGTAGGTTTAACAATTTTTGTGTCAACAATATCATCAGCGACTTTAACCATATTATATCTTCTTCTCATATTTTTATCACTATCACTTATCTGACAATTTATTAAAAATTTATGAAAAATTTTAACTACATCTACATTTGTTTTTGCCACTTGCACTGCTGGCGCTGGTGGTGCTCCATTTATGTCACATAGGTCCTTGCAAAGTAGCAAAAATTCCAAACAAGTATCTTTTGATTCTTTAAACCTTGACTTTGCTGATATAATAATTCTCTCGTAATCATCTTTGTTGTTAAAATTACTTTTATTTGTATTTTTAATAATATCTATAAGAGTATCTTTATCTTCTTGTAATTTTATTTTCATATATTGTGCAAACAAATAGCTTTCAAAAGTTTCTTCTAGATCATTATATTCCTTATACTCTTTGTCAACTGGGTTGTCCCACCATGTATATTTATTACTTAAATATAGCATTGCAAATGCAGAAAGTATGCCTAATATTATTATGTCTTTAAATTCCGACCAAAAAGAAAATTCAAATGGATTTACTTCTATTACTTGTCTTGCTATTAACTGACTAAAATACGTTAAAATTATCATAATAACATAAAGTGTAAATATCATTTTAAAAATTTTTAATGATATTGTATTAATATTTGTTGTCAATATAACATCATTATTATATTTAGTACAGGTTCCATTAACAATATATGAATTAGATAATATTTTATATCCAAACATTGAAGATACTGGTATTACTTCCCAGTGATGATTAGCATCATTATCACTATCATACCATACAAATAAAGAATTGTACACACAATTCAAAAATACAAGCCCGGCTATTATAAATGTAATAATAATAAATATTAAACTTAATTTTTGCCTAATAATTGTAAATTTATTCATTTAAGTATAAATGACTTTCTTATTTACTATAATATTTTAAATTACACCATATATTGCGGTTTCAATTTCCTCCTTTGCAACTACAATAGCTGCAACCATGATCTTAATGTTTGCTTTTAATTCAGGTGTATTCTCGTCATAAGTTAACATAGAAAATAATATTATCAATATTACTACAAAGTTTAATCCCATTTCAAGAGCCAAATACAAATTGAAAAAATATACTGGTGTAAAAAAATTTAAATTTTCATTCGCATTTTTAATATTACCTGTAAATAATTTTATTTTGTCTTCTATCAGAACTTTAACATGCTCGTATTTATTTATCTCTTTGCCATCCCTATCTTTACAATTTTTAAAAATGTAATTATTAATTATACTATTAATATTGTTCAATTGATTATTAGTCTGTTCGTGATCTAATTTTTCATATAACAAAGATCTTAGTGTTATTGTATATTCAATATCTTTATCTATATCTTTATCACCAACTTTCACAATTTGTCCTAATATTAATTTATTCAATTTTATCAATATATATGGATCATCTTTGTTATTAGATACAAAGTAAATATAAATAATAATAATAAATAATTGTGATGCGAGAATCCTATCTTCATTGTTTTTATCAGCGGCAAACGCTGCTGCGCCATGCACACTGTATTCTGCACCACATGTTATGCTAGTTTTGTGTGCATTCAAACATGTATTTATATATTCTTTTAAATTAAATAATTTATCATAATTACTAATATTAAATTTTTTGTTAACTACTAACATTTTTTTAGTAAATAATTCTAGTTGTGCTTTACTATCATTTACAGGGTCAGCAAAATCTATAATAGTATCTCTTTTTTCAAGGTTTCCAATATGGGATAATTTTAGTAAATTTCCAATCGTATTATTATAGTTACCAGAACCTGGTGTTGCCACCTCAGCGGCAACACCAGGTTCTGCTAATTGTAGTGCTTCGTTGGCTTTTTTTGTGTCGGCTCCTGTTGCTGCTAATACTTCTGCTTTTGCGTTGTCTAATTCTTTTCTGGCAGCAGATAACGCTTTTTTACTTTCTGTATTTATTAACGAGCCATCAATAAGCATATTTACTTCACCTTGCATTTGTAAATCAGTTTTAGTAATTTCTTTATACATACCATGAATTCTATCATAAACATTATCAATAAATAGTTTTTTATATAATATACTATGAAGCATACAGTACAATAAAATTACTATTATTATAATTATCGTACTGAATTTTTTATTGTATACATATCTAAATATATTAATTGAATCTATTTCATTAATTTCATCATCTTTAATTGTTGATAATAAATTTCCTACAAATGTATATATAATTTTAATAATGAATATTAGTAATATTATAAATAATACTAATAATACCATTTCATAAAATCTATTATTCAAATGTACGTATAAATTTGTGGTATTTTCATCATGTAACGCATAAATATACCGTAATTCCCATAAAAATTTAAAGAGATTATCAAAAAATCCCAAATCTTCATTTATTTTTTCATATTTACAATATACATTAGGCTCCTTATCCTTAATTGGTGATTTTATATAAATATAATTATCTGGTTTATTGTTTGCTATCGCATCTTCAATTTGTTTTTCAATATAAGAATAATCATAATAATAAACTACGTCTTTAAAATCATTATTAGCATCTTCCTCTTTCACCGGCTCACGATCGGGCACAGTAGTGCTGCCTGTGGCGTCTGTAAAATATTCATCAGTTTTATTAAATCTAATATGTCTTTTTTTATCCAATAAATAAACGTACTTTATTAACATATAATTATATATTTGGTCTAATTTAAAAAATGGCGAATTATTATATGTATATTCTCGTCTAAGAGCATTAATACTATATACACTATATAGCGTATAATTAATAACTGTAATTAATGTAATTAAAAATATCAAGCCGATTGCAAAAAATGTTATATAATAAATTATTAATTCAGCAGTATCATTTTCCATGATTATATTAATCCCTTAATTAATATCTATAAATTAATAATTATCGAACCTATTATCAAAACAAATGGAGTTATAATAAATGTCAATGTTTTATAATTATTAAAGAACCATTCTTCGAAAGTTGTACTAAACCATCCTGTTTCAATGCCAAAAAATATTAATGCGAATATTGATACTAAAAAGCCAGACATTGTAATAAATAATAACCAAATTTTATAATAAATTGTATTATCGTCGTGATAATTATTAATATTTTTTGAATAATTTGCGAGTTTAGTTTTAATATTATTATATTTTTCTCTTAATTTACTCTCGTCAATTTGATAGTTGTCTGCTTCTATATTTTGAACGGCATCATTAGTGTAATCATATGGTCCTATAAAATAGCTCTTATCTTGAACATCCTCATATTCAGGTAGTAAAGCATCTTTTTTGTAATTTGTCAATAAAGAGTAAAAACACTTGTGAGTATCTGGTATAAAATCCGTTATGGGTTCCAATGGATTGGATTTTATTTTAACCATTCCAAATCTGCTATCATAACTTACTATATGTGTTATCATTAACCTCAATCGTTGATTTACTGCTTCTTCTCCGGTACCCTCCCCAAACATCACCTGCATTTGAGTTTTATTATCATCCGTTACTGTAATACTATTATGATATATTTTTAATTTATCTTTTAAGGGTAAACCATCTTCTTTAATTAATATTTTATATAAATCTGAAATTATATATGTATCAAACTCGTCATTTATGGATTTCATATTTACATACACTTCTTTGTCAATATTGTTGTAATTATTAAAATAATTATAGGTATAATACAATAATATAATTAACATAGCAAGTATATATCTAGATAAATATTTCAAAAAATTGTAATCACTCTTATTTGTTAAATCTTCGTTATAATATTTACTATAAATAAGTAACTTAATTTCCTTTTCAATTCTAACATATGATAAAGCATCAGCTAAATAATTGAACCAAAATATTATAAATAATACAATATATATAGCAAACCACGTTATTATTTGCCAATCTACAATCATACCATTCGTTTCAGATAAATCACAATATCTTTTATATAAACTATCATTATAAGGACTCTTGGTCATTACAGGTTCAGAAACCTTATTATAACGACTTATTAGAAATGATAGTAGATCTGATGTATTTAATAAAAATATACTCGTAAATAATGTAATAATAAAAAACAGAAAAAAATTATCTTTTATCTTAGTATTGTCGTTATTATAAATTCGAATAATTTTATCAGCTATATCTTTTAAAAAACTCATATATTACCTTAATATATATATTTAGAAAAATAATTAATTATATTGCTTTAAATATCCATAATAGCAAGAATATTCCTATTGGATAACTTATTCTTAATAATAATTCTTGGAAATCAGTTAATACATTATCTCCAATATACTTACTTATATAAAATGTTATCATTCTATCTATTGATATACCTAAAACAATTACTAATGAAAATAATGCGAGTTTAATAACCTCCCCTTTTTTCATATTCATTCTATCCATGAAATTGTATTCCATTTTTCTTCTGGATTGCCCTTCCGATTCAGGTTTTTGAACAGGTTTTTGTTGTACCGTTTGTGCTTGCTGTACCTGTTGTTGCATCTGTTGTTGCATCTGTTGTTGCATCTGTTGTTGCTGCATCTGCTGTAACTGTTGTTGCTGTTGTTGTTGTTGTTGTTTTTCTTCTTGGTCTACTGTATTTTGTGATGCCATTTTATGTAATTGTTGGCCAGATAATTGGGAAGAATACATTCCCCCGTCTTTTGCACCCATTTGATCACCCATTAAATTATCCTCTGGACCATATAATAAGTTTAAATCTGTCATTAATACCCTACTTATATTAAAATAAATTTATTATTTTATAAATAAATTATCTTTTAGTATAACAGATTATAATAATGAAAAATATTGATTATGAAATGATATTTAATTATATTTCATTAATACTTGCTATATCTATTTTTATAATAATACTTTATACTTGTTATACAAAAAATAATATTGAAAATTTTGAAACAGAAAAAGTAACTGCTACAGGCAAAGCTATAATCGGTGGTGTGTCAAAAGTAGAAGTTACAAATGGTGGTTCTGGTGTTAAAGAAGGTACTACTATTGAATTTAGTGAACCCGAAGATGGCGAAAAAGCAGAAGGAATAGCTACTATAAGTGATGGAAAAGTAACTGAAATCAAAGTAACTAAGAGCGGTAAAGGATATACATCTGCACCAACAGTAAGCTTGAAAGGTGCCGGTACAGGATTAGAAACAACTGTAACACTTGGTGCTTTATCTCATATAAAAATAACAAATCCAGGTAAAGGTTACGGTTCTGTTCCAACAATAGATATTGGTGACTCTCATGCTGATGGTGTTAAAGCTGAACTAACAGCGGTAGTTACTAATGGTGAAATAACAAGTGTTACCATTAATAATGCCGGTGATGGATATAAAGCAGATTTCGATGTTACATTCCAAAGCCCACAAGAAGCCGAGGATGATAGTAATCCAATTCTCTCACTTGGAGATAAAAAAGACGAAGTATTAAAATTATTAGAATCTTGTAAAAAAATAGATGATGATAAAAAGGAACAAATTAAAAAAAATATAAATGATGACACATTAAAGAAATTAGAAGTTGAAGAATTAATATCCATTTTAAATAAATAAATTAGGCTTCTTCCGATTCATCTGATGATTCATCAGACAATTCTTTATTAACAAAAAATTTGTTATATTGTTGTAATTTCACCCCTTCCTCACTATACATATTTTCTTTTTTCTTATAATCCATAATATTATCCCTTGAAAAATCTTCTTCTTCATCATCGCTATCTCCTTCAATTTCTTGCTGATTATATTGATATTCAATATAATTCATTTTATATTCGGGATTTAATATAGATCCTTGTGGAAACTTATTTTGCGTAGGTTCATAATAATATATTGCAAATACAATGTTGTGATTTACTCCTTTAAAATCATATAATGTTCCCTTATTTGTTTCAAAACGCAATGTCATCTTTGCTAGTTTCCCAATTGGATGAAACTCTCTTACTGGTAATTTAGTAATACTTAATCTTTCACTATTAATACCTACGTTATCTACCCTGAATTTTGCTAAACCTAATGAAAACTTTGAATATGATAATGACCCGTATAAATGTGCTTCTATTTCCGGACATTTCATTATTATGTACTTATTTCCTATAAAATAAATTATACCAGGTGATACTATTTTATATATGTCTACAAAACCATCATTAAATTCTTTTACAGGATTATCATTTAAATTACTATGAAAAATTCTATTCATATTATCATTATATCTATATATTTCTTTATAAACATATTTTTCCGGCGAGTCACCATTAGCATATAAATCAAATCCTAAATTTTCTGATATAGTTGATCTTTTCATATCTAGAATAAATGGTTTTTTAGAATATATGTCCAATAAATTAGTGAGTTCTGATGGGTCTGAATGCTCCTTAAAACCTATCTCAAAATTAAATAATTCATCATAATTTGAAAAAAATGTTTTTAATGTATAATCACCCGGCATTATCTCAATTTTATTAAAAACATCTTTATAATCTATTGTAACATGATAACCTGAATTAACAACAGTGTTATTTATTATAGTATCCATCTTATACCAAATTATCAAATTGCTGAAAATACTTGTATGAACATTGATTATACAATTTTTTAATTCCCCTTCATTAAGTACCTTATTATATATTTTGAAATCTTTTATATTAAGAATGGCCGTATCCCAGTCGCCATAGTTCAATTCAAACTTTTTACCAATATATTTATCAGTATAAAAAACATTCTTAATACCCAAAGATGAATTATGGTTCTTTGAAGAATCCGTTGTTGCATTTAAATATATTTGCCAAGTATTATTATCTGATATTGTCCATGCTACATGTGTTTCATAGCTCAAATTAATATTATTAATTATTTTTTCATTTGTTTCATTACCTATTCTAAAAAGTATATTATAGGTTTGTGTAGCACTATTTTGTCTAATTAATTTCACAATTATTGGCGTATCCTCAGATGTTTTAGGATTAATTAAGTGATTATATCTAAAATCTAATACTGTATATGAATTATCTGCATCAATATCAGATTTATATAATGAAAAAGCTGTTAATTTAAAACTAATAGTTATACCTTTGCTATTTCCTCCAATACCGCCAGAATTATATATATTATACAAATTTACTACATTCTTAATATATACAAACTTACGGTCTATAATTCTTAAAAAAGTATCCTCTATATTTGTATTATACACTTCAATGTCACAATTATTTGTATCATTTACACCATCTGTTATTAACACATCATCATCTCCCGTACCAATATAATAATATATTGAATTATTTTCTATATCAACATTATACATTGTCCTAGGTATACTTGCATCTATAATTTCCATTGCTATAATATTCCTAAATGGAGCACTGAATTCAATAACATAATTATTAGGATTCGGGTAAATAAGCCTATCTCTTTCATTACTATCAATCAAAAACGTATACGTCTGTTTAATACTGTTAGCTTTTAAATAGTTAATATCTTCAATAGACATCTCTTCTAATTATAATTGATATTCTTATGTTTTAAATACTTAGAAAAAAAGAGTACATAATTAATAAAATCTCTTAAATTTATAAAAGTTTATAAAAATCATAGAAAAATAAAATTATGTACTCAAAATATAGTCTGTTTTAAAGTTTTACTTTTTCCCTTTATCTTTTTAACTAAGCCTTTTAATTTCGGAAAGTATTTTACAATAAACACTGTTATATCGTCATCGTTTCTACATTTATATATTTTGAGAAACTCATTAAAATATACATATAATATCGTTTTATATACGATATAACAATAACAATTTGTTTTTTCAAACCATTTATTAGATCCTTGATGGTCTAATACATTTTTAGCTAATTTCAAACTATGTTCTTTATCTTTTTTTAGTAACTGTTTAAAACTTTTACGAGTTTCCAATGAATAAAATATGGTGTTTAAAATACAAGCAAAGGTTTCTATTATTGCTTCATTTGGTATCAATATCTGATTATCACTTATATTACTTAATTTTTTTAATATTTGTAAATTATGAGGTTTCCATCCATCATAATGCATTATAGTATTATGATGCAATAATTCATGTAATATCACTTTCTCATAATCTTGATATCTGACAATATATATATCATTACCATTTATGTATGTAAAACCACCATTAATATTAACTGCTTCAACAATATTATTTTTCTTAGGAAGACTACGTTTACCAGGATACATTATTATAAAGTAATTGAAATGTTTAGGTATATTATATAATCTGGTTGTTAAATATACGCGATAAATACTTTTACATAAATGTTCTTTCTTTGCTTTGCTAAGATTACCTTTAATTAATATGTTAAAAACGATAGTTTTGTAAGTTAATTTAAAACATTTATTACAATTATTAAAATAATCCATGACAAAATCCCAACCAAAAAAGCCATCATTTGTAAGTAAGCGCCCGACAGCTTTAAAATTATCACAATGCGATTCTTTGATGATACATTGTTTAATATCAAAGTTATAAGCCTTTTTAAACGCACTATACAAATTATCTATGTGTTTAGGACAATTAATATTCATTATTTATGAAAAATTGCTTGCACTCCTTAATAATGTTGGATATATATTTATTTTTATCCTCTTTTAATTTTGTACCTATAAATAATAGTTTTGAAGATATTATATCAGATTTACTATTTTCTTTTTCTGTTTTTTTAGCCCAAAAAATTGATCTTTCAATAAATGCTTTACACACTATGGTTTTGATAGCGTATTTAAGCTTCTCGTTCTTATTATCAATATACCACATAGTATCTTCAAGATATTCCCATACATTATTTTCAATATATCTAAAATTATTTTTTAGAATTATATATATAACATTTGCTATGTCATAATCGCTACTATTTGTAATACATCCGTCGATTATATTATCCATTAAATATATAATATATATATAAAATAAATAATATAATGCTTATTTATAAAAATGGTAGTGTCAAGGGTAATAAATGTAGTGCCGATAGTACATATAAAGAGTGCAACGCAGCACTTGATCCAACTAAAAATAATGGCTCATTCTTAAAGAAAGAAAGATGTGTTAATTTAACTTTTGAAGAATATAATGAAAAAGACTATTTAAATGATAATATTTTTTGCGAAGAGTTTGATGTTAAACTTACAAATATAAAAAGTGAAATAAAAAGAAGATTAAAATTATTAAGAGATACTAAAATGATAGATGCGTATCAATCAAGACTACCATTACCGATATATATTATGATTGCAAAAAAAATAGAATATGATGGTAATGATAAAAATGCTAATACAGTTAAGGTATTCTTAGATGAACTTGATGATCCTGAAATGATAAAAAATCTAGAAAATTTGCAAGAAGCTTTTAAAAAAACATCAATGGTGAAATATACCTTTCAAGGAAAATATGCTGTTGTTATTTATATTCCAAATTTAATGAAAATAACAAAGGGAAAAAATACTAATAAATATACTTATTTTCCATCACTTGAATCGGCATCTCAACAAAATAAATGGATGAATTTTATTGTCAGTAAAAATTCAATGTATTTTCGGGCAGTAAAACAAGATTACGATTATACAAAAGAAGTTATTGACAAAAAAGGAAGGGATGAATATTGGGATATGAAGGAAGAAGATAGGCAAGAACTGAATAAGGGAATTAGAAAAAAAAATCGCGATAGTTGGGAACATGATTTATTATATTATGAACTAGAAAAAACCTGCTTAAATGCAGGGTGTGTTTCTGATATTGGTGAAGATTTTGAAGAATTAGTACCTAAATATAGCCAGGATGGTGCTGAAATGGATAATAATTCTAAGAAAAAATCACCTTATTATCCATCAAAATGTTTTCAAACAAAGAATTACAAAGATTATATGTTTGATGATAGTGGTTTAGGTGAAGAAGAAGCTATTGAAAAAAAAGAAAAATATGCCGAGGAAGCAATTGATTTAATAAAAAAAAAATATAAATCAGCAAAAAAAGCAAAGAAAGATATTGAAAATGGTAAAGAACCGGGTGACGATTATTTTAGTGGTCCATTTGACTCTTTAATTAAAACTTCTGTCGCAGAAGCAAGAAGTGAAGTATATGATAAGGCTGGAAAAAAAGGACATCAATACTCAAAATCTTTTAATAATAATATTTTAAAAGATTTTGCCAGACGTAATAATAAATATCCTGGTATTCCCGAAATGACTTACGTTTTATATAAATTAGATGAAACAAATAGCGATTTTAAAGACATGGTCCATTATATGCCTTGGGGAAGGGATTGTGTGTTACTAACACAAGAATATGTGCTTAATGAAGGTGAAGTAATAAGAATGGATGATGTTATAGTAGATATAAAAACATTAGATACCACAGTAAATCAAATGGCGCTAAAATCATTTAATGATACATTTAAAATTAAATTTAACGATAGTAATGGAAAATTATCTGTTTATAAAAATGACAATAATATAGGTGTATTGAGAGGTACTAATAGTATTAATCTGAAAGATTATTATAATAGAACATTAAAATGCGAACTTAATAATATACATTTATATGGCGAAGACATACATGGACAAAATGATAATCGTGGAACTTTACAATTGACAATTAAAGATGAAAAGGCAAAAATACCGTGCAGTATAATTGTTGATCCCAAAACAGGATTTTTAGTAATCTATGATTTAGGATTTAATGTTGTTAATTAATACGTATTATATAAACCTTATAGAAATATTTTATTAATAGATAATAAAACAATATATTAGGAAAGTATGATTAGTAAC
>Ga0206124_10001491_pt1 | contig 18430 bp, 8 predicted proteins | sample Helgoland_Spring_3_FD_148671 | JGI IMG/M metagenome (GOLD analysis project Ga0206124, IMG submission 148671) | Pelagic subsurface seawater microbial communities from Kabeltonne, Helgoland, North Sea - Helgoland_Spring_Bloom_20160321_2 | ecosystem: Environmental > Aquatic > Marine > Epipelagic ... | reverse complement strand
TCATAACCAATGGAAGAGAATAGCTCTTGGCCCCATCGGTTATATACCTTGACTGTCGCCGTTGGGAAAAATTCCAATCCCCCTACAATCCACTCGTCGTTGTATCCATCGCCATTGGGTGTTATCGCTTCGGCAATAAAGAAGCATCCTATGGTTGGCTCAACCACGACGACGTCCGTCAAGGTGCAGCCCAAACTATCCGTCACCACCACGGAATAAGTGTCTTCAAAAAGCCCAGTGGCTGTCGCTGTTGTCTGAGCCAGTAGATCACTCCACAAGAATTCGACCGGCTGGTAACCGCCAACCAGAGAGGCGGTAGCGGTGCCATCTTGCTCGTTCCAACAGGTAACGGGAGAACTGAGCATATTTAAGATCATATCTGTCACCTCATCAGCAGCAACCACAAACGCTGTGTCTTCCACGCATCCTGTGGAATCGATTGCGGTGACATTGTATACTCCTTCATAGAGGTTGAACAGGTCGATGCCTTCTTGTGCGATTTCCCAAACAATGTCTCCGGTCCCTCCAATTGGGAATACATTCACGGCTCCATCGCTCATTCCAGTGCAGGTCACATTGGTGACATCAATCAACACTTCAATGGGGTCGGGCTCTAAGATTTCAAATTGTGTAGAATCCTCACACAAATTGCCATCGATCACATTGGCTGTATAAGGTCCCGCGCAAAGGGCGTTAAAATCAAAATCATCCGTCCCATTCAGTGTGAGAATTACCGCACCCGTTCCCCCTGAAAAGTCGACTACTGCCGATCCGTCGCAATCCCCGCCACAAACCACTTCTTCCAGCACCAACCATTCTACCATTAACGAATCGGGTTCAATGATTTCTGAATTGCCGACCATTGAACAACCGTTTTCATCTTCCACCATCACTTCGATGGGACCTGGAGCAAGGTTTTCGAGGGTATAAGGCAGTGATTCTTCCGCTGGCTCGATAAGTGACAGCGCTCCAGTCCCTCCGATGCCAGAAACAGAAAGCATCCCATCATCGAAAGAAGTACAAGAAACATCAAATGGTTCCAAAATCAATTGGATGGGGTCCGGCTCAATCAGCAGTTGCGGATCAGAACTCACAACACACCCCGCAGCGTCCAAAACACTCAAAACAAATGATCCTGCTCCTACATTGAAACAAGTGTCCTCAACAAAGCCCTCAGCTGGAGGGTCTACCTGAAACAGCAGGGCACCAGTCCCTCCCGAAGCATTTTCGACACAAAGGCTACCATTCGCCTCACCAAAACACGTCACATCCAGAATTGAAACATCAAATGAAATCAGCTCCGGCGAATTCACGACAAAGGTGTCCTGAACTACACATCCATTCAAGTCGGTCGCATTCGCCAAATAAACTCCTGCGCACAAGGCATCCAGTTCCCATTCCATCTCATCCTCATCCACTACCGAATAATCAAAATCACCTGTCCCACCAAATGCTTCAATGTCTGCAACCCCATCACATTCATCGGCACAAATCAAATCTGTGACTACAACCTCAACGGTCACGGGATCAGGCTCAACTAAGCTGACTTCAGCCGAAACAGAACACTCATTTGCATCGGTCACCACGAGAAGGTAATCCGCGGGTTGAACGTTGGTCAAATCAATCGAGACAAAATCAACTCCAGCGATATTCTCATTCAGTGCGGGCGACCCCGTAAGGACCAACTCCCCTGTCCCCCCGGACATGAAACCAGTGATGGCACCATCGTTGTAATCAAAACATGTGATGTCGCTCGCGGTAACTTCCAATTCGAGTGGCTCAATGCACGAAATCGTAATGCTCGTATCCACTTGGCAACCATTTTGATCTTCCACCTGAAACTCCCATTCTCCGTTGCCGTTGACGCAATCCAGTTCCAACCATTGGTAGTCTCCGTTCGGGGCCAGACCAGAGCCAACATTTTCAGCTGAGAAGGCCACGATATCAAGGGTACCCGTCCCGCCATCAAAGGTCAGTTGGACGGCTGCCGTCAAAGAGTCTGCACAAACATTATCCTCGAGCAACTCCCAAGATGCGAGCAATTCGAGCGGCTCCGTAAAGCCAAATGTATCTGAGGTATCACGGCAGGTATTGCCGTCGACAATGGCAACGTAATAGTCCCCCTCCTCAATGCCACTAAATGTCACGTTATCCACTTGACTCGCTACCAACGATTGATCGATGGCGTTGTAGAGCTCATAAGTGATTGGTTGAACTCCGTTGACCGCCACATCGACGACCGCCAAATCACCATAGCAATCAATGCCTTGCATCACCTCAATTTGCGCATCAGAGGTCAGGTAGTTTGCGCAAGGGTTAGGAACTTCTAACGGATTTCCTCCCTCCGCATTGGCATCAATGCAGTAATCCTGGATATCATCATTGTCCCCTTCAATGAAGACATTAAAGCAGGCACTTATTGAGAATCCACCGCAGGTAGTCACTTGAGCAATCTTAATCCTCAAATCTTCACCCGCCTCAACTGCGACATCCGGAAGCACAAAAAGGCTACCATCAACAACGGTCTCAGAGCACATTGCTGTCGACGTATAAGCAGGATTTCCAATCAAGCTCTGTTCTGTTGCGTTCATCCCAATGGTCCAGTACGAGTCGAACTCAATTTCTGGAAAAGAGGGAAAGAAAGCTGCGTTCTGGGCTCCACCGAGGAGAACGTCGCCAAATAAAGGATTGAAACAACCACATGGCGCATTGATGAACATCGGAGCCACATCGAACGCCTCAACGTCCGAATAAATGGCAATCAACTTATCGGTCTCATTCATGAAGTTTGCGTAAACCTCATAGGTGACATAGCCATAGAGATCCTCAAAAAGCAATGTACCAGCGGTCGTGGGATGAGGCTCCGTCGCCTCATAAAAGGCGGTATCCACCTCCCATGTGATGTCAATCAATTGCGCATGCAATTGAGCGGGCAGGAGGATCAGTGAGAAAAATCCCAACAAGAGGCAAAATTGCTTCGCGCGGATCTTTGCAGGACTCAATATATCTGTAGCAGGATATGGCATTTTCCAGGGGTTCGGGTGTCAGGGATAAGACGCATTTCAACTCAGGGACGTTGCACGGCTTTTTCCATTGAGAGCGCAAAATAACAGAAATCCGGCAGAAGTGGGATGGATTTCTCAAGTTGCAACCTGTGGGACCGGATGGACCAACGAATTGTCCGCGGTCTTTCGTGTTCAGGCGCCGCGCAGCTTGCTCACCTCTTTTTCAGTCAACAGGCGCCATTTCCCGGGCGCAGTGTCCAATTCGAGCGACATGACCCGAATACGTTTCAATCGAATCACGCGATGCCCCAGTGCTTCGCACATTCTTCGAATCTGGCGGTTCAACCCCTGAACCAAAATAATTCGGAATTGATTGGAGGACATTCGCGTCACCCTGCACGGCCGAGTAAACGTGTCAAGTATGGAAACCCCCGTGGACATGGTTTGGATAAACTCGTCATCAAATGGACGATTGAGGGTGACGATGTACTCTTTTTCATGGCCATTTCGTTCGCGCAATATGTGGTTCACAATGTCGCCGTCATCCGTCAACAGGATCAATCCTTCGCTCATTTTGTCCAAGCGTCCCACTGGAAAAATCCGAGTGGGGTATTTGACAAAATCAATGATGTTGTCTTTCTCACGCTTCGTGTCCGTTGTGCAAACGATCCCCACTGGCTTGTTCAGCGCGATGTAAACAGGTGCCGTCTCATCATTTTTTTTGACTTCAATCCCATTTACGGTCACCACATCCCCCGGCATCACCTTGGTTCCTGGCACCGATACCACGCCGTTGATTTTCACAGCGCCCTTCTCGATAAGCTTATCGGCTGCTCTCCTTGAGCAGTGGCCCACTTGCGTGAAATATTTGTTGATCCTCGTTCCTTCTGGTGCATCATTCATGGTGCGAAAATAACGCATGCAGGCAACGGAGGCTAAAATCCTACCTTTGCATTACCCTACTGGCTCGCAGATGACCTGCGCCATCAATGATATGGTCTACTGGAATGGAAAAAGACACCGTCTACACCCCTACGAATAAGGTTCGAATTGTAACCGCCGCAAGCCTCTTTGATGGGCACGATGCCGCCATCAACATCATGCGACGAATCATGCAACGCTCAGGATGCGAAGTGATTCACCTCGGCCATGATCGAAGCGTTGACGAGGTGGTCAATTGCGCCATTCAAGAGGATGCGCAGGCGATTGCCATGACTTCTTACCAAGGCGGACACATGGAGTACTTCAAATACATGAAGGACCTCTTGGACCAACGAAACGCCAGTCATATCAAGATTTTTGGTGGCGGAGGCGGCACCATTTTGCCGGAAGAAATAAAGGAATTGCACGGCTATGGCATTGAACGCATCTATCATCCAGACGATGGAAGGTCCATGGGACTGCAGGGCATGATCAATGATTTGATTGGGCGGTGTGACTTTCAGACGGTTGAAGGAGCAGCGTCGCTTCAAGAAGAATTCGAATCCATTGGAAAGCGCGATCACCGTGCCATTGCCCGCTGCATTACAGCAGCTGAGTTGGACCCATCGGGGTTCAGCGTCGCGTTCAGGTCGGCACACCCGGATTTGCCGCAGGTGCCCGTCTTAGGCATTACAGGAACCGGTGGAGCTGGGAAATCATCCATGGTGGATGAATTGGTGCGGCGTTTCCTCCATGCCTTTCCCGAAAAGTCCATCGGCCTCATCAGCGTTGACCCTTCAAAACGAAAGACAGGCGGTGCATTGCTTGGCGATCGCATTCGAATGAATGCCATTCACGATGATCGGGTGTACATGCGGTCACTCGCAACGCGCCAATCCAATCTCGCCCTGTCCAAACATGTTTCGGAGGGATTGGATGTCCTCCGAGCCAGCGGGTTTGACCTCATCGTCCTCGAGACAAGCGGAATCGGACAAAGTGACACTGAAATCATGGACCACAGTGATGTTTCGTTGTATGTCATGACCCCTGAATTTGGCGCAGCAACGCAACTGGAGAAAATCGATATGCTCGACTTCGCCGATGTTGTTGCCATCAATAAGTTTGACAAGCGCGGCGCCCTCGATGCGATCCGCGACGTGCGGAAACAATTCAAGCGTAACCACGATCTCTGGGAGGCCAAGGACGATGCATTGCCTATCGTCGGCACCATTGCATCTCAATTCAATGATCCTGGGACGAATCAACTCTTCGCGTCGCTCATGAAATGCCTGTCTGAGCGAGCAAACGCCCCGTTTGCTCTTCCGGATCCGGCCTCCGAGCAATCGAGCGAGAAACTCTTTGTCATTCCACCGAAACGGACGCGTTACCTCAGCGAAATTGCAGAGCAGGTCAGAGCGTACAATGCTTGGACCGAAGAACAAGCTAGAACAGCCGACCAATTGCAATCCTTGCAAGAAGCGCAGCGTCTCATCGCAGACAACGCCTCAGAAGCCCTGGACGAAAAGGCCAAAGAAGTCCGCATGGACTTGGATCCTAAAATTTTGGAGTGGCTCGAACATTGGCCGAAATTGAAGGCGCGCTATGAAGACGCTGTTTATACGTTTCAAGTGCGTGGAAAAGAAATCAAAATCGAAACGCATCAGGAGAGCCTCTCTCAATTGCAGATTCCCAAAATTGCAACGCCACGTATTTCGGGATGGGGAGACTTAACGCGTTGGTCGCTACAGGAAAATTTACCCGGGCACTTCCCCTATACGGCAGGCATCTACCCCTTCAAACGCGAGGGAGAAGATCCCGCCCGAATGTTTGCCGGTGAAGGAGGGCCGGAGCGCACCAACAAACGATTCCACTACGTTTCGCATGGCATGCCCGCCAAGCGACTTTCAACGGCATTTGATAGTGTGACGCTGTATGGCAGAGACCCCGATCGTCGGCCCGACATCTATGGAAAAATTGGCAACAGCGGCGTGAGTGTCTGCTCGGTTGACGATGCCAAGAAACTCTACAGCGGATTTGATCTCTGCTCCCCTTCCACCAGCGTGTCGATGACCATCAATGGTCCTGCGCCCATCGTTTTGGCCTTTTTCCTGAATGCTGCAACCGATCAACGTTGTGAGCAATACATTCGGGAAAATGGCATGGAAGACGCCGTAGAAGAAGTCTTACGCGCCAAATGGGATGATCGGGGAATGCCGCGTCCTAAGTATGAGGGAGAACTTCCCGAAGGACACAATGGACTCGGTCTGCTGCTTCTGGGATGCACCGGAGACGAAGTCCTGCCTCCTGAGGTTTACACGCAAATGAAGGCCGAAGCCATGAGCCAAGTGCGTGGCACAGTCCAAGCGGATATCCTCAAGGAAGATCAAGCACAGAACACGTGCATATTTTCAACAGAATTTGCATTGCGCTTGATGGGGGATGTCCAAGAATCCTTCATCAATCGATCGGTTCGCAACTTCTATAGCGTTTCCATTAGCGGATACCACATCGCCGAAGCAGGTGCCAATCCAATTACGCAATTGGCGTTCACGTTGGCCAATGGGTTCACCTACGTAGAATACTACCTGAGCCGCGGCATGGAGCTGGATCAGTTCGGTCCCAATTTGAGTTTTTTCTTCTCCAATGGCATTGACCCTGAATACGCCGTCATTGGCCGGGTAGCGCGCCGCATTTGGGCCAAGGCCATGCGAGAGAAGTACAAGGCCAGCCCGCGGGCGCAGATGCTGAAGTACCACATTCAAACGTCGGGACGTTCGTTGCATGCGCAAGAAATTGACTTCAATGACATTCGAACAACCTTGCAAGCGCTCTATGCGATTTATGACAATTGCAATTCCCTGCACACCAATGCCTACGACGAAGCCATTACCACGCCAACGGAGCACAGTGTGCGGCGCGCCATGGCCATCCAATTGATCATCAATAAGGAGTTGGGCCTGACCAAAAATGAAAACCCATTGCAAGGGAGCTTCATCATCGAAGCCTTAACTGATCTGGTAGAAGAAGCGGTTATGACCGAGTTTGATCGCATCACAGAGCGCGGTGGAGTCATCGGTGCGATGGAAACAATGTACCAGCGTTCGCGCATTCAGGAAGAAAGTTTGCATTATGAAATGCTGAAGCATACCGGAGAGTTCCCCATCATCGGAGTCAATACCTTCCTGGCGAAAAACGGCAGCCCAACGCTCACACCCGGAGAAGTAATCCGGGCTGAATCCGCTGAAAAAGAAGGCCAGCTGATGCACGTACAAGCGATGCACAAGCGCTACGCCCAGGAGGCGAGCATCGCCATTGCCGGCATTCAGAAAGCAGCGGTGGACGGTGAAAATGTATTCGAGTCCCTGCTGGAAGCGGTGAAGACTTGCACCTTGGGCCAACTGAGTGAAGCGTTGTTCGAAGTTGGCGGCGCATACCGCAGAAATATGTGATGGAAACTTCCAAAGGAACCTCAGGTGTAGCCTGGATGCTCTTAGCAACTGTGCTCTATACAGCTGCAAATCTCTGTGTAAAAGCCCTCGCCCACCTTCCTACCCAAGAATTGGTCTTTCTTCGATCCATCGTATCGTTGCTCCTCACCGGAGTTTGGCTCAAATATTACGGTTACAGTTTGTTGGGAGTCAATCGGAAATGGCTCGTCGTTCGAGGCATCTTCGGCACAATTGGACTCGCCACCTTTTTTCACACCCTCCGTTATATTCCCATTGCGAGTGCCACTGTCATCCAATACCTCAGCCCCATTTTCACGGTACTTCTTGCCCGCTACTTCGACGGGCAACGTTCGATGCGCCCTGTGCAGTGGGCTTTTTTCGCGACCGCCTTCATCGGAGTTCTGATGGTGAAAGGCTTCGACGAACGCATCAATTGGTTGTATTTCAGCCTTGGCGTCATCAGTGCAATGGCCGCCGCTGTTGCCTACCTCGCCACCATGAAGTGCCGCGAGACGGACCATCCCGTGGGAGTTGTCATTTGGTTTCACCTTATCGCCGTTCCAGTGACGGGCTCATGGACAGCTTTCACTTGGGTCGCTCCCGTCGGCGTAGAATGGCTTTTAGCACTGGCAGTTGGTCTTCTGAGCGTAGTCGCTCAAGTGGCAATGACCTTTGCTTTGCACCGGGGAGAAGCCAGTGTCATCATGCCCTTCAAATACGTCGGTGCCATTCTCGCCTTCTTCTTTGGCTTGCTCCTTTTCGATGAACGACTCAGCGCTTTTGCCCTCGCTGGAATGGCACTTGTAATCGCTTCCGTCACAGCCAATACCCTCTTGAAACGAAGAGCCGCTCATCGGGAAATGACCGATGCCGCGAAGTAAATTAGCCTATCCTGCGCATTACAACCACTCGGGAAACCAAGAAAGCGACAGGAACATACCCGACGAGGTCGAGGATCAGCATCCATGAAGGCATAGGAATCATCATGGCATTGGCGATCCCACCCACGGTAAACCAAATTCCCATTGCCCAGCCCGGGAAAGTTGATTTGAAAACAGAAGCATTCTGAAGCCATTCGATTGAGACTGGCGCAAAGCGCATCGCCCAAAAGGCTCCTGCGGCGGTGCCCATCCAATGTGAAAACACAACAGACAATTTAGGACCAATTCCAATCGAATCCATAAATGCTTGAAGTGCCTCTGGGTCATCTTGGGGCATTTTGGACATCGCCGCTTCAGGAAATACAAAGCCAAAGAAGTGATGCGTCATCATCATACACACACTCCCGATGACAATGGCAACTATGTAACAACTGATCCACTTCAATACCTGCATATTACCTTGGTTTGGTTAGTTCAATGGCGTCGTTCCAAATCGCCTCGTCATAAATCGATTGCAGCGCCTTTGTAATGGGACCTTTTTCGCCATTCCCAATCAAGCGTCCATCGATGGTTTTCACATGTGCCAGTCCCCCCATGGTCCCGGTAGTAAACACCTCATCCGCTGTATAAAATTCCGACAGGGAAATCCGGTCTTCTCGAACCTCATATCCTGCTTTTTTCGCTAGCTCTACAACCAAATTCCGTGTCAACCCCGGTAAGCATGCCACTGCGCTCGGAGTCATGACCACACCGGCCTTCATGGCAAATACATTCGTCGCGTTCGTTTCGGCAACGAATCCTTCCAAATCAAGCATAATCGCATCATCCGCCTGCGCAACGTTTGCCTCAATCTTTGCGAGAATATTATTGAGCAAGTTGTTGTGATGAATCTTTGAATCGAGCGTAGCAGGTGAATTGCGTCGCACCGATGACGAGACCAATACAATGCCCTCATCGCCGTACACAAAACCCTTGTATTCCGCCAGTACAATCAAAGTTGGGCCGAAAACATTGAGCCGTGGGTCCATGCCACTGGTGCTCTTCTTTCCTCTGGAAAGGGTGATCCGCGCATGCACTCCATCGGTCATGCCATTTGCCTCAAGCGTTTGGAAAATGGCCGAATAGATCGCCTCAGTTTCCGGAATTTCCGCAAATGCCAGGGCATGCGCTGATGCTCGAAGGCGGGCGACATGTTCGTGCAATTGCAGCGCCCGGCCTTGCCGAATTCGAAGTCCTTCCCAAACGGCATCTCCGCCTTGGACGACACTGTCCAAAACACTGACAGCGGCAGAATGGCGCGGTACTAAGCCATTGACCCATACCATCGTCTCTTCATTGCGCGGGTCGGGTTGGTTGTATTTGGCCATAAGCGTTGTGGAATTAGATCGTAATGTGTTCCTGCAATTTCCGAAAAAGCGGCTGAATTTCTGCGAGTAATTCCGGAAAATCAAGCGAAACGTCACCCGCTTCGGCATTGCGCGAAATAGGAGCTTCCCACCCCCTAGAGGCATGCACGCGCTGGTACCAATACTTTGCCCAAACTCCATCCTCGGATCGAGGCCCGGGCTTCCAGGTTAACATTTGATCCTCAAAAGGCACATTCAAAAATGCGCAGATTTTCCGCAGGCAGGCTTCGGGCTGGGCCACAAGTTGATCCGAATCAATGACGAAAAAAGGCCATTCCTTGTCAATGCACTTTTGAAGCCAGTCCCATTGATGCGAATAACATAGATCCATCGAAGAAGGCTGGTCAATATGTGCCCGAAAGGAACGTATGACCTTCTGCGGATCGCGAATGAGAAAGAGGTGATGATGCGATTCGAAGCTCGCATCATTCATTCCTTCCAAATGATTGGCCATGTGTTTCAGGAAAACGTGCGACCCATTGCTGTTCCAAGCTTGTTGAATGCTTTGAAAGTCCGTGTGCATGGTCCTGAGCGCCTCGTCGCGCGAAGGACGTTGCGATCCTGTCAACTTCAAGAAATGCGCAAACAAAGGCTCATCAATCACCTTGAAGTCAGATCGCTGCGCAAAGCTGTACATCAATGCCGTACTGCAGTTGCGTGGACCGGACCACAACGAGACCTTCATACGCTTAGCGCACTACGGAAACGCTACCGTTGATGCGGCGCGGTGCCAATTCGTGAACGGAGTGAACGTCCAGCATGAACATGTACATGCCGTCTCGCACGAAGTGCCCCCCCGATTGGTGCTCACCAACCCAAGGCTCTTCAGGATCAAAGGATTCAAAAACCACTTCGCCCCAGCGATTCATCACGACCAAGTGGTAGGACTCCGTCTTAAAGGCGTTTCCAACCGGCAAAAAGGCATCATTCAGCCCATCATTGTTCGGGCTGAATCCCGTCGGCACATAAATGGCAAAATCTACTGGTCTAAAATAGGCTACGATTTCTTCATAGTCTTCGACTTGAAGCGTAATGCTGGGTGCTTTGGGACCTGGATTGGGATTGGAATTGGTTACTTCCCAATGATCGAATTCCCAATACTCCACTGGCGCCGCTTCTGCATTCAATATGCCGTCCAATTCCAAGCCTCCAACCCACTCATTCGTAACGATGACTTCACCCCCTTCCAGCCGCACAGATCCTCTTTGCGCAGGTTCCACGCGCACGTTTAAGTCCACGTGCTCAATGACCTCGAAATTAGCTGTCACGGTGGCTGCTTGCGTAATGGATATTCCTCCTTCTACGGCCACCGCTGAAGGAGTTACCGCTGTGCCGGTCGTCGTCCAACCCGTGAACACGTGCCATTCATCCAAGCCGATTGCCTCGACCGAATGGGCGCCATAGTCAAGAGTCTGGGTGGATGGATAACCATTCAACAACGCACCGTCCAGGACAATGTCCCCTGCTCCGGGTGGATTGACATCAAAAACAACCTCTTGCGGATCGGCATTGGCGGCAAAGTAGGCGACAATCGTTGCGTCTCCATTCAAGGTAAAGTTCAAATTTGGGTTGGTTGGATTCACGATGGAAACATCCCCGTCCAACACATCCCAGAACAAAAACAATTCCCCATATTCTTCCTGGGCTTCAAGTGCCATCGGAACACCCGCGAAATACGTCGCATCCAGCGGCATGTCGTACGGGCCAATGTCGACAGAATTGACCTCAATTTGGCCCAAACCGTCTATGATGATGGTCAGCGTGACCGACTCCACATCGTAACAGTCCTCAATACCGCCAATCAATGTTTCCGCGCAACGCTCATCGATGAAATCATGGATTTCTTGAACGTTTTCCTGCCAGGCGGCATAGTTTCCTTCCCAGCGTTCAATTTGGCGAGGCATTTCAGGATCGATGACTGCGATCATACTGTCGAGAACGGCGTGCATGTTGTCGCAGCTGAAGTGGGTGTTGCTCAAGTCTGCCCAGCGGTTGATGTAAGTTGCCCAAAACTCTTCGTTTTCGAGCAATGCATTGAACATGGGAATGTGGCCCTGACCGCCTGGGTTGTTAAGGGATTCAGGATTGCATGGATCCGCATCTGGACCTTGCGAAGGAATGCCCGTATAATTCGCGCCGTGTCCAAAGGTATTGTCCATGTCCCAGAGGGCGTATCTCCACTTTTTTCCTGATCCGTCGGGATGGCGGCCCCGCCACCAAGCTGTGTTCCAGTTGAGCCAGTCCGCACAAACCACAAACGAATTGAGCAAGACATAGTCAATCATACTCATGGTGTTGAATACGCTTTGCACGTATTCATAATTGGCATCCACCGTCATGTCTTCAGATGTGATGAAGTTCACGAGAGGTGCCCAATCATCATTGCTTCCATACTCGACCCATGTCCCCCCCCAAGTTTTCATGAAGTCCACAAAATGACGCGGTTGGTCATAGTATTCTGTGGTGAAGTCCAGGTCGTCAACTTTTTCACGGTACTCGTAAACACCCCAGTATTCGCCATTCAGGTAGAGGATGCAGCTTTCATTGGTTCGCTCATCGACCTTCAAGTCAGCCAAATGACTCAGGGTTTGCACGTAAGCATCCCGTATGTGGCCTCCTCCTGAATAAGGATAGTTGTCATTTGCCGCAGCCTTAAAGATGAGGCGCTGATACTCCTCTCGGTCTTTGACATGAAACAATTGCCCTGGAATGGCGTGGCTATGGCCCATTTGATCCCTTGTGATGTAATCGAACCCTTTCTGCGGGTATGCATTCGAATCGTTACCGTGTTCGTTCGAATCACCGCTCGCTTCGCACCAGTAAGTGCCGTCAGCATGAAAAAACTCCAAGTGACAAGGCTCATCGGGATTTCCACCTCCCCATCCGCCTGGCCATGCGCCATCTTCAATTCCGTCGCCTGAAGCGGAAACGATGACAATCGAATGGCTATCATCACCGGCGAAGTAGGTATTGGTATTGACGTGTGAATCGGCCAAGGTACCGGAAGCATCAAAAGCACGTGCGCGAACCACGGTCGTTTCGTCCACTGCGATAGGTCCCGTGTAGAGCGGATCATTTTCATCGGGCGCATAACCATTGGTGGTGTAGCGAATGTCGTAGCCTGCAGGAGCGGTTATGGTGACGTCCAGTCCCTCAGCATAGAAGCCTGACTCTTCCTGGAATTGTGGTGTCGGCGCGTAATCATCATACATGCCGGGATTGACCACATCGACATCCCCCCCGGGTGTTGGGTTGGTGCAAAGCTTCCATGTGCTCGTGCCGTCTACATTGCGGACCCAACTGTGATCGGCTTGGTTGGGAGTCCAATCCACTCCGAATGTATAGGATTCCAAAATATTGCCGTCAGCATCTGAGAAGACAATCGACTCCCCAATGGTTTGAGTCACTTTGAAATTGGTATTCAAATAGCCTCCTGTGTACAACAACTCAGGGACTTCGCCTTCATTGGAGCACATGATGATCAGGTAGCCTCCTGAGGCAATGGTCGTTCCATTGGGAATCTCAAACATATCGGGGTTGTCCGGGTTATCCGAGAGGAAATAACCCCCGAGATCAACTTCGGTTGGCCCCAAGTTGAAGAACTCAACAAAATCCTCATTATCCCCCGCAACACCGAGCGAATAATTGGCAGCTGAGAATTCACTAATGATCACTTGGCCTGAGAGCAAAGTGAAGGAAAAAAGACCGATCAAAGACAGGAAAAATGATTTCATTTCTTGCGTAAACTCATTCAACATTCAAACGCCCCGTAAAGTTCCCAACAGACGCACCTTTCAGTGTGTAGATATAAGCACCGGTTTTGAGGGCGCCTCGCTCTATGACATGGCTTGTGCCCACGATGCGCTCTTCGTAAACAATTCTTCCTGAGGCATCGGCGATGATCAGGGTCATCTGCTCACGGGTGGGGTTGGCATAGCGCAATGTGGCTGATTCCGTCATCGGATTGGGAAACAATAACGGAGCATTGGCATCCAAAGAAGTTGACACACCACTTGAAACGACGCAACCATCTTGGATGAACGTCAAGGTATTGTGGTAGTCATCATTCACAACATCAACGATGGTTTCGAGGCATACTTCCTCCTCAATGGACGACCAATACAACCGAACCAATGGTGTAAATTCATAATGCTTGAGCATGCTCTGGTTGCTGTAGGAAAGTCCAATCAATTCGTTTCCACCCGGCGCAAAAGCGGGTTCAATATCGTATTCCAGCGGATTGATCAAATTGATTGCTGAGGAGATTTCAATTCCGCTCATCGTGAATTGATAACCTACGATGCGGTTGTCCGGATTGAGCACATGGATATCCAAATATTGCTGCCCCCAATTCACTGCACCAATGGTAAAAGAAACCGAGTCAAATGGATTGACGATATGGTTCACGGGGAAGTTGCATTTGTCATGAAACCCCGAGCTATCGGGATGTTCGTGTGCCACGTTGAAATTTTGGCACAACGCCATGTAAGCGGCATCTGAAACGGTGATATCAGCATCCTGGTCAATGTCCGTGCAAGGCAACGCCTCGATGTCATTCCCAAGTATCTGCTCAACATAGGCCACTGCATCCGCGATTTCCTGTTCGCCATTGTAATCCAAATCGCCCATCAATGCGGTTCCGTTGCAATCGCCGTTGCAATCCACTTCTGCGGTTCCAAAGAGCGTTCCGGTGCAATCATCAAACGGCTCGCAGCCTTCAACGGTCTCCACAAGAAGCTCTCCAGACGTACGATCCAAATTGATACAGACTGCTGCGTGATTGTTCTCGTATGAATTCTCGGCGTGACCGAGTGCATCTGGAATGAAATCATAATTCGCACGAACAAGCAAGTAGTAGGTCCCGTCCGCCACGTCTGTGACATCAATCCATTGACAACTGAGCCCAGATCCATATATGTCTCCGCAGCCCGCCGAAATCCCCATATTGCCGCAGCCGTATTGCGCGGTGCCTCCCCCGCTGCATTCAAGGTCCATCACACAAAAACCATTTTTAAATCCGATGGGGATGACTTGACCGTCCATGGTGAAGAGGTCATACTTGGCGTAGCCTTGGTGATGCCAGTGGTTGTGGCAATCGCCCCATTCAAACTGGTTGTTTTCAGCTTGGCTGGGAACTCCGATGTAATAATCCAGATCACCAATGTTCAAGATGTGTGTCGTAAACCGCACCAATTCGCGGTCGCCGTATCCGTTCAAGCAACCTTCTTCGATGTAACAATCCGTTTCGCTAACCTCCATCACTTGCGTGCTGAGGCTGTTGATGATTGCTTCTGCACTCACGATTAAATCTGGTCCTGTGCAATTGGGGTCGCCGGGGTATATACAATCTCCACTATCGACTTCCGCCATCGGGTTGTAATTGCAAGCCGTCTCGTCCATGCAACCCGTTGGTAAACCAACGAAATCAAATTCCCAGTCAAATCCTGATGCACAGGGTCCCGTGGTGGATTCCACGAGCAATTCCATATCGAAACTGATATCTGAACTGGTCAAATTGATTTGGTGCACTTCTACGGCAATGACATTTGTACCTGCTAGCAGGTCCAGCTGGACCGAGTATTCGTTGAGTGAACTCTCGCCATTTCCGGTTATTTCTGAAGCGGCAAATGTGCTCGCGTCAATTGGGCCTTCGGGCATGTTGCTCCGAAGCAATTCCTCTCCATTCAAATAGACAACCGCTCCGTCATCCCGGCGCAGGCGAATCAACCCGCTCACCCCACTCGCTTCCTCTCCTTCAAATTCAAAAGACTTTCGGAAATAGGTCGTTGTGTGCTTATTAAATGAGTCTTCCCCATAACTGACAGTCGTCGATTCATCTCCATCTCCGTACCCCAGCTCTGCATCGCCTGAAGACCAAGCGGAATCGTCGTAATCATTATCCACCCAATCCGTCCCCAAGTCTTCTCCCGTATCCAAATAATTCCAATTCGACTCCAAACCTACGAGGCCATCATAGTCGGAATCACCCAATCCCATTCGCACCCAATATGGAACACCGCCTTCGAGCAGCACTGTCAAGTTGGCTTGATCCCCGCAACCGCCTTGCTCATCATCATAGTATATGGACCCTTCATTGGTGTCATCAAAATTGCCCATGTTACAATAATCATAAATCCAAAGCCGGGTATCGCATTGAACGTCACACGTGGAGAACAAATACATGCCATTGGAAGGGGGAACGAACTGATACCACGCATTGTCTGTACTTTGGTTCACGATGCCATAATCCGCTTCTGTCAGCGAAAAAGCATCGTTGCATGTTGTGCCCGGAGCACAATCGAAGGAAACGGTTTCGCCGTATCCAAATGCATTTCCCGTTGCAATTTCAATTCCATCCTGGTAAATCCAATATCCACCTGGCGCATAGATTCCATCACCATAGGAGTCGTAAATCGTAAATGATAAGCAAGGGTCTTCGATGGAAGCGTCCAAACAAATGGTATCGCCAACCGCACCGCCAGAAGCAATCACATCGGTACCGTGAAACAAGTCCCACGATATTTCAGTGGGCCAATTGTCAGCGACGATAATCACTTCGATCGTAGACTCGGTGTCTGCGCATTGTGCGGCGAGCTGGCTGGAAACACCAAGAAAGACACAGCAAACGATCCATGCCACGTTCTTCAACAAAGCGCCCGAAAAGCCCGATTTCAATGAGAATAGCATTGGTTTCGATTTAAGTTGCAGATGTCGAAGATAACTCATCCTTATTTAGTGAACCGGACCGCACCAAAAAGGGTTGCCTGAGCACTTGAATGACGCGAAATCCTGCCGTATTTTTGCGGCATGGCACATGATTCAACGCACGACCACGGGCACGATAGCGAACCGGAACAAAATGAGATTGGAGGGCCCGTGACCTTCGCTGTCATCCTTTTTGGCTTGCTCGTGACGGTTATCGCTTTTCTGGCATAAACCTGAGGGTCCTTTCCGAACTGAGCGTGCGGTGGCTTTTACTTTGGTCCACATCGAATGCGCAAAAGTCAAGCACGCTTATGCTGCCGTGCGCGACATTCCGCCCGGTGCAGAGCATTAGGGCTCGACAGTTCTGACGCACGTCATTTCGTCCACCAAATGACCTGCCCCAGCATAAACATCCGTAATCCAGAGGACGTAGCGAATGTCAACCATGATGTTGCGGCACCTCGATTCATCGAATAGGATGTCACTCATGGTTGATTCCCACGAACGGTCAAAGTTGATGCCCACCAGGTAACCATCTCCGTCAATCGCTGGGGAACCGGAATTCCCACCGGTGGTATGATTCGATCCGGTAAAGCATACGGGCAAGTTCCCAGAATCATCAGCATATTCCCCCCATTCACCTGCCCGAAGGGCTTCAACCAAGTCCAACGGCAAATCAAAATCAGCATCACCTGGAATGAATTTCTGAAGGATTCCTTTTGCCGTAGTAAAAGGCCGGTATTCCATTCCGTCATAAGGCGATGATCCTTCCACCTTGCCATAAGTAAGACGCATGGTGCTATTGGCATCGGGGAAGAATGCTTTTTCGGGAAACAAAGCCCGCAATGCCGAAGTGTACTCGCCGGTGAGTGAATCCAACGCGCTGGCATGCGCGCGGTATTCACCCGCAACGCGATTGAAATAAACATTGCGCATCGCCTGAACCAACTGAAAGGCGGGATCTTTGGCCAACTTGCTAAATGCCTTACGGTTTGGTTTATCCAGCATTGCCTTAATCTTTTCTGAATCTGCAAATACACTTTTTTCAAAAATTGAAGAGGCCCAATCTTCCGCGTTCGTCGCGTTTTGCATTGATTCTGGAACGAATTGAACGTCCAAATGTTCCCGATAAGGGTCCAACAACGCAGCCATTACGCCTTCATCAACACGCGCTTCGTATTGGCGAAAATGATTTGATGTTTTCCCTTTCAAATCCGAAATGGCGCCATCCAACTCGCCCTTTTCCTCCAATGATTCCCAGTTTTGAATCAATGGAGCAAAAGACTGCGCGTAGCTCAAAATATCAGGTCCATAATAGACCCATTCGATAAACATGCTACGCGCCATCTGGAACGGAAAGAGTGCTTCGTTTTCAGCTTGCATGCTCGAAATCAGTCGCATCCAACCCACATTTTCAGCTGCTGAGGCCCGAGCCATGAATTGCATCTCGAGTGCCCGCTTCTGGCCGATTGCATCCAACTCGATCAGCCCTTTGTTCTGGCCAATCCATTTCTTCCATGCGTTGGCGATGGAACTTTGCTTGTCTGCGTACGCGATGCGCAATGCCGCCGATTCCGTTCTCGCTGCATTGATCACCTCGAGTGAAGCCTCTCGCATATCTATGCGCGCTGGGTTTAATTCATCAATCACCCGAGCCACAGCATCGCTTGTCAAATACTGCTCTGTGCGTCCGGGGAAGCCAAATACCATGGTGAAATCTCCCTCTTTGGTGCCGCCAACATTGACAGGGAAATGATGCCGAGGGCGAAAAGGCACATTATCAGCGGAATAGTCTGCGGGTTGATTGTCCGCATTGGCATAAATGCGAAACATGCTGAAGTCGCCTGTATGCCTCGGCCAAACCCAATTGTCGGTATCGCCTCCAAACTTACCAACCGCAGAAGGCGGTGCACCGACCAAGCGAACGTCATTGTACGTGATTGTGGTGATTAAGTAATGGCTATTGCCAAAGTCAAACGCGACCACTTTTCCTTCCAATCCGTTGCCCGCTGTGGCCGCTTCCACCAAATCCTTTTTCATCTGTTCCGGATCTTCGGCAGTCG
>Ga0206124_10001463_pt1 | contig 18577 bp, 12 predicted proteins | sample Helgoland_Spring_3_FD_148671 | JGI IMG/M metagenome (GOLD analysis project Ga0206124, IMG submission 148671) | Pelagic subsurface seawater microbial communities from Kabeltonne, Helgoland, North Sea - Helgoland_Spring_Bloom_20160321_2 | ecosystem: Environmental > Aquatic > Marine > Epipelagic ... | reverse complement strand
AATAATTTAATTTTTTTTTTTTTTTTTTTTTTTTTACTTTTTTTTTTCCAACAAATAAATGTTTAACAATAAAAAAATAATTATGTTGTCTTAAAAAAAAACCTAAAAAAAATAATTTAAAAACTTTTAAAATATTTCTTTTGATTTTAAAATAAAAAATAAAAAATTTAGACTTTTTAAAATATTTAATAAAAAAATATAAATTTCTTTTTATTAAATAATATTGATTAATATTATCAAAAAAATTTGTATAAAATGAAGTAATAAAATTATATTTTTTGATACGAAAAAGTTTAGGATTTACTTTTTGTGTCATTATATTATTTTATTATTAAGAAACAATATTATTTATATAAAAATTATGTTTTTTTTGATTAAGTACAATACGTTTATAAGTAAACTTTTGTAATAAAAAATCAAAATGAAGATCTGAAAAACCTATTAAAGGGTAATCTTTTTTAAAAGGGTTACCATTAAATCCATAATCAGTTAAAAGTCTTCTTAAATCTTTATGTAATAAAAAAAAAATTCCATACATATCTCAAACTTCTCTTTCTAATCAAAATGCACTTTTATATAAATTGATTAAAGAATATATTGGTTTACTATTTTGAATATTTAAAGTAATTTGAATAATTTTACTATAATTAATACTTCTTAAAAAATATTTAGCTACAAAACGGTTTTTTTTTTTAGGGAAATCTTCAATGACTAAATCAATTAACATATTAAATAAGAAAGATGAATTTTTTTTTAAAATAAATAAATAATTAAGAATATCTTTTTTTTTAAAAATTAATTTAATATCATAACCATAAACCTTAATTTTGATATTTTTAAATATTTTAAAAAAAACAAAAAAAAGTTCAATATTTAACTTTTTATAAATTTTAAAATTCATATAAAACTACTTTAAAACTAAATTATTATTAATATAAATCATACTACTTTTACTAATTCTAAAACTATACATAAAACTAAAAACTATTTTAAAAAATAAAAAATTATACATTATAACTAAAATAATAATATTGTTAATAAACAAAACAAAGAGTTGTGTATTTTATTAAATTAAAACATTTATAATTAAGCTTAATAGGACTTGAACCTATATCTGTATCATCATGAGTGATATATTTTACCAATTAAACTATAAGCTCTTATTAAAAAATATTGACATCGGGACTCGAACCCGAAACCCCCGGTTTAAAAGACCGGTGCTCTACCAATTAAGCTATACCAACATTAAAAATTTAATTTTTTTTTAAAATAAAAAATTTTAGTACTTTTTTAAAAAGCCTATTAAAATAATAATCTATTATTATCAAATACTTAAAAACTCAAACTTAATATTTTTTCAGTTTTTATTTTTATAAACGTAGCTAAAATTTTTATGCTTTATAATAACAAAATTTAAACTAAAAATTTAAGCTTTACCGTTCCTCTCGTATTAGGAAACTTTTATTATTCTTTATGGCAGGTAGGGACCAAACTGTTTTACAACGTTCTAAACCCATCTCATGTACCGCTTTAATCGGCGAACAGCCGAACCTTTTAAACCATATGCAAGCTCAAGGATGCGATAAGACGACATCGAGGTGCCAAACAGCTTCGACGATAAGAACTCTTAAAAGCGATTAGCCTGTTATCCCCAGCGTACCTTTTATCTGTTGATCGTTATTTATATCTTAAATTAAATAACGGGTCACTATGACTAACTTTAATATTAAAATTAAAATTCCTGATAAAATTATTATTTTTTCAGTCAAGTATTTTTTTAGCATTAACTTCAAATTTTTTTAAAAAAGGAAAATACCTTTGTACACCTTCGATACTTTTTTGAAGGTGGCCGCCCCAGCCAAACTAACAAATAATAAAAATTTATAAATTTAAAAGTATAATTATATACTTATAAATTTAAAAATTATTTATTATTAAAATAAATAAAATGTTTTTTCATTTACATTTATAAAAATAATCATATATCTGTTTTAAAAATTTAATAATAAAATTAAAATCTTTAGTAAAGGTGCATGGGGTCTTTCCGCCTAACCATAAATTTACGCATCTTCACGGAAATTTCAATTTCAATAGGTTTTTATTGGAGACAGTAAGGGAGTCGTTAAATCTTTCATGCAGGTCGGAACTTACCCGACAAGGAATTTCGCTACCTTAGGACCGTCAAAATTACAGCCGCCGTTTAATTTTTATTTTAAAAGAAATTGTTTAATAAATCTTTTATTATTAGAAACCACCGGGCAGACCTCAGACCCTATACATCATTTTATTAATTTTGCAGAGTCTTGTGTTTTTATTAAACAGTCGCTCCCTTTTTTTTTTTACTATTATATTTTAAATATAATAAAATCTTTTATCCCGAAGTTAGAGATTAATTTTGCCGAGTTCCTTCAATAAAATTTTCCTAACGTTTTAGTGTATAAAACCAAAAAACTTGAGGTAGTTCTAAGTACGGATTTTATTTTCTAGTTTTTTTTTTTAGTTATAAAAAAAAAAAATATATATAAATAATTCATCAAATATTAAAAATTTTTAGAAACCGTTTAACTCTTTTTTTAAAAAGAAAACCTTTTTTTTAAAACGCCAACATAATAAGTTGTTTTTTTACTCATGTCTATATTATTTCTTTTATTTAAAAAAAAAATAAAATATTTTATTACCTAAAATTTTATTATTAACAAATAATAATTTTTTAATATAATTTCGGTATACTTTAAACTTCAATACATTTTAAATTTTATAAAAACTTTTTTTATTAATCATTAACGAAATTTTTAGAGGAATGGCTGCTTTTAAGCCTACCTTATAAAAAGATAAAACTTTTTAATTTATTTAAAAACCTTAATTAATATTCTGGGTTGTTTCCCTTTTGACAAAAGACCTTGTCATCTTATGTCTGGAATGTATATATTTTAAATTTCTGAGTTTATTTAAAAATAAGTAGCTATACTTTTTATATAATATACTTCTCTACTTAAATAGATTTCATAAAAAACCAGCTAATTCTTTGTTTGATTAGTCTTTCACCCCTAATTAAAAGTAATCTCATTATTTTGCAACATAAACGAGTTCAGGCTATTTAGAACCTTTCTCTTAATTAGATCACAAAGTTTCGGGTTTAATTTAAATAATTTAAAAATATTATTTTACTATTTAAATTAACTTATAGACCCATTATACAAAAGGTACATAAATTATACTTTATTGTAATTTAAAAAAAAATTTCATTTTCAGACCTTAATAGGTTTTTTTTCAAGAAGACCCTTACGGTACTTTTTTTTTTTTAAAAATATTTAAACTTAGAAAAAGATTTTTCCTATGTTCAATAATTTGAAAAAATTTACTAATATTTATTAAATTCGTTTATATAAATTTACTGGGCTTAAACCAATATATTTCATTTATATTAAAAAAACTTTATGAATTTATAACTATTTTTTAGATTTTCATTCGCCACTACTAGTCTAATCTCTGAATGATTTCTTTTCCTTTACATAATTAGATGTTTCAATTCTGTAAGTAGAATTATATTCTTTTTTGATTACGATAATTTAAATTTAATATCATTTTTATTTTTTATCTTTATATCATATTAAATAATCATTTTTAAAAAAAAATTTTTCATTTTAAATAAAATCTTTAAATACCTTTTATTATTTTAACGATCAATCTCTCCTAAAACAACATCACAAGTACCAATTAAAGTTACTAAATCACTTAAAAAAATATTTTTAGATAACTGTAATAAACATTGTAAATGAAAAAAACCAGGAGCTCTAACCTTACATCTATATGGTTTATTTTCTCCAATAGATTTTAAAAAAACACCAAATTCTCCTTTTGGTGCTTCAATACCAACATAAGTTGACCCAGGTTTAATTAAAAAACCTCTTGTAAAACGTTTAAACTGTAATATAATTTTTTCCATATCATATTTAAAAAATTGGTTTTTAAATTTTATTTGAAAAGTTGGAATATTTATAGGACCTGTTTTAATTAAATTTATAGCTTGAATTATTATATATATACTTTGACGCATTTCTTCAATACGTAATAAATATCTTTCATAACAATCTCCTTTTACTCCTACCGGAACTTTAAAGTTTATAAAATTATATAATTCATAAGGATCTATTTTTCTTAAATCTCAACAAATACCAGAACCTCTTAACATAACACCACTTAAACTTCAATCACTAATAAATTTTTTAGTAATAACACCTATATTTTTAAGACGATAAGTTCAAATTCTATTTAAAGTTAAAAATTCTTCAATTTCATCAATTCTACTAATAAACTGTTTACAAAAACGATAAATATCTAATAATAAAAAAAAAGGAATATCATAAGATAAACCCCCTGGTTTAAAAAAAGCAGCATGCATTCTTGCCCCTGAAACTTTTTCATAAAAAGAAAAAATTTTTTCTCTTTCTTCAAAACCTCATAAAAAAGGAGTCATAGCTCCTACGTCTAAAGCATGCGTAGTTAAACTCATTAAATGATTTAATAATCTAGTTAATTCACTAAAAATAACTCTAATTATTTTAGCTCTAAAAGGAATATTTACTCCTTGAATTTTTTCTAAAACTAAACAAAAACCATGTTCTTGAATCATCATAGATACATAATCTAATCTATCAAAATAAGGTAAACCTTGCATATAAGTTTTACTTTCTAGTAATTTTTCAGTTCCTCTATGAAGTAATCCGATATGAGGATCTATTTTTTTAATTACTTCACCTTTTAATTCTAAAAGAACACGTAAAACCCCATGTGCTGCTGGGTGCTGAGGACCAAAATTTAAGTTTAAAGTCTTAAAATTTCTAATTTTTTTTTTTTTGCTCACTGGCATTGTAACTAATTTAAAAATTAAGTTTAAATTATATAATATTTAAAAAAAAAGTATATAAAATAAAAAAAAAAATTAATTACCTAAAAAATAAATTTTTAAATATTTTTTTATAAAACATTTAAAAAAAATTGGCATAATCGGAATTGAACCAATAGCTTCCCGCTTATCAAGCGAGTGTTTTACCTATTAAACTATATGCCACTAATACTACAGAACCAAAGGGACTTGAACCCTTAACGTCAATTTTGAAGACTGAAATTTTACCAATTAAACTATGGTTCCGGAAATTTTTGAAAAGTACTTCCCTAACTTAAAAAAAGTTTTACTTAAAACTATATAACCTTTTAAAAAAAAAGCTTATAAAATAAAAAAAATTATATAAAACTTTTTTATTTCAACTATAAGATTAAGATCAAAGCCTAGATAAAATTAAAACAAAAATAGTTAATAATACAAATATTAAAAAAAATGAATCTAAACTTCAAATAAATAAAAATTTCTAATTACCTAAAAAATAAATTATAAAATCTTTTTTTAAAAAAATTTAAAAATATTAAAAACTCTAAATATATTTTTTTTATAAAATTGATTTTTTGTAAATTCTTCAATTAATAAAGTTTCTATTCTATCAATTAATTATAAAATAAATAAAACAAAAGAAAAAATTAAACTATATAGAATGAAAACTTTAAGCTTTTTTTTATTTTTAAAAAAAAGTGAAAATAACTAATTTTTTTAAAAAAATTTTAATTTTTACCTACGCTTTTTTTAATTAAAATAACCATAATTATAATTACACTTAAAATTAAAAAACCATATAGTGCATTTATACTTAAAAAAACTTTTGCACTAATTAACTCATCAACGTCAAAAATACCGTCGGATATAGCTTTTACTATTTCATAATAATAAGTTTCACTATTTTTTATTTTAGTTGTAATATTAAAAAGAATATCCAAATTTGACAAATCTTCTAAATTATCTTCTTCTTTTAAATTTGAAAAATCTTCGGGTAAATAGTTGTTAATAGCTGATTTAAGACCGGATAAATAAAGACCACCCGTAATTAGTTTTTCCATTAAACTATCACCTCCATCTGTCTTACCTAACATATAAAAAGGTATCAATAAAAGACTACCACAAATACACATTGCACTAAAAGATCAATCTTCGACAGGAGGTAAAAAACCTTCAAGTCTTGTACCAAATGTAGGTTTATTTTTTAATTCAGCTATTTCAAGTAAAAAATCGCATACATTCGAAATTTCTTCTTCATTTAAGACTTTTAAAAAATCTAAATTTTTTTCAGTTAAAACCAAGAGGGATAATTTTAAATTTTCTACTGACTTGAATTCTGCCAGCATAAAATCATTTTTGCTTAAAAAATTTTGAAAATTAAAATTAAAATTTTTTAAATCTTCTATAGAATTTAAATGATTTAATACAAAATTATTTATTGAATTTTCAAATAATAAACTATCAGAAAATAAATATTTCTTTTTAATAAAGTTTAAGAGCACTGTTTGTTTTTCAAGTAAGGTAAAACTTCAATATATATTAAAAAATTTACTTGAAAATACTAAAAAAGGATTAGCAGGTATGAATCAAGTAGTTATTACAATAAAAAACAAATAACTAACTGGGGAAAAAATACTAAAACATTTGCTTAAAACTTTAATAAAAAATGACTGACTATAAGTAGTAAAATTTATTAAAAATAGTAAAATAGCCAGAATCGAAATAATAGATAATAGATTATAAAAGTCTTCTATTAATAATTTTGGAAAAAGTCCATTGCTTAAACCAAAAGATAAAACAAAAGTAAAAAAAAGACTAAATTTAATAAAAAAAGAATTTAATTTTTTATATCTTTTCATTAAAAATAATAAAAATTAAAATAATATCTTAATGGTTAAAAAAATATTAATTTTTATAATCGAAACTTTTTAAAAAAAAAATTTAAATTTTCTTTTTTATATAATTTTAAAATAATAGAATTAGATTCATTTAAAGAATCAAAAATAAACCCTTCAAAAAATTTAGGACAAATTACTTTGTTTTTTGGTAAAGAAAAATTTACTTTACCATAAACTAAAGCATACTGTTCTTGAGATTTATTATATTTAAAAGAAGATCTTTTCACTATAAATTTTTTAATTTTTTTTTTAGATTTTATTTTAATCATATTATTTGTAATAATAATTTGATTATCTAAAACTTTATATGAAACATAAGTTTTAAAATTTAAAAAATATTGTATTTTTAACATTATAAATTTTTTAATATTAAATTTAAACAAATAATAAGTAAAAAAGTTAAAAATATAGCAATTAAAATAGTCCAGAAAAAAAAATAATAATACATTAAAAAACCAAGTTTTTGTAAATCATTTAAACTAAAGATTAAATTTGAATTTAAATCAATTAAAGGAAAATATTGAAAAAATAAACTGTGATTATAATATAAACTTTTATTTAAAATGAAAATAAAATAAAATTTTAATAATAAAACAAATAAAAAATTTTTTTTTGGTTTACTTTTTAATTTAAAATTTATAGATAATACAAGAAAAGTAAAAAAAATAATTAATGCACTTGCATTTAATAACATTAAAAAAAATCCAAAAATATCTTTTTTAATAATTAAAAAAAAAAGAACAGAACTAACATAAAAAAATAAAAAAAAAATTAATTTATAAAATAAATTCTTAGAAAAATAAAATAAAATATAAAAAATAGTTAATATAAAAAACATTTTTTAAAAAAAGGAAGAATATAAATTAGATTTTGTTGTAGCTATTGTAATAGGTCAAGATCAAATTTCTTTTTTTAATAAAGAAACTTTTAAAAAAATAGACTTTATTTTATACATTTGTAAAAAATAAGATAAAGATTTAGAAAAATAAATTAAAGGAATTTTTTTTAAAATTAACATTACTTAAGATAAAGATCTAATATTTAAATAAATTAAATGGATTTGAGTAAAATTTATTAATTTTTGTGGACAAAGACCAAAAATAATTAATCAAAGAATTAGTACTAAAAAAACAAAAAATTCACGTTTTGTAATATCTTGATATTTTTGAATTTTAGTATAATTAAAAGAATTTTTAAGTAAACCAAAAAAAACTCTATTAAAATATCAAAAATTATAAAATGTATTAACTAATAAACCTCCAAATAAAAAAACAAAAATAAAACTAAAATTATATTGCATAATACCAGCAAAACATAAAACTTCACTAACAAAGTTAATACTTCCAGGAAATGCTATGTTAGTAAGCATAAAAATAAATACCATAGTACAAAAAATAGGCATAACAAAAACTAAACCTTTATAATATAAAATATTTCTAGTTAGATATCTATCATATAATGCCCCTAAAGAAAAAAAAAAACCTGAAGATGTTAAACCATGTGCTACCATCATAAGAACAGCTCCTAATAATCCTTTTAAAGTATTTGTAAAAATTGCTAATACAACTAAGTTCATATGAACAACAGAAGAGTACGCAACTACTTTTTTAGCATCTATTTGTCTTAAAGCATTAAAGCCACAAAAAAAAAATCCTAAACAACACATAATTTCAATTATAGGTGTATAATAAATAGAAGCAAAAGGTAATAAAGGTATTGTAAATTTAATAAACCCAAATCCACCTAACTTTAATAAAATTGCTGCTAAAAATACAGAACCTAAAGTTGACGCTTCCACATGAGCTTCAGGTAATCATAAATGAAAAGGAAATACAGGTATTTTAATAAAAAAACTTAAAGAAATTAAAGGTAATAAAAAAATTTGTTTTTTAAACGTTAAATTTAAATTATTTAATATAAATAACCCTGAACTACCTACTTCAAAAAATAAAATTAAAATAGCTAAAAGAATTAAAAAAGACCCTAATAAAGTATAAACATAAAAAAAATAAATTGCTTTTACTTTACGTTCATGAGTACCTAAAACACCAATTAAATATAAAATAATTATTAAAATACTTTCAAAAAAAATAAAAAAAGTAAAAATATCAAAAGCAAAAAAACAACCTTTTAATAAAAAATCTAAAAATAAAAAAAATATATATAAAACTTTTTTATTTCAACTATAAGACCAAGATCAAAGCATAGATAAAATTAAAACAAAGGTAGTTAATGATACAAATATTAAAGAAAATGAATCTAAACTTCAAATAAATAAAAAATTAAGATATTTTATATTAATGAAGTTAAAAATAACATAAAAATTAGTTATTTTTAATTTAGCTTCAATTAAAAAAAAAAAATGAATACTTAAAAAAAAAGAAAAAATTAAACTATATAAAATGAAAACTTTAAGCTTTTTTTCATTTTTAAAAAAAAAATAAAATAATAAAATAATGTAAATAAAATAACCAATCATTTTAAATTCCGTTTATGTTAATAATATTATATATAATATAACTATATTGGTAATAATTTATTATTATTTAATATAATAATTATATATATATATACATACTATATACATATTATATATATACATACTATATACATATTATATATATACTATATATATATTCTAGGGGCTCTCGCCCCTTTACTACTTTGTAATTTTTTTAATCCTATATATTTTTTATACATTTTTTTATATAAATTAAAAAAAAATTAAAATGAAAGAAGAATAAGAACTCCTAAATAGGAGTTCTTATTCTTCTTTCACTTATTACGTAAAAATATATACTATCAAAACAAGTATATAAAAGTATATATATATTACTATATACTATATATACATATTTTATAAATTCTTGTTTTTTAAAACTTTGTTATATTTTTAATTCTCTATATTTTTCTATCTTTATATATATAAATTAAAGAAAATATAGGTAATAATAAACAAATAGTTTTTTTATTTTATATAAATATATATATTTTAAATATATAAAGTAAAAATGGTATAAATCTAAAAATTAGAGAATTGGTGATTTTATTATATATAGTTCTTTTAATTATTCCAATTGTTATTACAGTTGCTTTTTATACTTTGGCAGAAAGAAAAATAATAGCTTCTATTCAAAGAAGAACTGGACCTAATGTTGTAGGGTTTTGAGGAGCTTTACAACCATTTGCTGATGGTTTAAAAGCTATATTAAAAGAACAAATTAGACCCTTAAGAGCTGTATTTTATTTATTTTTATTTGCTCCTATTTTAACTTTTCTATTAAGTCTAATATCTTTAAATTTTATTTGTTTTACATTTACTAGATCTTATTTTGATGAATATTTTAATTTTTTTTTTTTTTTAAGTATATCTTCTTTTAATGTATTTGGTATTATTTTAGCTGGTTGAACAAGTAATTCAAAATATACTTTAATAGGATCTTTAAGAGCAGCAGCTCAAGTTTTTTCTTTTGAAATGTGTTTTATAACATTACTTTTGCCTATTTTTTTATTAAATGGTACATTTAATTTAATAGATATTGTTTTATATCAAAATAATTATTGAAATTGTTTTGTTTTTTTACCAACAACTATTTATTTTTTTATTATTATATTAGCAGAAACAAATAGAACGCCGTTTGATTTACCTGAGGCTGAAGCTGAATTAGTTGCTGGTTATAATTTAGAATATTCAGCAATTAATTTTGCTTTATTTTTTTTAGGTGAATATACAAATATGTTATTAAATTCTTGTATTTTTGTTATTTTTTTTTTTGGAGGTTGATTTATCCCTGATTTTTTATTTATATTTGGGAATTTAGATACAACTTTTTATAATGTAATGTTTTTTATTAAAACTATCTTTGTAGCATGTATGTTTATTGTTGTAAGAGCTATACTACCAAGATATAGATTTGATCAACTAATGGATATTTGTTGAAAAAAAATATTACCTGTTTCTTTTTTTTTTTTTTTTTTTTTTATTTTTAATATTTATTTATTTGATGGTTTTTTTTTTAATTTAGAATTATTATCTTTACAACCATCATCATCTTTAGTTCTTTATTATAAATTTACTTAATAATTTTTTTTAAATTAATGTTTATATTTTTAACTACTTTATTTTTATTAATTTCAGTATATTTTAGTTTTTTTTTTATATTAAAAAAAGAATTAATTGTTAGTAGACAAGTTTTAAGTTTTTTTAGACCATTTTATAATTTTACTAATTTACCTTATAGTATTAAAAGATGATTTTTTTCAACTAACCATAAAGATATTGGTTCTTTATATTTATTTTTTGGTTTTTGTTCTGGTATTATTGGACTTTTATTATCTATTTTAATTAGATTAGAATTAGAATTCCCTGGAGCTCAAATTTTACATGGTAACAACCAATTATATAATGTAATTGTTACTGCTCATGCTTTAATTATGATTTTTTTCATGGTTATGCCTATTTTAGTGGGGGCTTTTGGAAATTGATTTATTCCAACTATGTTAGGAGTACCTGATATGGCTTTTCCAAGATTAAATAATATGAGTTTTTGATTATTACCTCCTTCTTTAATTTTATTAATTACTTCTACAATAGTTGAATCCGGAGTAGGTACTGGTTGAACTTTATATCCACCTTTAAGTAGTAATATTGCTCACTCAGGTGGTGCTGTTGATTTAAGTATTTTTAGTTTACATATTGCTGGGGTATCTTCTATTGCAGGAGCTTTAAATTTTATTACTACTATGTTTAATATGAAATCTGAAGGCTTAATTTTTAGTAGAATGGGATTATATCCTTGATCTATGTTAATTACTGCTTTTTTATTATTATTATCATTACCAGTATTAGCTGGAGGTATTACAATGTTATTAACAGATAGAAATTTTGATACTAATTTTTTTGAAAGTGAAGGTGGTGGAGATCCAATTTTATTTCAACATTTATTTTGATTTTTTGGTCACCCTGAAGTTTATATTTTAATTTTACCAGGTTTTGGTATTATTAGTTTAATTTTATCAACTTTTACTAATAAATCTATATTTGGTTACATGGGTATGGTATATGCAATGTTAAGTATAGGCTTTTTAGGTTTTATCGTTTGAGCTCACCATATGTATACTGTAGGGTTAGAAATAGATACTCGTGCATATTTTACAGCAGCAACAATGATTATTGCTATACCTACAGGTATAAAAGTATTTAGCTGATTAGCTACAATGTGACGTGGTTCTATTGTTATCGGTATTCCTTATTTATTTGTTGTAGCTTTTATTTTTTTATTTTCTATTGGTGGATTTTCTGGTTTAATTTTAGCAAATGCAGGTTTAGATGTAGCATTTCATGATACTTACTATGTTGTTGCTCACTTCCACTATGTTTTATCTATGGGAGCTGTTTCTTCTGTATTAGCTGGTTTTTTTTTTTGAATTCCAAAAATTACAAGTTGAGCATATGATTTTTTTTGAGCTGATTTAATTTTTTGAATTTTTTTTTGAGGGGTTAATATTACTTTTTTTCCTATGCACTATTTAGGGTTTGCAGGAATGCCTAGAAGAATACCTGATTATCCTGATAGTTATTATCATTGAAATGAAATAGCATCTTTTGGTTCTTTAGTTTCCGTTATAGCTATTGTTTTACTTATTTTTTTAATAAATGATTTATTTAGTTCTCAAAATCAATTATTAAAAAAAAGTTCATGACATTTAACATACAATATTCTTCCACTTACAAGTAATTTTCCTATTTCAAAAGATAAATTAAATCCTAAACAAATAATATCTGAAAATAATATTCATAAAAATTCTATTAATAGTATTATTGATAATTTTAACACTAACAATGAATCTATTGAATTTTTAACTACAAATGCAGATGCTAAACATTTTTATTTATTTCAAAAAGCATGAACTGCTCCTTATGAATACTTTTTTAATTTTCCAGCATCAACTTTTATGGAAAAATTAATTGATTTACACCATAATATATTTCATTATTTAATATTATTATCTATCTTTGTTTTTTGATTTTTATTTAGAATTAATTATTTATTTTTAAGACCAACTTATAGCCCATCAGGTAAAAAAGTACCTTATAAAGTAAATCACAATACTCAATTAGAAATATTTTGAACTATTGTACCATGTTTATTCTTATTATCTATTGCAATACCATCATTAACTTTAATTTTACATTATCAACCATTAACTACTTCTAGTGTTATTTTTAAAATTATTGGTAATCAATGATGATGAGCTTATGAATATAATACATGAAAATTTCCTAAAAATGAACTTTTAAATACTTCAGTAATTAATAGTACTTCAGGAAGTTTAGTAGAATCAAAAGATGTATTTTTACATGGTAATAATAATAGTATTCTTTCAAATGTATTTATTGAGTCAAGATTAGTTGACGATTTAGATTTAATAAAAGGAAATTTTCGTTTATTATCTGTATCTGATAAATTAACAATGCCTATTCAAGTAAATATTAGTTGTTTAGTTACATCAAATGATGTATTACATTGTTGAGCTGTACCAGCTTTAGGAATAAAAATAGACGCTTGTCCTGGTCGTTTAAATGAAATAGATTTTAAAATTTCTCATAAAGGATTATATTATGGACAATGTAGTGAAATTTGTGGTATTTTCCATGGTTTTATGCCTATTGTTATAGATGGAAAAGAGGCTCAAGATATTTTTCAAAAAGATGAGTGACTTAATAATAATAGTACACTTTTAAACGCTATTAAAAATTAAATTTAAAAAAATTTTTCTAAATTTTTTTTTTAAAATAAATAAATTCTAATTATAACTTTTTATAATTTTTTTTTTTTTAAAAAGTTTCAATTATAAAAATTAATATTTTTTTAATTATTAAGATATTACTTTAATCTTTATTATTATTAATGGAAAGTTTCGATCTTTATTCAAAAAATTTAAATGTTTATAATTTAGTTGATTCTAAATTTCAAATATTTCATTCAATCCTTAATCAAATTTTTTTTCATAAAGTAAGATTTTTAATTTTTTTAATCTTATTTACCGCAATTATACTTTTTTATGTAAGTTTTAAAAATACTCAAAACAATATTATTTTTTATAATTTTTTAAATGGATTTAACCAAAATTTAAAAACTGCATTATTTTTTAAAAAAATTAATTTCTTAAATTGATTATTTATTTTATTTTTTTTTATTTTATTATCTAATGTATTAAGTTTAATTCCAGAAACTGTAGCTTTTAATAGTATTTTTTTTGTAACTATCTTTTTATCTTTTTGAATGTCTTTTGTATATAATTTTTATGGTCTTACTATTAAAAAAGAAGCATGATTTGATTTATTTTTACCACAAAATATTCCTTTTTTAATTACAGGATTTTTATGTTTTATTGAAATTATTTCTTATTTTATTAAAATTTTTAGCTTAGCTATAAGATTATTTGCTAATATTTTAGCAGGACATATATTATTACACTTATTAGTTTCTTATTTAAGTATTTTTTTAAAATCTTTTAATTTTTATTTATTATTATTTTCTATTATATTTATTGTAGTTATTTTTTCTCTAACCTTATTAGAATGATTTATGGCTTGTATGCAAGCTTTTATTTTTGTTCTTTTAATAAGTATGTGATTAAATGAAAATATTTGTTAAAAATTAAAATCTATACTTTTATAAATTTAAAAAATTAATTTCAACTAAATTTTTTATTTAATATATATTATTATAGTAATATTTATAATAATTTTTTTAAAAACTTTTATTAGAGATTTTATCTATTTTATGACAAATAAAGTAATCTTTCAATATTGAAAAAAAAATTATATAAAAAAGAATTTTCAAAATAACTATTTATCAACTTTTCACAAATCTTTAAAACAAGCACAAGTAAAAGCTAATAAAAAAGAATATGGTTTAACTTCTATTTATACTGGTAAAATTTTAACCAAATATGATGGTATTATTAAAGCTAATGGATTAAACTCTGTTAAATTAGGAGAATTAGTTTATGTTAGAAGATTAAAACAATCTACTACTGATAATACTGTTACTGTTACAAAATTATATGGTTTAGTTTTTAACTTAACTAAATTAGAAACTGGTATAATGTTTTTTGGATCTACTAAAAGTATTGCTATAGGACAAATAATCTATAGATCATATAAAAGATTAAAGATTCCTGTTGGATCTAAATTATTAGGTAGAATCGTAGATAGTTTAGGTACACCTTTAGATGGTCAAGGAAATGCATCTACTTTAGGTAACATGAAATCATTAACTGAAAAAAAAGGTCCTGGTATTATTACTCGTGGTAGTGTTAATCAACCTTTACACACTGGAGTATTAGTTATCGATTGTTTATTCCCTATCGGTAGAGGACAACGTGAATTAATTATTGGTAATAAACAAACCGGTAAAACATCTATTGCTTTAACTAGTATTTTATCTCAAAATATAGATACTGACTTAAAAAAAAAAAAACAATATTTATATTGTGTATATGTAGCTATAGGACAAAGAAAATCTAGTATTGCAAAAATATATTCTATTTTTAAAAAAACTAACGCTTTAAAATATACTACTATTGTATCTGCTACTGCAGATGATTCAGCAAACCTTCAATTCTTAGCACCATACTCAGGTTGTACTATTGCTGAATATTTTAGAGATAGAGGAAAAGACGCTTTAATTATTTTTGATGATTTATCTAAACAAGCTGTTTGTTATAGACAAGCATCTTTATTATTAGAAAGAGTACCAACTAGAGGAGCTTACCCTGGTGATGTTTTTTACTTACACTCTAAATTATTAGAAAGATCAGCTAAATTATCTTTACAATATTATGGTGGTTCTTTAACTGCTTTACCTGTTATTGAAACTGTAGGTGGTGATATTACTGCATATATTCCAACTAATGTTATTTCTATTACCGATGGTCAAATATTTGTTGATGAAGATTTATTTTTAAATAATATTAAACCAGGTATTAATATAAGATTATCTGTTAGTAGAATCGGTTCTAAAGCTCAAATTTTACCTGTTAAAAAATTAGCTTCTACCTTTAAAAATGCTTTAATTGAATATGATGAATTTAAAAGATTTGAAGTATTTGATGGAGTATCTGCTACTATTAAACAAATTATTCATAGAGGTAAAAGATTATTAGAACAAGTAAAACAAGGTGCTATTGAAGCTCTTAATATTGAAGCTCAATTACTTTTAATTTCTTTAAGTACTGCAGGTTTTTTTGATAAATATTCTATCTTAGAAACTAAAAACTTTAAAGATGATATTGCACAAGCTGTAAGAGATAACCCTAGCTTAGTAGGACTTAATATTTATAAAGACTTAAATATTGACGCTTGAAATAGCAAACTTGAAAAAGTTTTTTCTAGTAAGTAAATATATAAATGAGAAGAAATAAATTCCAAGAAGCACTTTACATTGTAAAAAAACATTCAGAAAATTACTTTACACCAATAAATTTATCTGTTCTTTGAAGTTTTGGAAGTTTATTAGGTTTTTGTATGGCAATGCAAGTTTTATCTGGAGTTTTTTTATCTTTTTTTTATAATAGTGACGTTAATTATGCTTTTTTTTCAGTAGAGAGAATAATGCGTGATGTTAATTATGGGTGATTTATTCGTTATGTTCATGTTAATGTTGCATCTTTTATTTTTCTTTTTATTTATATCCATATGGGTAAAGCATTATATTTTAGAAGTTATACTAGAGTTAATTTATGACTTTCTGGTATTTCAATTTTTGTTTTATTAATGTTAACTGCTTTTTCTGGATATGTTTTAGTTTGAGGTCAAATGAGTTTATGAGCTGCAACTGTTATAACAAATTTTTTTTCTTCTGTTCCATTTATAGGACAAGAATTAGTAGAATGAATTTGAGGAGGATTTACTGTAAGTAAACCTACATTAACAAGATTTTTCAGTATTCATTTTATAGCTGGTTTAGTAGTATCTTTTTTAACTGTAGTACATTTAGTAGTGTTACATGAAGAAGGATCTTCTAATCCTATAGGAACTAAATCACAAGATAATATAAACTTTACTCCATTTTTTTTAAATAAAGATTTATTTTGATTTTTTATCTTTTTATTTATTTTAAGTTATTTTATTTTTTTTAGACCTAACGCTTTTATGCACCCAGCTAATTATGAACAAGCTAATCCTTTCGTTACTCCAAAAAGTATTGTTCCTGAATGATATTTTTTACCATTTTATACTGTTTTAAAATCAATACCAGATAAAGTAGGTGGTATTCTTGCTATGGGAGCTTCTATAGTTGTTATAGTTATTTTACCTTTTTTAGATAAAGCTACTTTAATTAAAAATCCAAAAATAAGAATTATATGAAAATATGCTTTTTGAAGTTTTGTATTTAATTTTATATTTTTAGGATGATTAGGTGAACAACCTGCTGAAGAATTATTTGTATTTTGAGGACAATTGTCAACTTTTTATTATTTTTCTTTTGTTTTAATTATTTTACCATTAATTGGTAGAATAGAAACTTTATTAATTGAAGAATTTACAAAAAATTAATTTTGTAAAAAAATATATTAAGAGTTTTTAATTTTTTTTAAATGTTATTAAAAGATTTCACAATTTATTTTTTAGATATTAATGTTATGTTAACTTTAATATTTTTATTTATTTGATTCACTTTTTTAATTTTAAATTTTTTATTATGAAACAGAAGTCAATTTATTTATAAAAAATATATATTTTTTTATACTAATTTAATTATTTTCTGATAAGTCAATGGAAACTAGAAATAAATTAAATTGAAATATTAATCTTATTCTTAAAGCTCAAAAAAATCCTTTTCACCTCGTTCCAAAAAGTCCTTGACCTTTAACTTGTTCTTTTTCTATTTTACTTTTTTTATTTGGTATGGTTTTATATTTTCATTATTTTATTTGAGGATTACCAGTTTTTTTTTTTGGTTTATTTTCTTTATTATTTTTTTTAGCTAGATGATTTTCTGATGTTCTTTTAGAAAGTTTTAAAGGGCACCATACTTCTTATGTTGCTAATGGGTTAAGATTAGGGTTTGTATTAATGATTGTTTCTGAAGTAATGTTTTTTTTTTCTTTTTTCTGAAGTTACTTTCATTTAACTTTTAGTTTATCTTTACATACAGGTAATATTTGACCTTATGTTAAAGGACCGTACCCTTGAGCTTTACCTTTTTTAAATACTATGATTTTAAGTTTATCTAGTTTAACTCTTACTGAAGCACATATTTTTTTTTTACAAAAAAAAAAATATGAAGTAATTTTTTTTTTTCTTGTAACTATTTTTTTAGGTGCTTTTTTTACTTATATTCAAGGAATAGAATATTTAGATTCTCCATTATCTTTTAATAATGGAGCTTGTGGATCTATTTTTTATATGGTAACTGGATTTCACGGTATTCATGTATTTATAGGAACTATTTTTTTAATTGTTACTTTAATACGTATTGAATTAGATCAATTTTTAGTTGAAAGACATATTTTACTAGAAGTTAGTTCATTATATTGACATTTTGTAGATGTAATTTGATTTTTTTTATTTTTTTTTGTATATATTTGAGGAGGTTTTTAATTTTTTTTTAAATGTATATAAAACATTTAAATTTTAATAAAGAATATAAATATATAAAAACAAAATATAATATAACAAAAAACACTAAGACTCAAAAAAAAAAAAACATAAATATTTATAGTTTATTAAAATATAAAAGTTTATTAAATTTTAAAAAATGATTTATTAAAAAATTTT
>Ga0206124_10001462_pt1 | contig 18584 bp, 13 predicted proteins | sample Helgoland_Spring_3_FD_148671 | JGI IMG/M metagenome (GOLD analysis project Ga0206124, IMG submission 148671) | Pelagic subsurface seawater microbial communities from Kabeltonne, Helgoland, North Sea - Helgoland_Spring_Bloom_20160321_2 | ecosystem: Environmental > Aquatic > Marine > Epipelagic ... | reverse complement strand
TTTTTTAAACTCCACAAACGAGGCCTTTGTATTCTCCGACTGTAACTGGCTTGTAATTTATGCTTGTTGGCTAGATCATAGGTAATAAAGGCACTAGGAAAAAAATTGGCATAATTTTGATTGTTTTTCTGGTTAGTATTCAACAACTCTGTACTCACATCACTGATTTCATATCTGGTCCCAATTTGATAAGATAACTTCTCAAATTCATTGTTGAAAATGGCATAAAAAGCATAGATGTTTTCATCATAATTGAAATCATTAGATAAATCCGTGTTCTCTATATATAACTCGCCATCATCACTGTTCTGAACGATATAATTATTGAATATCTCTCTAAAGGTCAATCTTGAGCCCAATTCAAACGAACCCACATCACCCAATGGATGAAAATAATCTGTTTGAAACATCATCCTTTTTTCACCTTCGGAGTTTCCCGAACTCATGTAACCTGATGTTTTAAAATCAGTTTCTCCGATGCCTCTGAAGTCCTCTACTACACTGGACCCTCCTACTTCGCTGTTGTCTTGACTCTGGAAGTCCAAAGTTAATTTATGACCTTTACGTTGAAAGTTCTTTTCTAAATTTAAACCGTACTCTAAGTTCTGATCGTCTTCCACCTGCTGATCATCCCTCAGTAATTGACTGAAATTATCCAGCTGATCGTAATCATTGTAGGTCATTTTAGTGAAATTATCTTCATCCGAGAAACGAAAAAGATAATAAGCGGTCAATGTGGTTGATTTATTAATAAAAAAATCCGCACCAAATCTCGAACTGTAATTTAGACCCCCGCGTGCCATGTCTCTGTCGACATTGGTTCTGTAGCTGGTATCTGGATAATTAAATTTTTGGTTGGAAAAAGCTGTTCCTGGAGCATTGCGATAACTCCCACCGAAATTAGTAAATAAGTTCACCCATTTTCGACGCAAATTAATACTTACCGAACCCCCATGATTGTCCGGATAACCTGTATTTACAGAAAAACTGCCATTTAGCCCTTTGGCTCGCTCTTTCTTTAAAATAATGTTGATAATTCCCGCTTGACCCTCAGCGTCATAACGTGCCGAAGGATTAGTAATGATTTCTACGCGCTCAATTAAATTTCCTTGAAGCTGACGCAGCGCATCTGAACTGGACAGCCCAACCAGACCTGAAGGCTTGCCATCAATGAGTATCTTCACATTGTTACTCCCTCGCAAACCCACATTGCCATCTACGTCAACGGCTACTGAGGGCAAATTATCTAAAATGTCGGCAGCGCTACCTCCGAGATTACTTAAATCTTTCCCGACATTGTAGACTTTCTTATCTAACTGTAATTCCATTTGGGTTCTTTCACTCTGCACCACAACTTCATCCAACTCTTTGGTATCTTGATCCAAAATTAATTGGCCTAGATTTATTTTGTTGGGATCATTGCTGGATATGGTTACCTGCATCGTTTTAGACTTATAAGTTAAAAACTGAATTTGCAATTCATATGCTCCTGGAGCCAGCTCAAGATCAAATCCCCCTTTTTGATCGGAAAGCGCTCCTCCAACTAAACTTGAATCCGAAGATTGAAACACACTCACAGTGGCAAACTCAACAGCCTCTTGTGTATCTCCATCTATAACAAAACCAGCAATGACTTTTTTTATCTTGGGTGCAAGCTGATTTTGAGCTATTAATTGGAACCCGAAAATCATTAATATTAGGGTGCAGAGATAGTTTGTCATTTTATTCATTTTTGTAATTAAAATACAAGTCTAAGATTGAAATCTGATAAAATTCTGAGACCTCTCGTTTGGCAAAAATATTGATAAAAAAAATGAAGAATAAGGGTACTTAGAAATTCAGTTTTAATATATGTCTATCATCTTCCACTTGATGGCTTATGCCGTATTTGTAATTTTCTGCTATTTTTTGTACGATGGAAAGTCCTAAGCCTAGAGAATTTACATGTTGATTTAATTTTTTGAAACGTTCAAAAAAGTTTGTAGGTTTAACATCAGTTGGTAGTCCTGAGTTCCATATAATGAAAGTATTTGAACTCAGTGTCAAATTAATCTTCCCGGATTCAATGTTATGCCTTATGGCGTTGCTTATTAAATTAGTTAACATAATTTGAACCAGTACGCGATCACCGGAAATCTCAATATCCTTAGCTAGGTCCATGCTCAATGTGATTTTTTTCAAAATCAATAACTTCTCGTATTCTTTTAATAGCGTTCTGAGTATCTCGCTTAGGTTTAATTCTTCCGTGTTATTAAATTCATGATTTTCTATTTTAGTCAATAATGACAACGAAGTAGTCATTTTACTCAACCGAGACAAAGTACTTTGCATCTTTTTCAGACTGTTCATTTGACATTGACTCAAATTATTTTCTTCGAGCATATTCTCTAGTTTTCCCTGAATAATGGCGATGGGTGTTTGAAATTCATGGGAAGAGTTTTCCGTAAACTCTTTTAACAACTGATAATCGGAAATTATTTTGCTCGTCATCTCCAGTAAAAAATGATTGATTTTATTGAATTCTTTGACTTTACTGATCGTGAATTGAATAGGTTCTTTTTGGGTGATTGAAAAATTTTGGATATTTGTTAAAAGTATTCGAAAAGGTGCCAGCATATAATAAGAGATAAACAAAGCAATCATTACCGTCGAAAAAAGTAAAATCAAAAAGGTGATCAGCATACTTTTTGTGACGCTCTTTATGATATCATCAGACTCTACAATTAAATCAAATTGGGTAATGTGATATCGTTGTCCAGCAATCTCCACAACAGATTCCAACTTAATTTGATTTTCCATTTTACCAAAATGCTCATGCTGAACCAGTGTATCTGAAAATATGGGGCCATGTAAGGGTATATCCTTGTTTACCGGTTCAAGAATGGTTTTTTTCCTTGTAAACCCATTGGTAGGTGGACTCATTTCTAGATATTTAAGTAATCTTTTGTATCGGGATTTCAAAAATCTTTTTTCTTCTGATTAAATCTCCTTTTTTACTACCTGGTAAGAAATGAATCCACCCCCGACAAAGACTACGGCAGCCACCAATACAAAAGCGAGCGTAAAACGTGTAATTAAATTCATGATTCCATCATTTTATAACCGCCACCATAAACCGTTGAAATATAATCCTGACCTCCGGCATCTTTTATTTTTTTTCTAAGATTTTTAATATGCTGATAGACAAAATCAAAAGAATCTGCCATATCCATATAGTCCCCCCAAAGATGCTCTGCAATAGCTTGTTTGGTCAATAATCTATTTTTATTTACCATAAAATATCTTAGTAACTCAAATTCCTTTTTGGTCAGATCTAAAACAATATTATTGACCTCCACTTCTTTGGCCTCCACTTTAATCATTATTTCTTTAAAAATTAAATTAACCGCCCCTTTTTGATGTCTCCTTCTATAGATCGCTTTCATTCTGGAATTAAGTTCCGCCATGTGAAAGGGTTTGGGCAAATAATCATCTGCTCCCATATCTAATCCCTTGAGTCGATCATCTAAGGCATTTTTAGCAGACATGATGAGTACTCCCGTAGCTGACCATTTTGATTTAAGCTGCTCCAGCAAAGTCAACCCATCTCCATCTGGAAGTGTTAAATCTAGCAAGACGATGTCATAGGAAAATCCATAGAGTTTCTCTAACGCTTGCTTAAGGTCAGTAACTTGTTCGCAAACAAAACCTGAACGCTCCAAATAAGTGGTAATGATGGTGGTAAGCGCTGCGTTATCCTCAACGATGAGTACTTTCACAAATATAAATATAGCCTCTCTTTTTGAAGAGAATTTGAATTTGTCCAATTTGTCCAAAAATCTCCTCTTAATAAAGAAGCCATATCTCGTAAGCGATTGTAAAAAAATCAAACTTATATTTATATTATCAATTAGATTCTTAACCATAGAATCTATAGTAACTTTGAAAAGCAAAAAATCTACTTAAAAGACATTTTTTTTTAAACCATCACGCTCCCAACAGAAAATCACAACATGCTTAAGTGGTATTTGCTTCTTTTCCTTACTTCCTTGAATTTCTCTGCGACATCACAATATGTGATCCAAGGAAAAATTACCGATACAGAAACAGGAGATCCTATTCCCTATGCAGCCGTCCTTATAAAAGGTACAATGATGGGTGCCTCGACGGATTTTGAAGGCAATTATAAAATAAAAAGTTCGGTAATTGCCGATAGTATGAACGTCACCTATTTGGGTTACGATTCGTTTAATAAGAAATTATCCCAAGAATATAATCAAACCATAAATATTCAGCTCAAACCTTCAGATTTTGAATTTGAAGGTTTCATTTTTGAAGCAGGTAAAAATCCCGCTTTTGCTATTATTGAAAAGGCCGCAAATTTTAAAAATTCCTTTGATAAAAGACAGCTAACTTCTTACGAAACCAAAAATTATACGAAAATTGAAATTGATATCGATCACATCTCTGAGAGCTTCTCAAATCGAAAATCGATGCAGAAAGTTACCTCAACTTTGGATTCTATAAAGCAACTTACCAATGATGAGGGAGATAAAATATTGCCCATATTTTTTTCTGAGACCTTATCCAAATATTATTACCGTAATTCCCCTGAACTCAAGAAAGAAGTCGTACAAAATATACGTTTAAGCGGTGTAGGTATCACTGATGGTTCAACTATTTCTCAAATAACAGGTTCTGCCTTTCAAGGATATAATTTCAATACCAACTGGATCAGTATTCTAGAAAAAGAATTTGTTTCGCCCATCGCAGAGGGTTGGAAAAATTTTTATGATTTTGATCTTTTAGATTCTGTGATCATTGATAATGAACAGCACTATGTCCTTAAAGTTTATCCACTAAGAACGCAGGATTTAGCCTTTTCAGGCACCCTATGGATAAATAGCCAAAACTATGCGCTCCAACAACTTGACTTGACCATCTCGAAAGATGCGAATTTGAATTTTATAGAACGCATCAAGATCCAACAAGAACTGAAAGCGACCCCTTCTGGTCCTATGATTCCCATAAAAACACGGGTTCAAATTAAAATAGGGCAAATTACTCCTAAAAGCGCGGGTCTTTTGGCTAAATTTTATACCTCAGTAGACAGTCTCTATGTTGGAGCTCCGAAACCCTCCTCTTTTTTTACTCAAAACGTGGTACTGTCAAACAACTTTAAAAAAGGAGATGATCTTTTTTGGAAAAATAATCGGGCTGATCCATTATCAATTGAAGAGATCGAAGTGCTGAAGATGGTAGATACCTTAAAAAACATCCCTATCATCAAGCGCTACACTGAAGGATTGAAGTTTATAGGCTCAGGTTATTTACCCATTGGTAAAATAGATTTTGGACCTTGGCCTGGATTTTTTAACATAAATGACATCGAAGGCGTGCGAATGGGTATGGGGGTCAAGACCAATATCAAATTTAGCAACAAATGGTTACTCCAAGGTTACTTGGCCTACGGCTTTAAAGATCAAAATATTAAGTATCGAGGCTCGGTAACCCGGATCATTGATCGAAACAAATGGACGACCGCAAGTCTGTCGGTACAACGTGAAATTGATCAAGTAGGCCTAGAAATGGAGAATCTTCAAGAAAACAATGTTTTTCTAGCTGCCAGTAGATTTGGTACTTTACGTAGTCCCTACCTTATCAATAATCAAAGCTTAAGCCTACAACGTGCTTTTTTTAAAGGATTTTTGGTCAGCGCAGAGCTGCGAACAAACCAATATGATACCATAAGTAATGGATATGATTTACAATCAACCTTCAATACCAGTGAGGTCAAATTAAGCGTACGTTACGGAAAAGATGAAATCATCATCATCGACAACAACCGACGAATCTCCTTTGGCTCTTCAAAATGGCCCATTATAGCACTCACTTATGCCAAAGGATTTCATTGGGCATTAGGTGATTTCAGATATGATAAATTAAACCTCTATCTGTGTCAAAAAATAAACGTCAGCCTATTGGGTGTTTCTCGTTATGAACTAGATGCAGGTAAAATCTTTGGTGCGGTTCCCCATGCCCTGCTTAAAAACCATTTGGGAAATGAGATGATTTTTTATACCTCCGCTGCTTTCAACACCATGAATTTTAATGAATTTACATCAAATCAATACCTAAGCCTTCGTTATCGACATTTCTTTGAGGGTTTTGTCTTGAATAAAATCCCACTTATCAAGCAATTAAAATGGCGTTTGGTAGCCAATGCTAATCTCCTTTATGGAAACCTAAAAGAAAAAAACCTCATCGAACATGATCCCACCATTCATGACGATGACTATCTGGCAAACCTCAATCCATTCCATCCGAATATACCTTACATCGAATTAGGTTATGGCGTTGAAAATATATTTAAATTTTTTCGAATAGATTTCTTTCACAGAATGAATTACTTGGACTTACCCGCTGCCAAGCCTTTTCACGTACAAGTTTCTGCACAAATCATTCTTTAATTTAGTCTAAAAAACATTTACCTCTCTGGCCAGCTCAATCCCAAATTTTTTTTGAATTGATGCCTGAATTTGTTCAGATAATTTCAAGATCTCTTTACCCTTTCCCTCCCCATAGTTCACCAATACCAAGGGTTGACGCTCATGTACGCCAATTTGATCCATACGTTTACCCTTCCAACCACATTGCTCAATAAGCCAAGCTGCAGGTATCTTAATGCTTCCTAAATCTACAGGATAATGGGGTAAATCCTCATAAATTAAGCTCAAAGCATCGTACAAAGGTTTTTCTATGATGGGATTTTTAAAAAAACTACCGGCATTTCCAATTTTGATAGGATCTGGGAGTTTCGTTTGTCGGATATGAATGACGGACTCACTGATATTCCGAATATTTAATTCCAATTCTTTTTCATCTATCATTTGTTGAATACCTCCGTAGGATACATTAAATATGGGCCGGGTAGTTAACATGAAAGTAACCGATGTAATCACAAATTGATCTTTTCCACGCCCTTTGAAAAAACTGTGTCGATAATCAAATTGACATTGCTCTTTGTTGAACGATCTGATTTTTCCTGACTTGATTTCATAGGCCTCCAATGATTCAAATACATCTTTGAGCTCAACACCGTAGGCTCCTATATTTTGAATGGGTGCAGCTCCGACCGTCCCTGGGATCAATGATAAATTTTCAACACCCCCAAAATCATGATCTAAGCACCAGAGCACAAACTGATGCCAGGCCTCACCTGCACCGACTTTTACCCGTACGTCATTATTTTTTTGATCCAATACCTCGATCCCTCTGATATTGATTTTTAGGATCGCCTTCCGCTGATTCTTTGTGAACAATACATTAGAACCCCCTCCTAATACTAATTTCGGCAATGCCCTAAATTGAGAGGATTTAAAGGCCTCACTTAATTGCTCATCATTTTCAATCTCAAGTAAAAACTGAGCTCTGGCATCAATACCAAAGGTATTGTAACTTTTCAATGAGATATTTTTCTTTACAAACACCTTTTATGCGGAATCTTCTTTTATTATAATTTATATTATTTTCTTTCAAACAAAACTTTACCTCCCACGATGGTCATAGCAACCTGCGTTTTTAATATCTCATTTTCTTCTATGGACATAATATCTTGATCTAAAATAGTAAAATCTGCCAATTTTCCCACCTCTATCGAACCTTTTATATCTTCTTCAAAAGCTCCATAGGCCGCATCGATAGTATAAGATTTCAATGCCTGCTTTCTGGACATTTTTTGAGAAGGTTCATATCCGCCTTCTGGCGTCCCTTTCAATGTCATCCGAGATACTGCAGCATAAAAAGAAGCCAATGGATTGATTGGCTCCACTGGAGCATCAGATCCGTTAACGATAGGGGTACCTTGCTCTAGTAGTTTTTGCCAAACATACGCACCCTCATCAATTCTTTCTTGACCCAAACGATCAATCGCCCAGGGTCGATCAGAGGCCATATGAATGCTTTGCATGGCCGGGATCACTCCAAGTTGCTTGAACCTTATCAAGTCTTGTGAATTAATGTGCTGCGCATGCTCAATCCTGTATCTGCTGTTGTCCTTTTTTTTGGGATAAACCTCAAAGGCTCGGGCATACATATCTAGAACCTCCCGATTTCCTCTGTCTCCGATGGCATGCGTACAGACTTGAAAACCTGCCTGGGTAGCGCTTAAGGTCAGTTTATTTAAAGCTTCCATATCACGCACATTGTGACCGAATTTACCTGGTGAATCACTGTATGCCTTGAGTAACCAAGCCCCTCTCGAGCCTAACGCGCCATCTGCAAAAAGCTTCACAGATCTAATTGTGAGTCGATATAAAGAATCTATAAAAATACCCTTGGCAAAATAATCCGACAAAAGATTTTCATCGTCTCCGCTCAACATGACATAGAGTCTGATCTTGAGCTCATCTCGAAGCAGTAATTTATGATACAACTCCACCCAAGAAGTCCCCGATCCGGCTTCATGAAAACTGGTAATACCATTGGCTAAAATATGATCTATGGATTGCTTTAAGGAAGTTTCTAACCATTGCGCACTGGGCTTGGGTATACGTGTGAGTACATTGGTGTGTGCTGTTTCATTGAAAATTCCCGTCGGTTGTCCGTCAAATCCTTTAAAAATCTCTCCCCCATCTGGGTCAGCGGTTTGGCCGTCGATCCCTAAGATTTCCATTGCTTTTACATTCGCTATTCCAAGATGACCGCTGGCATGTGTCAAATAGACTGGGTGATTGGGTATTAAATCGTTCAACAAATCATTTGAAGGAAATCCTTTAAAGCCACGTTCAGCCTCCTTGCTCCATTTATCTTGATGCCATCCTCGACCAATAATCCAATCGCCTTCAGGTAGGGTCTTTGCTTTTGCAGCTACGATGTTCGCTATTTCAGTATAACTCGTGGTGCCCATTAAGTCTAAGTTCATCAAGTTAGCCCCTATTCCCATAATGTGAGCGTGACCTTCAATAAATCCAGGAAACATCGTTTTCCCATTGAGATCGATCCACTGAGTCTCTTCACCTGAGAATTTAATTACCTCCTTAGAGCTACCCACTTTCCATATTTTACCTCTTTTAACTGCTACGGCCTCCACTTGGGTGTCGTTTACATCCACAGAATAAATGGTTCCATTGTGTATCACCAAGTCGGCCTTTTCTTTTTCTTGACAACTCAATGAAAAAACAAGTAGAATAAGGAAAATCAAATAAATGTTTTTCATGCGGTGCTTTTTATTCATCCAAATTTAAGGGGTTCTGTACAAGTTAATTAAGTTTTTTAATACCTTCTCGTTATTTCTACTAATAAGTTAAAACCAGAATACATTATTTTTTAATTTAATCATTATATTTGCGCTCCATTCAGAAGAATGGGTATGGATCAATTTAACCATATATTTTCAACAAAAATTACATGAATTTCCCTTATCATGTAAGTGTATTTAAAAAGGGTTAATTATTATGCCAAAGAAAGAAGAGAAGGATCAAAAAGAGGTTGTTAAGACAGAAGAAAAAATAGATACGACCAAGAAAGTGAAAGCTACGAAGGTAAAAAAAGCAAAAGTCAAAGCGAAAGCAGCACCTAAACCTATAAAAGCGACAGAAAAGAAAGCCCCACCAAAAAAGAGGAGAAAGTTGAAGCAGTATCCAAAAAAAAGCCAGTAGCAAAAGCATCCAAAGAAAAGCCAGTAGCAAAAGCATCCAAAGAAAAGCCAGTAGCAAAAGCATCCAAAGAAAAGCCTACAAAAAATGTCATTAAAGTTGAAGAAAAAGAAATTCCCGTTTCCGACGAAGTAGCCAACCTAAAGCCCGAGATCAAGATAGAAAAAAAAGAAGTCAAAATCAAAAATCCTGCTCCCGTTCAACAAACATGGGAGGAATTTGAGGATGAAAACAAATCTGAATATTCAGATAAAGAAAGAGCAGATCTCGAGTCATTGTACGGAGAAACTGTAAATACAATCACCGAAAAACAAGTCATCGAAGGACATGTAGTCGCACTGACCGATCGCGAAGTTATCGTAAATATTGGTTTTAAATCTGATGGAATCGTATCAAGATCAGAATTTAGAGATGTTGACGAATTAAAGCCTGGAGATATCGTTGAAGTATATATCGAGGAACAAGAAAATGCCATTGGGCAATTAGTTCTATCACGAAGAAAAGCAAAAATTGTCAAGGCTTGGGACAATATTCAAAAAGCACTTGATGAGGATGTCGTCATCGACGGTATGGTCAAAAGACGTACCAAAGGAGGTCTTATCGTGGACGTCTACGGTGTAGAAGCCTTCCTTCCAGGGTCTCAAATTGATGTCAAGCCCATACGAGATTTTGATGTTTTCGTAGGTAACAAAATGGAAGTCAAAGTAGTTAAAATTAATTATTCAAACGACAACGTAGTTGTCTCTCATAAAGTACTTATCGAAAAAGATCTTGAAAAGCAGAAAATTGAGATCCTAAGTAACCTTGAGAAAGGCCAAGTATTGGAAGGAATCATCAAAAACATGACCAACTTCGGTGTTTTCATCGATCTTGGCGGTGTTGACGGATTACTGCACATCACAGACATCTCATGGGGAAGAATCAATCATCCTGAAGATGTATTGAAGTTAGATGAAAAAGTAAACATCGTTGTCCTTGATTTTGATGATGAAAAGAAGCGAATTTCACTTGGAATGAAGCAATTGACTCCTCATCCGTGGGATTCATTGGCTGCCGACATCGAAATCGGATCTAAAATCAAAGGTAAGATTGTCAACGTCGCAGATTATGGTTCTTTTCTTGAAATAATACCAGGCGTAGAAGGATTGATCCACGTAAGTGAAATGTCTTGGTCTCAACACCTGAGAAATCCACAGGACTTCATGAAAATCGGAGATGAAAAAGATGCCGTTGTTTTGACCATTGATCGAAATGAGCGAAAAATGTCGTTGGGTATCAAGCAGTTGTCTGAAGATCCATGGACAAAGCAAGATGCATTGGTCAAATATGCGGTAGGAACCCAGCACAAAGGTATTGTGAGGAACTTAACCAACTTCGGGTTATTTATAGAACTTGAGGAGGGTATTGATGGTCTTGTTCATGTTTCTGATTTGAGTTGGACCAAAAAAGTAAAGCACCCTTCCGAATTTGTGAAAATAGGTGACGAACTTGAAGTGATTGTCATGGAGCTTGATACCACCAATAGAAAACTGGCATTGAGTCACAAGCATCTCGAGGATAACCCATGGGATAACTTTGAATCTGTATTTACTCGGGGTTCTATTCATAAATGTACTATTTTGAGTAAAGGTGAGCGAAATGCGATCCTTGAACTTCCTTACGGATTAGAAGGGACTTGTAACAGCAGGAACTTAACCAAGGAAGATGGTTTAGAAGGAGCTGAAGGGGAGACGTTAGACTTCCGAGTCATTGAATTTGCAAAAGATGATAAGAGAATTATTCTGACCCACACAGGTTCATGGAAAGAATCAGATCATATATCCAACGAAACACCAAAGCCGAAAGCGCCAAAGGGTAAGAAAACTGATAAAAAGAAAGCTGATTCAAGTAATTCTACCCTTGGAGATATTGAAGTTTTGTCATCTTTGAAAGAAAAAATGGAAGATGGAGCAAAGGCTGAGATAAAGAAGGCTGTAGCTAAACGAGCGGCGAATAAAAAAGAGAAACCTAAAGATGAGAAATCATAATAAGGTCTGAATCATTTTGAAGAACATTAGCAGGAAACTGATGGTCATCCAAAATAATTAATTGAGTAACTAAGGTTCCGTGGCCGAGTGGCTAGGCAGAGGTCTGCAAAACCTTTTACGGCGGTTCGAATCCGTTCGGAACCTCAAAAAACCCATCTAATGATGGGTTTTTTGTTTTAATCTCCTTTGTCATCGTCTACTTAAAAATAGAACCCCGCTAAGGGATTTAAATGCAAATCATTATTTTCATCCTAGGCATCTCAGAACGCACAAATGACTTAGGTATCTGAATATGTAGTATCCAAACCTTCGATGGCACGGAAGGCTTGAATCAGAAAAGAATAGTGTAGTTATGACCAGTAAATTTGAGATTTTTTCTGTGATCATTATCCTTAAAAAAGCCCCGTTTTTAAGTTATTAAAGGAACTTTTTTTAAGGATAATATGAAAAGGTACCTCACCCCGAATTTAAATCATCTCTACTCAAAAGAGTGATTTTTTCTTCAAATCAAATATTAAAATAGTGCATTAATTATTAGTATTGAGTTCTTCCAAAGAAGACATATATTCTGGTGAGCTCATTTCCGACTGAAAAGACATGCAGTAACTATTTCTTCCGTACATTTCGAGTGACTTCTCAAAAGTCTGAATATCTACTTCAAAAGCATCCTCTCCAAATATTTCATTATATTTTTCTGCAACTTTCACCCATTCCTCGCTATTATCGGTAGCTTGCCCTGCATAATCATTATATCCAAAAACAACGTTAACTGTATTAACATTACAATCTGAACTGCACCACCATACTTACATAAATATATCTACATCTATATCTACATCTGCATTTTGGAGGGCTTGGGCTACATTATTTCGGAATCTCCAAAATTCTTCTACATGGTTCCTTTGTAGTTGTAGGTTAAAACACATCTCAAGGGCTTTGCAAATGGACTAAGCATAACGTGCGATGTATTTTTTACATAGCCCCAGCTTTGAGCATCAGAGGAGATATGTAGGTCCCCAACCAGATCGTTCCAATAGTCATTTCCCTTGGGGTCATTGCTATCAAAACCTGACAGCTTCTCCTCGTATCTCACTCAAAAGTATTCTCCCGAATACAGGCTAATATTCACTAAAAAGTTAAAATAATGTATTTGTCCCTCCTTCGAATTATAAATGCACGTTTTCTTTTTAGCATCCTCTTTGAATTTGGTTTCTATACCCTTATCGACTTTTAGATACCTCATATTGATGAACATTGTAGCCGATCATCATTATGAAGCAGGTTACTAATGTAATTATTAACTTTTTCATGATTTTTTGATTGTTCAATTAATAAGGTTAAAATTCAGTACTACAAAAATTGAAATATAATATGACAAATTCTTTGATCTACTCCTCTCCTTCAAATAGATAGCGTCATTAAATAATATGGAAATTGTATATCAAAATTTTAAAAAAAGCAGAAGGTCCGTGAGATTAATTATTCATCTTCATTATTTAGTATTATTTTTGAACTTTGTTATTTAGTTGCATGAATAAAATCATTTTCTCCTTAGGATTAGTCCTTTGTTTCCTTCAGGTCAAAAGTCAAAGCTTTATGACTTGGAAGCTCAATGATCGCTATTTCAGTGTGGCTATAGGGTCTGGTCAAACCAAATACATCGGGGAACTCAATGCTGAAAATAAGCGTCAAACTGACTTCTCTCATGGTACCTTGGCCATTGAAGCAAGATTATGGAGCCACCTCAGCGCTCGACTTTCTGCAGGATTTTACCAATTGCGAGGGGATGATGAAAAAGCTCCCGATGGTAGTTTTGAAAAAGAACGAAACCTCTCCTTCACTTCAAATAACTGGGAGCTCAACCTGCAGAGCATTTTTTTTATTCGACCTTATGCGGGTAACTATGATCAAAGATGCAAAATTGACCCCTATTTCAGTTTAGGTTTTGGTATGACCACTTTGGATCCATTTACCTACTTTCAGATCCAAGAAAATGGAGAGGAGATTAATGCTAAATTTTCCCTTAGGGATTATCAAACCGAACATGTCGCTTATGATCCTCTTACTTTCATTATCCCAGCTGGCGTAGGGGTTAAGATGAAAATTACGCCTTTCCTTAACTTTAATTTTGAACTTGCCTATCGATATACTTTCACAGATTATCTTGATGATGTTTCAGGGATCTTTCCTTTGTTTACGGATGACAGCTCTATTCAATCTAAGCTATCAAATCGAAGAAGAGAGCAATTCCTAGAAAATGAAGAAGCTTGGGAAAGCTTGGATGCAGGATTAACTAGAGGAAATTCAAATAATAACGATCAATATCTGTTTTTTTCCTTCCAAATAGAAGCTTTTCTTCCCTTTGGTAAAGGGAAAATGTTTAAAAAATCTTAAGAAAAAATATCGCATTCCTTGTATAAATACAAGAAGTTATTTATCAATAAAATAAGGCAAAATAAATAATAAAACATACATTTGAACTAGACAATACTTTTCTGTGAAATTCCTCGGTTTTTTTATTTCTTTCTTTGTTACTGCCTCCCTAATCACCTTACTGAATAGGCCTTTTGATAAAATCCCTCCAATTGGGAAATTATTAAGTCCGCATCAAGGTTTTTGGCAAAATAGTGAAAAAGAACCGATCAGTCTGGATCAATCCATTAAATTGATCGAGCTTAAAGAGGTAGTCACCGTCCAATTTGATGAGTTGCTCATTCCTCACATCAACGCAAAAAATATTGAAGATTTGTACATGACTCAAGGTTATGTAACCGCTTATCATCGACTTTGGCAAATGGATTTTTATGCCCGCGTAGTGATGGGCAGGTTGTCAGAAGTGGTGGGTATAAAAGCACTTGGATACGACCGACTGCAAAGGCGATTGGGCCTAAAGGATATGACCTTAAAACTTCATGATGGGCTTATGAAAGATGACTATTATGCCAGTATCATTTCAGCCTACACCAATGGAGTGAATGCCTATATAGCATCTTTATCTCAGGGTGACTACCCTATTGAATTCAAACTACTCAATTATGAACCTGAAAAATGGACCACCGTAAAAACATGTATGGCTTATGCTCTATTAGCAAGTACACTTTCTAGGAGTGAAGCAGATATAGAGCATACCAACTTTCGAAAAATGTTTGGTGAGGACCTTTTTAATGTTTTGTTCCCTGAGCCTGACGGAACGTCAGCCCCCGTAATACCGAGAGATACTCCTTTTGGTTTCGAACCCATGAGCCGACCACAAAAACCTGAAAAATTCGAAGCACAGCATATCGTCAATGAATCTATTAGTAAACAAAATCCCTTAAATGGAAGTAATAACTTTGCCATAGACAGTACCAAAAGTAAATCAGGCCATGCCATATTGGCCAATGAACCGGACCTTGAGCTCACGGCTCCCTCGATTTGGTATGCCAGCCATTTGACCAGTCCCGATATCAATGTCATGGGGGTAACCGTTCCCGGTACACCGGTCATATTGATTGGTTTTAATGACTCTATCTCATGGGGGGTAACCAACTCTCCAAGGGATCAAGTAGATTGGTTTTCAGTGACCTTCAAAGATACCTCACGCAAAGAATATTTGTACAACAACCAATGGTTCAAAACAGAACAAATTCTCGAAGAAATTGTAATTAAAAATGCAGACAACTTTATCGATACTATCATTAGGGTACATCATGGACCTATTGTATATGATCGAGATTATTTGAGTAATCATGAAAAAGTAAATTTAGCCATGCGCTGGATCGCCCATGACGAATCAACTACATTTAAAGCCCTATTTCACTTTAATAAAGCAAATAATTATGATGAATTTGTCGAGGGACTCCGTTTCTTCTCAGGCCCTCCTCAAAACATAATATATAGTGATACAAAAGGTAATATAGCTCTCAATCTACCCGGTAAGTTTCCCATCAAATTTCCCGGTCAAGGAAAGTTTATTTTAGATGGATCCGATCCGGATTCAGAATGGAAAAAATATATCCCCTTTGAGCATAGACTCGAAAGATATAATCATCCTCAAGGATTTTTGAGTTCGGCTAATCAATTCCCCGTAGATCGCACTACCTATCCTTATTATGTTTATTCACATCGATTTGAAAATTATAGGAATAGAAGGGTTAATGAGCGACTAATAACCATGAAAAATATTGAGCCTGAAGACTTAATGAGTTTACAAAATGATAACTTCAATTACATCGCTTCTGAGATTTTACCCTATCTGTTGTCCCAATTAGATACGCTATCACTCAATGAGGATCAAAATAAATTCTTTTATGAATTACAAAACTGGGATTATTTTAATCATCCTAATTTAAAGGCGCCTACCAATTTTGAACTATGGTCAGATATCTTGTCGGATCAATTGTGGGATGAATTTGATACGATGTCATTTGCTGTCAATAAACCTGATATACACACCACCTCTCAATTAATTATTTCAGATAGTCTTGTTGGATTTTCGGATCGCCTGAGTACGCCTGAAAAAGAAACCACTCCAGATTTAATTAATTATGCTTTTTATACCGCTGTAGATTCTCTTAATCAATGGTTAAGTATTAATGGCAAGAATCACTCTTGGAATGAGTTTAAGGAAACTGAGATCAATCATCTGATCAGTAGCTTCACCTCATTTAATTCAAAAAATATTTCTATTGGGGGCAACCACAATATTGTAAATGCTGTAAGTAAGCATCATGGCCCCTCTTGGCGTATGGTCGTTGAAATGGATCCACAAGGTATCAATGCTTACGGGGTTTATCCAGGTAGCCAAACGGGCAATCCAGGCAATCCGATGTATGGACATATGATCACAGCCTGGGCTGAAGGGAAATACTATAATTTGAAATTTGGTCAAAATAAAATGTTGGCAGGAGATATTCTTTATGAAATTCAATTAACACCCTAAGAATGAAATTTATCATCAAAATTTTCCTAATAGGTATTTTATCCTATCTACTCCCTTTTTATTTTTCATGGTGGAGCATAGCCGTGGGAGCTGGACTGATTAGCTTATTGATTCGAGGAAGTAATTTTAATAGTTTCAATGGCGGAGTCATCGCGGGTGGCCTCGTATGGTTTTATCTCTCCTTTACCATAGATAATTCTACCAACTCCATTCTATCAGAAAAAATTGCACTACTAATGAATTTGACGGACTCTATTTGGTTGATTTATGCCAGTACGCTTATTGGAGCCCTAGTCACTGGATTAGGTTCATTAACTGGCAGTTTATTAGGATCTATTCTTTCTCCAAAGAAAATGTCAAGAAACGAGTACGTCTCTTAATCTTAAACTGATCACTATAAATATTCCGGCTGAATTAGCTGTTTTTTTAATTAAGTTAATTCATTTCACAAAGGATGTATCATTTAACTTAATTCTAAATCAATCCTGATCATCAGTTAAGTTTAAGAGTAATATTAAATGGAATACCTAAAAAATGATGTATCACCAATAACTGGTTTATTTTTTAATAAATTCCGCTATTATAGATTTCATATAGTAATTATTTAACTACATTTGCTCCCGCTTAAAACAAGTTTAAGCGTGCGATATTCGGGGTGTAGCACAGTCCGGTAGTGTACCTGGTTTGGGACCAGGGGGTCGTAGGTTCGAATCCTGCCACCCCGACTAAAAGGTTTAATAAACCATTGATAATGAGGAACTTACGAGTTCCTCATTTCTTTTAGTCCCCATATTAGTCCCCAATTTCATTTTTTTATTTAATTTTGAGTCAATGAAAACTTCATTGAAACTCAATAAAAGACAATCTAATTCAGATGGATTACACCCTCTTTATGTTAGAATTAGAGGGAAGAGTTCAAAGGGAAAGGATAGTGAAGTTTCCATCTATTCAGGAATAGATTTATCTCCTAAACAATTTAGTGGTGGAGGTATATCCAACAAAACCCCTAACTATACAGACAAGAATAGAAGGTTGAACTCCATTTTAGATGATGTAGAAAGGATTATTTCTCAGACTATTGAAGATGGATTAGAACCTAACCCCCAATATGTCAAAAAACAATTTTAAGATTTACAAAGACAGAAACAAGAGATAACACCTGATTACACAAGTTTTTGGAAAGGGTTTGAGGAATACTTTGAAACAAAAAAACATCGTTCAGGAGGTTATGTTAAAACAATCATCACTCTAAGGAATAGATTAGAGGATTTTCAAAATCACAGAGGGACTAAAATCACCTATGATTATGTAGTTAATAAAACTATTCTGTTCCAAAACGAATTTCAAAATTATCTATGGAGTCTTGAACCACCCAGAACCAATGGTTACATTAATAAAACATTTGAAAATCTAAGAGGATTTCTTCATTTCTCAAAGGAGTTGGGTTACATAGAAAAGAAACCTAAGTTTCAAAAATTAGATACAATTGATAGAGAGGAAAAAATCTACCTGTATAAGGATGAGGTATTCAAATTATACAACTCTACAAAATGGGATTTTAAGAAGGGGAAATCCTTCAGTAAGGAAAATATATACATCATAGAAGAAACTCTCTTAGGAACGAGAAAAAACGAATTTGGAGGGGTTCTAAGGGTTACTAATTGGGAATTAATAAAGGATGTTTTTCTTTTTATGTGTTCTATTGGATGTAGACACTCAGATATACCATTTTTTAGGGTAAAAGATTTTCAATTTGAAAAGGATAAGGAGTTCTTTACTTGGACTCAACAAAAAACAGATAGTCCTGTGAGTGTTCCTGTAAATTTTATTAGTGGAAATATCTTCAAAAAGTATAGTGGAGGTAAAAAATTAGACCAAACTCTCTTTCCTAAATTATCAAATCAGAAATTCAATAAAGGGTTAAAATTATTACTTGAGGATTTAGGATTTGTATACCGTCAGCAAAAAGTGAACTAATAAGGGTTAAATTATAAGAGAGTG
>Ga0206124_10001461_pt1 | contig 18586 bp, 7 predicted proteins | sample Helgoland_Spring_3_FD_148671 | JGI IMG/M metagenome (GOLD analysis project Ga0206124, IMG submission 148671) | Pelagic subsurface seawater microbial communities from Kabeltonne, Helgoland, North Sea - Helgoland_Spring_Bloom_20160321_2 | ecosystem: Environmental > Aquatic > Marine > Epipelagic ... | reverse complement strand
AGGGAAATCAAAGATGAAATCAAAGATGAATTAGAAATCGGACGAAACGAGGCGGGATTTCTCATCGGAGAACGAGGCGCGACGAAACGAAAAGTGCAGAAAGTCTCGCAAACGAAAATCGAAATCGCAGATTCCGAGATAAATCCAGAAACGTCCATCGTGACTATTCGAGGAACAGAAACGAACCGAGCGAAAGCGCGGAGATACGTCGCGTGGGTTTTGAGACAACCGGAAGGGAAGATTTTTTGCGATTTAGGCGACGACGTGGTGAGAGAAAACGTCTCCGTGGTGGACGTTCCAGCGGAGGCGATGGCGTTTGTAGTTGGCGCGAAAGGGAAGACGCTGAGGAGCGTGGAGGAAGAATACGGGACCTTGATGTTTTTCGGGCACACGGAAAAAGACCAACCGGACAGCTCGGAGAAGTTGATCATTTGCGGCGATCGCGAAAACAGGCGCGGCGCGGAGTTGAAAGTGATGAGTTCGGTGGAAACGAAGGTTCAGGGGTACTTTGTCGATTACGAGAAGAACGACCCCGAGTTGAAACAACCGCTGATGCAACCTGGAGACGGTTTGAAAGATGGATTCGCGTACGACCAGTTTCCGTTCACCGAGGAGGAGTTTTCCTACGCTTTGGGTAAGTTTGGCCGAGTGAGAAGAAAGTTAGCGAAAGCGTCCGGGTGCGTGATGGAATACGTCGGACGAGTCGCGATAATGAGCGGGAACAAAGAACAAAGAGCGAGTTGTTGGGATTACACCAACTGGTTGATGAAACAAAGACGAAACAACGGCACGTGTTCGGTCGATCCGAACGCGCGGAACGATTGCGAAATTTGCGACGTTCCTGGATCGATCGATTTGCCTCGGTTACAAGGAAACTGTCATAAAGTCGAAGAAGCTACCGGGACGTTTATTTTCACCACCGATTTCGAAAAACCAGTCGCGGAAGGTCAAGACAAAACGTTGCTCATTTGCTCTCACGACTCCGCCAGCAGACGCAAGGCCCGAAGAATGGTGGAAGATTTAATCGACGGCAGACGAGACGTGTTCCAAGACAACAACCGAGGAGGCCCGAGAGGAAGAGGAGGAGGAGGAGGAAACAGAGGAAGAGGAGGACAACAACAACAACAACGCGGGATGAGAAACGACGGCGGCGGCGCCGCGGAAGCCTGCCGAAACTTCCAAATGGGTCGGTGTACTCGAGGCAACCAGTGCAAATACTCCCACGACATGTCCATGGCGCCGATGCAAATGGGCGGCGGGAGCGGCGCAAACCGAGGCGGGAGAGGCTACGATGACAACCACCCCCGAAACAACAACAACATGAACAACAACGGCGGCGGAAGAGGAGGAGGATCTCAAATCATAAACCGACTCAGTCGAGGCGGCAACTCCGGTGGTGGTGGTAATGGCAACAGAGGCCGTCCGTATTAAACAACCTTTTATCATCGTAAGAAAGAGAGAGAGAGAGAGAAAGAGAGAGAGACATAACATGTGTATCTAAGAAAGAATCTTAGTGTATTAGCGCTTATTAGTAGATGTAAGACTCCTACGTTTTATCCGCATTGATCAACCACACGAAAAGATATATATTACGAATAATGTCGCTGCGCGGGGACAACCCCTCTCGCTACAGTCGATACCACTTGAAGAGAGACCACGCCGGTGTTTCTCTCGCGTCGTCGTCGAAGTCTTCTTCGTTGAAACGCGCGAGTTTACTTTCCGGATTGCTTTTCGTGTTCATCCTTCCGTCGGTGTTGAACATCGAACATCGCGCGCGGAAACACCATCATTACTCGTCTTCTTCTGAGTATTCGAGAGGAGGAGCGAACAGTAATAGTAACAACAATAACGTAAGGTTGAGGTTTAAAACGCGAGAAGAGAACCACAGGGAGAACGATCGATTGCAGCACGAGTGGTGGAGAGACGCGCAAGAAGGGCTCGGGAAAGTTTGGCACAAAGTCTTTGACGAAGAAGAGGACGAATCTTTGACGAATACGGACGTGTACAAGCCGGAGAAGTTTGGACACCAAGTGGCGAAGAAGACGCACGAACGATTGGTTGGGAATACAGACGAGAACGCGAGAAACGATGGAGGAGGAGAGTTCAACTTAGATAAAGCGATAGCGGAAGAGATGAGCAAAGACGACGACGACGACGAGGACCACATGGAGGGGACGACGTGGAAAGGCGGCGTGCCCGTGGTGAAAGGACACAAGACGTGCGAGTATTGTTCGAACAGAGGCGCGTGTTTGACGGAGACGACGTGTCAATGTCCGGCGATTTACGAAGGCGAGAGGTGCGAGAAGTTGAGAGATTTCGTGGACCATCCGAGGGTGATGAAAGGGTTCAAGAAAGGATTTGAAGGCGCGAGTTTGTTGGCGAAAGCGAACACGAAGAATAACATGCCGCTGATGGTGAGGAGGAATCCTGGACAACCCGCGCACCCGGGGACGGAGAAGGCAATGGTCACGGAAATCGGGAAGTTGACGAGACCGAGCAGGGATAAGTTGCCGGAGGAAGATCCGTTAGGATCGGTGGTGTTCGAAACGTGCGCGATTGTCGGGTCTAGCGGTATTTTGTTGAAACACTCGCACGGCGCCGATATCGATTCGCACGACGTGGTCTTTCGATTCAACTCGGCGACGACGAAAGGGTTCGAAAAGAATGTTGGGGCAAAAACGACGCATAGAATTACCAATTCCAGAAATTACGGGTTTCGAGAGTACGATTCCGAGTGCGTCGTGCAACACATGCGCAACGAAATGTCCTTGGTGAAGATGTTCAAGAAACGCGCCAAGTATCCGGGATTGAATTTATACGGCGTGCATCCGCAGTTACACGGGTGGGTGGATAAGTCGTTTTCGTTTTTAGTCACCAGTGGTTTATTTGGAGCATTAATCGCCGCGCACAAGTGTGCTTCGGTGGATTTGTACGGCTTTCAAGTCTCAAGACACCACGGCGTGCAGTACCATTACTACAACGCCGTGGATGAACCGGCGAACGAGGAGAGAGACGGCGACGAGTGGTTAGCGGTAAAATCGTTAGTAGAAAGCGGTGTTTTGCACTTTGCGGATCCGTGTATCATTGAATGTCACGAAAGCGCGCGAGCTTGTTTGAATTGTCAGGAAGAACACGGGGACGACGTGCATTTGAGTCACCACGCGGGAGGCGCCGGCGGAGATTCGTATTCTTCCTCCTCTTCTTCGAATGGTGCGACGACGACAAATAACGCGCACGGGAACCGAGGACGACGAGGTGGTGCGAAGCACGCCGTGAAAAAGAGTCACAGCAGCCACGATTTCCAGAGCGAGTTTAGAAGCGGTAGTAGTGATAGCGATAGCGACAAAACCGAGGACGACGACGACCAAGTTTCGCAATCGTCCTCCTCGGACGAGTTCACGCATTAGATAATGTGTATATATAGAAATCAACCTCTAATAGTAAAAGTAGTAATACACTCCAGCCCCTATGACTGCCAAAACTGTCCCGCCAACTGTCATCGCGAGCTCTTTATATTTCATCCCTACCGCCGCGAGGTATCGCACCGCGCTCAACCCGAGCGCCTTCTTCGCGCCTTTCCCCGCCACTCGAAACAAAACCACCCGCAGAGCCGCGCCTAAAGAATCTAAAAACAAAAACGTTCGCCTCCGACTGCCTCTTTTTGCCATTCCGTACGCGAAGCACGTCAACGCTCCCGGTAAGACGAGTAAAATGGCGACTCCGTATTGGCGCATCAAGCGTTCGCTTTCGCGCACTTTCGCTTTGCTCACTTTCAACCACTTACTCCGTCTGTTCTCTTTGGTGAGATGCGCGACGATATCTTTCCCGTACCATCTCCCGCTGAAGAAGTATAAACAATCCTCGATGACTCTTCGCACCACTCCGATGAGAATGAACGAGTAGAACGGCATGTTGGCCGCCGAGGCGATGGTTAAGTTCACGTCGTTCGCGTTTAAGAGAAGCAACACCGTGGGCATTTGGCCGAGGATTAAGATTAAAACGTCCGCGAGTTTCCCGAGTACGTTCACGCATGAAATCAGGAACACGCACTGAGAAAAGGTTAAGAGAGGTTCTCCTCGTGTTTTGGTTTTCCCGCTAAAAGAGCGCGTGGAGACGACCATTTTGACGATGAATCTCTCGATGTTTTCTCGCTTCGCAACAGTGGAGGAAATCGCGCCATTCTTGGGGCGCAAAAGTAGGGGATTTGCACTCGCAAAGATGATGACGATGCCAGACGAGGAGAAGAACAACGGGGCCGATGATTCTTCCTCAAAAATCGATCTCGAAGTCGTCGTTTTAGCGGATAAGAGAGCGCAACCGTGCACGCACGAAGACGAGCTGAGAGCGTTTGGTTTGCTCTTATCCTCCTTTTCTTCTTCCGATGAAGATGATGATGATTTTGCGGACAACGAAAGAGCGACGAAACGACGGAGAAAAGAAGAAGAAGAAGACAAAGAAACGGAGGAGGACCTAAATGTGGACGACGAGGAGGAGAGAAAGAGGAGCGTAATTCGATCGAAATTCGACGAGTATAACGCGCAGGCGGATGGTTTCGTGGGAAGGTTTTGCGAGGAGAAAGAGGAAGAGCATTTTGAGGGTGAGGGTGTGAAAGAGAGAGTGCACGTGCTAGGGGATGCGTTGGTGGCGAGATGTTTGAGAAGAATGTTCCACGAGGAGAATGGAGACGAAAAAAGCGAATTCATCACGGAAGAGGACGTTTTAGACGCGGATTTTGAGAAGAGCGAGGTTTGGAGCGCGATTGTAGCGCGTAAAAGTCATGGTAGGAGTATCGATGATGGCGATGAAAACGAGTCTCGAGTACGCGTCGTCGTCGCTTCGGCGCTGGAGTCGTTCGAGTCGCGGGCGAAAATCGACCGGTTGTGCAAGAAGTTTAAAGTCGTTTTAGTAGACGTCGGCATCGAAGACGATCGAGGATCGGTTTTTGTGGTAGATTCGACACAAAACACGACGAGTTACGAGTGTTTGCCGAGAGATTTAGATGAGAGTAGTTTAAAGAAGAAAGAGAAGGCGCCGTCGTGCGTGTTGGAGAATTTCCCGTTTCAGTTTTCGCACTGCGTGGAGTGGTCAAGGCACGTATTTGAGAGGGTTTTCGTGAAGGAAGCAAAGGATCATTACGAGGAGGAGTTGAGAAGAGCAGAGGAAGAAGGAGGTGAAAGAGTTTACGATGAAGGTTTCGTGGAGGCTGATTCGGCGAATCGCGCGAATCGATTATTCGTCGAGCTCTTTCAGACGAAAATAGACGCCATTCGCGAGAGTTTTCCGAGAGATAAAGACGACGGGAAGTTTTGGGGCGACGAGAAAGGAAAGAGGTTTCCAGAACCGGTGAGTAACTTTAAGACCGAAATGAAACGAGTGCACACCGAGTTTCTCTTAGCCGCCCAAACTTTGTACAAGTTGAATTATCACAACGATAGGCCGACGTGGGATTATAGTCTACGAAGATTCGAAAGCTTAAACGGTAAAGCGCGATGGGACCATGCGATATTCGTGGAAACGTGCGCGTTACTTCGCGCGAGAACGTATCGTATTGACGTTCCAAAGTATACGTACGAAACGCATCGAGACGTTTTGTTCGATCTGCCTCGGAAAAATCCAGTCGCCGGATTCGTGGCGGCAAAAATCGCTTCGAGAGAAATCAAGAAGATTTTGTTGAATGAAGAAAAAGAGCGTCGCAGTCAAAACTCTTTCTTCAACGTCGTCACGAACGATTTTGTCGCTTCCGAGTGTCCATCGGCGTTTGTAGAAACAACCACGAATCGAAGTCGAAATCTTCCGGATTTGCAATGGACAATCTGGTCTGTTATCGACATCGACTGTTTTCTTCCTGGAAAGAACACGCTCGGAGATTTCTTACAAACCTTCCGCGAACAGGTTGGTTTGGAACCAGCGTCCGTTGGCGTCGGCGCTGCGCTCGTGTACATGGAATTTATGAGTAAAGAGAAACGCGCTATGCGAGAGAAAATGTCCGTGGTGGATGCGATTCGAGATACGTTGAATAGTAGCGCTAGCCTTAGTAAAGAAGCGTTCGAACCAATCAAGAGGAAGAATGGCGAAGAGGAATACGTCGTGTTAACCGTCCAAGCCGTGGACGAGAAGGATGAGGATAAAGATATTCCGGATGTGATTGTTCGCGTTAAATAAATGGAAGAATTAGAAATAATAATAATAGATTTTTAAAAAGACATCAGAGAGAAACACTCTAACACGGCGCGAGCGAAGCAATAAATGATAATAATAACTGTGATGAATACTTACAACTCTAACTCTTGATTGACTTTGCGTTTCCACTTGTCCGAATTCTCGTACGCGTTTGCAAAACTCAGCCCATCGCCGTCGATGCTGCATCCTGGAAAAAGCCAGTATCGCATCTTCGCGCCTAAAACTTCTCTTAAATTTCCGCTCAATCCAAGACTGTACGGATGTTCTATTTTCTTAATCGTGGTGGTCGCGTTGGTTCCAGTTGCTTTATTGCTCCCATCGCCGCCTTCGCTACTAATCGTCGTCGTCGTCCTTTCGCCATTCTCTCCAATTGGGTGCGTCAACGTCAGTTTTGAACGCACGCCTTCGTAGTGTTCAATCGTCGTGCAATTCTTCGACGTTAACCACACGTGCCACGCAAACAACAAACCGATCGCTAACAATAAGGGAAACGAAACCATTAACGCCGTCACTTCACATATTGCGTCCCAATCCCACGCATTACTATCACTATTACTCCCTGTCGTCGTCGCCGCCGCAGCAGCAGCAGCCGTATTACTCGCCGCTAGTTTCTTCTTACCACTACCGCTTTCGCTCGCCACCATGTTCCAGCTCAAAATCATCGCCGAGTGCCCAACCGCCAACACCGCGTAAAATAAAAACAAGAAAAACGCTTTATAATTTTTATGCCCGACGCAATTATTAATCCACACGCAGTGATGATCCATCCTCAGCACGCATTTTTGGCACACTCTGCAGTGATGCGCTCTCGGCGGCTTATAGGCGTTGCACTTTTGGCAAAAACGTTTCAAGCCTTTCCCTTTCCGCTTCACCTCCCAAAAGTTATTCGCATCTTCCATGTCCGGTTGCCAACCGTCCGGGACTTTCCCAGCCTCGCACATCACCGAAGCTACGTATAAACACAGCGCTAACGACGTGGTGACGAACAAAATCGACCGGTGAATGGTCCCGTCCACGCTCGTCTCGAATCTGCCATACAACACGATCGTGCTCGTCGTGTAATAGAGGAATCCAAAGAGAAACAAGACGAAGAACACGGGCAAGGACATCTTCTGCCAAACCCTGCGCATGACGCGACGCGCGCGCTGGCGACGCGTTAAACTACCTTTCGGGGTCGTCACCATCGGCGTCATCGTCTTGGAAAATTGGTCGTCGTCGTTTGATAGATGATAAAAAGAAACGACGACTCTCTGGCGAACACCAACGACGACACAACGACAGACCTTCTTCGCGCTCTCTCCTACTTTCTGATTTTCCCGCACTTGCACCCGCTCCCGCACTTGCACCCGCTCCCGCACGAGCAGTCTCTCCACGGACACCCCCCCGAAGATGAAGTCGTCTGAATCGTCGTCGTCGTCGTCGCCGGCGGCGGCTTGGTCGCAGTTGGAGTAGATTTGTTTCCGAACCCGAAGAAACCCATGTGTTGTTCGTGCGTTTTAATTGAAGATTTTTGGGAAAAAGAGACGTCACTTTTTTAACGCGCAAAAGCGCGCTCTGGTGCGTGTACCGCTGCTTCTCGGCGAAGACGACGACGACGCGTTCGATGACGTTCGTTTCGGGAGGAGGATCTCGTTTTCTTTGTCTCGCGGTGAAAGTGGAAGATACCGGAAGAAGACCTTCTTCTTCTTCTTCTTCTCGTGGTCGCGACAAGAAAACAGCGGTAACAGTTGGGGAGAGAAAAGGCAAACGACGACCGCGGAGTAAAACGACTGCCTCGACGAACAATAACAGTAATAATTCGAACGGCAACAAAAACGCGTCAAAAGATTTAGAACTGCCAGAGCTGTTATTCGGCGCCGCGTCGACGTCGTTCGCGTTGACCGTGGATGCAATCACCTCTGGTCTCGATTTCGTCCAAAAAGTCACCTCGACTGAGAAACCTTCGAGTAAATATCCGCCCGGGCCGGATTTCGATAGCGCTTTCGAGATGGGACAAAATCCGCTGAAGTTTATAGAGAAAGTGAAGAGCAGGTACGGTCCCGTCGCTGGCTTGCGGTTGGCTGGGGAAAACGTGATTTTAGTCTCCAAACCGAGCGTGGCGAAACAGGTTTTAATCGACGACGAGGCGAGCTTTACGAAGAAAGGAACGGCGTTTTTCCCGTCCAGTCGATTGGCCGGAGATGGTTTGTTAGTGACGGATGGGGACGTGTGGAGATCGCAGAGGAGATTATCGAATCCGGCGTTTCGAAAAGCCGCGGTGGAAACGTACGCGAAAGCGATGAATGAGTGCATCGAGGAAACCATTCGCACGCGATGGCGAACAAACGGAGAGAGGGATATTTACGAGGATTTTAACGAGGTGACGTTACAAGTAGTCTGCAGGACGTTATTTGGAGAAGATGCGGTCGGAACGAAAGGGAAGGAAATTGTGGATTCAATTCGAGTCGCGTTCGAGTATTTCGCAAAGAGAAGCAGCGGGATTGAGATGATTTTACCGGAATGGTTTCCTCTACCCTCGAATATCTCGTTCAACGACGCGGTGGATCGGCTCGATAACGCCGTCTACGCAATCATCGATAAACGACTAGCAGAGATGGAGGAGCCGTGTTTCATAGCTTGTGCGACGCAAGAGATGGATTTACTAGACCGATTATTATCGGCGTCGTTGGACGATTTAGTCGAAGACGAGGAAGATCGAGTGTTGAAAGGAGCGATGGCGAGCTCCTCTAACAACGACGACGAAGACGCCGTCACCAATACTAACAGAAAGAAAATGTCCAGGAAACAACTTCGCGACGAAGTGATGACCTTAATCGTTGCCGGTCAAGAAACCTCCGCGATCGTGTTATCGTGGGCGGTGGCGTTTGTCGCCAAAGACGAAAGTTTTGGCGAACGCATCGCGAAAGAAGCGACGGAAGCGCGCATTTTAGCCTCCAAAAGGTTGAAGAAAAGCCCCTTAGAAAAAGAACAAGAAGAATGCACGATCGCGGAAGAAGTCATCGACGACGACGATAACTGCAAAGAACCAGACTCGGAAACAATTATCGCGCAAACCGAGTTGACGTTTGAATCCATCAAAGACTTACCGTTCACCGAGGCGATCATTTTAGAAACCATGCGTCTGAAACCGCCGGCGTACATAGTCGGTCGCTCAAACTCCATCTCGGACGTGCACTTGGACGAGAATAACAAATACGACATCCCGCGAGGCTCTACAATCCTCGTCAGTCCGTACCTCGCTCACCGCGACGGTCAATACTGGAGTAAACCGAACGAGTTCGACCCGAACCGATGGCTCGCCCTCGACCCGGAAACGAACCAACCGTACGCTCGAACCGCTTTACGAGGCATGGGGTACAAAAACACCTACTTCCCGTTCGGCGCGGGCCCGCGCGCGTGCATCGGCGCGCAATTCGCCATGTTAGAAGCGATCATTCTCCTCGCGTGTTCCTGCGAAAAGAGACGGTTTGATTTACCCGACGATATTGATACGAACAACAACAACAACAACAACAACTCACCCGGTACGAAAGGCGGCGGGTTTCCTAAAGACGCCGCTGGAATCACGTTGCGGCCGGAGAGTCCGGTGAGGATGAAAGTTTCCGCCATCCGGAGGAAAAATCTTTAATTACGCGTCGTTGTATTCTACTTCTCGTTCTACATTTTTAGTTTAACACCCTTCTCTTGGGAAAGAAAAAGGGATAACGCACTCGTCATATTTATTCACGTTTTGCCGTAAAAATGACCGACCACGGTTCCGCCACCTGGGAGGGATGGTATTGCGTCTCCGTCGTCTTCCTCATGTTCGTTTTGCTTCTTAAAAACGTCGCCGGTCCGGATGTACTCATGCTCGGCGCGCTCGCTTTAGAGCTCGCCGCCGGCATCGTCCCCATCGAGAGCGGCTTGAAAGGATTCTCCAACAAAGGTTTACTCACCGTGGCGTGTTTATTCGTCGTCGCGAGTGGGATATCAAACACCGGCGCGTTGGATTATTACATGGGGAAGCTGTTAGGGACGCCTAAGTCAGTCGCAGACGCGCAATTGAGGTTGATGATGCCCATTGCCATCGTTTCCGCGTTCTTGAACAACACCCCGGTGGTGGCGATTATGATTCCAATCGTCCAAAAATGGTGCCGAAAGTGTAAGATTTCGCCGGCGCAGCTCTTCATCCCACTCTCGTTTTCATCAATCTTAGGAGGGACGTGCACTTTAATAGGAACGAGCACGAATTTAGTCGTCGACGGGATGAGAAAAGAACGATATCCGGAGGAAAAAGCGATTGGATTGTTCGAGTTGAGTAAATACGGAGTGCCGGTGTTGTTGAGCGGATTGTGTTACATGCTCGTGGCGAGTCCATTTTTATTACCGGGGGGGAAGAAAGAGAATAAAGAAGATTCTGGGAACGGCAACGGAGATATGAACGATTCAGAAGATTTAACGGTTGGTGCGGTGGTACCGAGAGGAAGTCCGGTGGTGGATTCACCCGTGGCTATTTTGAGAGGATTGAACGGTTTGTATTTAGTGAGCGTGCAGAGAGGCGACGTGGTGATGCGCGCGGTGCAACCGGAGTTTCTCTTGGAAGCTGGCGACGTTCTGATTTTTACCGGATTAGTGGATAAAATCGGCGAAGTGTGCGAAGAGCACGGGTTGGTGCCGCTGACGCACGACGTGGAGGAGAAGATGGTTGGAGGCGCGTTTCCGGAAAGCGTATCGATCGGAGGGAGTCAAGGAAATAGTTTAGATCCGAGTCCGAAATGGGCCGGCCCGGGGGATCCGTTTAGTAGTAGCAGTGATGGTGGTAATAAAGGCTTCGCGAAAGGCGGCGGCGCGAAAAAGGACTCGAGCAGAGTGAACACGCCGACGTCGCAGCAAGGAGGCTCGCCTAGGTTCCAAGACGATTCGTCCATCGTCGGTCTAGGGTACGAGCATCGTAAACGCGAAACGGAACTGCAACGAAGAGCGTCCGTGGACGTGCATAATTACGAAAAGTTGTTGCGGAAGTTTACCGACGACGGTAACGAGAACAACAATAACAACAACAGCAATAGCGCGGCGAACGGTGATGACGAACAATCTATGTTGCGAAAACAGTCGCACGAATACATCGATAACCGACAACAATCGCTGGCGGTAAAAAAGCATTTCGTTCTGCGGGCGAGGATAGGGGCGAAATCGACATTAATCGACATGTCCCCTCGAGAAGTGCTGTTTCGAAGGAAATACAAAGCGTCCATCATGGCGGTGCAAAGAGCCGGAAGCACGAGCACGTCCTCGAATGTAGCTGAAAACAGGTTAGGCAAAATTATCTTTCAACACAACGACGTTCTGGTTTTACACGCGGCGGAAGATTCGCCGCTGTTGGAACAAAAGAGAGAACGAGAGGAGGCGAAAGTAGAACGCGAAAAAGTTCAACAAGAAACGAAAAAGAGTCGATTGGCGCAGAGCAATTCTTCGCCGGGTGGTATTTTCCGAAGCGCGTCAAAGGGCGATTTGAGCGGAAGCGATATGAAACCGCCAAGCAGATCGCAGTCGAAGAGTAATTTAGACACGAGCTTCACCAACTTGAGTGACGTGGAGGGATTTGAAAACACGTCGGAGTTTACCTGCGGGGACGACTTGGAAGTTTTATTGGCGGATGCGCAGGATTTGAATTTTAGCGAGTTTGCGATTCCCATGCGCGTGGTCGCCGGAGGCGCTTTAGACGGGAAAACCATTAGAGGCGTTGATTTGGTCAACACACCGGGTCTGTTTCTCACGGCTATGCAAGAAGGTGGGGCGAAAGGTGTCACGAAAACTGTCGATCCTGAAACCGTTTTGCGCGGCGAAGACGTTTTGTGGTTTGCCGGGGACATGAGCGGCATGCAAACGCTTCGACGCATCCCGGGCATGGTGCCGCAAGACGACCAAGTCGCGAAATTGTCCATTCGTAAAACTGTTCTACGACTCGTGCAAGCTGTCGTCTCGCAACACTCGATTTTGGAAGGACAGTCAGTCAGAGACGCGCATTTCCGAACCAGATACGATGCGGTGATCATCGCCGTGCAGCGATCTGGCGGTAGAATTCAAGCGCGTATCGGCGACATCGTTTTACAAGCCGGAGACGTTTTGTTGTTGGACACTTCGACGTCGTTTTTATCGAACCATAAACGCGACGCTGCATTTGCATTAGTTTCTGAGATTGAAGACTCTGCACCGCCGCAGTTTGACAAGTTATTGCCATCTCTGGGTACCGCGGTTGTCATGATTGCCGTCTTTGTCGCCGGCGCGCTCGATTTGTTCGTCGCCGCGTTGTTAGCTTCTGGCGTCATGTTAGCGACTGGATGTTTGACGCAAGAAGCCGCGAGGGCTGCGGTGAAATGGGAAGTCATCGTTACCATTGCAGCCGCTTTTGGTATATCTGCGGCTATGGAACAATCCGGCGTCGCCACTGCCATCGCGCAAAATTTAGTCGCCGCCGGCAACGCTTTGGGCACCGGCAAACCCGGTATTTTAGTCGCCGTATACCTCGCCACGGTTGTTCTGTGTAACATTGTCGGTAACAACGCCGCTGCGGCGTTGATGTATCCCATCGCCGCTGAGTCTGCCGAACAGCAAGGCATCCCAAACGCACAAATGAGTTTTCTATTAATGCTCGCCGCGTCGGCATCGTTCATGTCGCCGTTTGGATACCAGACGAACTTGATGGTGTACGGCCCTGGCGGGTACGTGTTTGCAAACTTTTTAAAGTTTGGCGGTCCGATGCAAATAGTGCAAATGATCGTTTCCGTGGCGGTGGTTTTGTTAGACGACAGATGGTGGATTGGATGGATCGTAGGTTTTGGCAGCGTTTTCGCGGTGTTTGCTTCAAGAAAACTTGTGCCTATGATTATAGAAAAAGTGAAAGGAGGAAGGAACGATGCGTCGAGCGAGGAGGATAAATTAGACAACGCGCTTTAGTACGGTATGTGTTATGAAACGACTTTACTTTATTTTTCAATTACTTCTACGTCCCTCCTAGTACTATATGGTAACTACATTTGAATCTATGAGAGCTAATCTATCGTCTCTCTACCAATTATCCACGTTTGCAATCGTGACTTTTTTCTTCATATCATTGGACGCCACCAACGCGTTGTAAGTCGTATCGTACGCTGATAAAGTGTCGCCGTTTTCTTCCGCGGACGTAATCAGACTCTTCACCGCCGCTGAGTGTAGATTTCTGCGCTCGCTCTCAATTTCGCCTTCCATGTACGCCTCTTCTACCCGTTTCAACAACTTGGCGTTCAAATACGACTGCTTGGAAGGCACTTGCCCGCCGCCGTTGGCGCATCCGCTCGGACACGCCATCATCTCCACGAAATCCCACTTGTTCGGTTCTCTTTTCAAAGCCCTGGTGACGTTTTGGACGTTTCGAAACCCGTACGCTAAGAGAAATTTTAGTTTCACTTCGCCCTCGATTTTCAATTCCACTTCGCGCATGTCCGCGTTCGTCAGCGTCTTATACTCTAAATCTTTGCCTCGCAGATCGACGCCGTAGAGATCCCTCGCCGCTTTGCGAAAGACGTATTCGAGGTACGCGCCGGAGGTTGCCGCAAAGGCTGGTGGCAGAAGTGCATCTTCTTGTTCGTCTTCTTCGACGTCCATCATATCCTCCGTTCTAAACCACGACGCAAACATCGAATCAATCTTCGCGCTCGGCAAACTCCTCACGCCCGCCTCGTCCACGATGTTACACTTCTTCTCCAACAACTCCACAACCTCCGTCGTCGTCAACACGCAATCCGTCTCGTTGACGCCGTCAACATCATCATCTTTTCCTTGTCCAAGTACATCGCCTTCTCTTTTCGTCTTAAATTCCCTTCGACTCGCTTCCAACTTTTTATCAAAGCACGGCATCACCGACACGTGATACGCCTCCTCCTCCTCCTCCTCCTCCTCTGTATCCTCCGAGAAAGCAGCCCTTCTTCCCTTCTTCGCGAAAGTCCCGGCAATCGCCTGCGGACTCTTCGCTTTCGCCAAAAGATTCACATCTCGCAAAGCGTTTTCAGTCTTCTCCGCGTAACACACCCACCCAGGACACGCCGACGCAATCATCGGCAACAACCCCGACGACTTACTCTTCCTCTCCGTAAACTCCTTCGCGTATCTCGCCCGCGACGCCGCTCGCGCCTCGGTACTGCTACACACCGCCCGCGCGTTAAAATGCGTCTTAAAAAACCCGCACATTTTCTCCAACATCTCTTCGTATTTCACGCTATATTTCACCGCCAACGACGCCGTGGATTGCGGAGAGAGTGTTACTACCAATCTTCTTCGTCGTCGTCCTCTTCCTCCTCCTCCATCACGGGTCCCTCCTACTGGTTGGATGTTTCCTTCTGAGGAGAAATTTTGGCCTAAAAATTCCTCCACCGATTGCTGTTCCATCAAGACCGTTTCCGCGCTGGTGACGCACCCAGAGCACGCGAGACAATCGGATAAGGACACTTTTACCATCATCGAATTCCCATCTTTGCTGAAGTCTTCCTTCGCGGGTTCGAATCGTTTTTTGTTTTCCGCTCCTCGTTTTGCGCGGAGAAGGATTTCCCCGCCGTCCCCTTCTCCGGCGTCGTGTAACCCGTCGTTTACGAGGAGTGTATTACCATCGGATGAGAGAGGAATGCCCCACGCCTGAGAAGGCGCGATGTAATCGTTCAAAGACGAGGACGAGAGTTTCACGGCACCGCTGAATCCTCCTCGTTCTCCTTCCTGTGATGTGTGTGACATTCTCAGGTCAAGCTTTACTTTGAGTTGTTTTTGTGATGATGAAAGAGCGATATTTAGTACTTGTACGTAGGGGTGTGGAAGGGGTTTAACGCGAGAACGAATATGTCATGGGTACATCGTGCGGTTTTATGGATACTACAGGTTAATAGTACGAGTCTTTCTTTCTCTCTTTCTTTCTCTATCAGTCTTATTCTTTCTTAGTATTCTTCTTGGTTTCATTTTCTTTCTGTCCGACGACGGCGTATTTGTTCACGAGACTTTTAATCTTCTCTTTGCGTTGACTGGTCATGAAAGCGACGAGCGGGTCGAGTTTCGCGGACGACTCCGATTTCGCGTGGTCGATGACCGTGCGAACGATTTTTTCCTCGTACTTTTTACACTGTTTCTTCGTGAGAATGTTCCGGTCTCGTTTGAGTCTGAGTTGCTCGAAGACGTATTTGGTGACTTGTTTGGTCACGCGTTCTTCGTAAGCTTCTTCGGTGAGCGTGTCGGCGTCGGCGGAATTGGCTTTGCTCTTCTTCGCGTTCAAAAGATCGTCGTCGTCGTCTTCGCCCAAAGCGGCGGCGTCCTCGGCGTCTTCTCTCGCCCGTTTCGCCGCTTTCGCCTTCGCTTTCGCTCTCTTTTTCTCTCGTTTCAAATTCGCGGCGTTTTGAAAATCTTCAAAGGAGGAAATGTTCATGTTCATGACTTGATCTTCGTCGGAATCCGTGTCGTTGTTATGATGATCCATGGCGGTCTGCGCTGCTTCCTTGGCGGCTTGAATCGCACGTTCGGCGTCTAATTTAGCTTGCTCCGCGGCTTGTCGCGCTGCGAGCGCAGCTTGGCCTTCGGGAAGATCCGATGCGGCTTTGACGACCGCTTCGCGCTGGTCGCGAAGTTTTCGTTCGGCGGCTTCTTTCGCCTCTTTGCGTTGCTTTTCGTGCAAGACGAGAAGCTCTTTGTCGGAAAGCGCGTTGGCGATATTCGTGGTTTCTTTCGCAACTTCGCTCGCGATGGTGTTCATGCCGTTGTTTTTAATCGAATTCAAAAGCGTTGTCGTTATGTTGTTGTTTTGCTTTGGCGCTAACACGTTTCCGTACGGCGAGATGGCACCGCCGACGGACATGCGCGTCTTATCGCCACCGAGCGCTAACAAACGCATCCACTCTCGAGTGATCATTTTAGACGTTTGCTTTAATCCCGCGTTTTCGTGTGATTGGAAGTAGTCTTTGATGGTTAATGGCACGCCCGATTTCTTCATCAACTTGAAATGAAACGGAATCGATCGGATGACTTTCAACGCGGTCATCGCGTCTTCCTCGTCGCCATCTCGTCGCGCGCGCTTGGCAAATTTACTCAACCACTCGTTAAACGTCGCTAATCCGTTGTGTTTTCCATACGCCCACTTTTCTTTTTCGGCATTGGTGAGTGATAACACGGCGTGCATCAACGCGCGTTTTCCGGCGCCCGTTTTCAACGCGTAGTGGTTTTCATTTTCAACCATAATTTCTGCCAAAGCGAGTCCAATAGAGTTCGTCTTCGCGGATGAATCTACCGTCATGGAAATTTTATACACCGATTTCGCTTCGTCTCTCCCGGCCAACGCGTCCGCGTCGACGACTTGGTTCCTCGCTCGCTCTTCCGCCTCGCGTTTGCGCTCAATAGCCGCCTTCATCTTTTCAAAGTCTTCACCTTCCAGCTCGCTGTCGTAATCGGAGTCTTCCATTAACGCCGCCTGTCGAGCTTCTTCCTCCGCTTTCTTTCGCATCTCTTCGAGATCGAAGACTTCGTCGAAGATTTTACCTTCCTCGCCGGAGAGTTTACGCAAAACTTGTCTCGCCGCTCGCCATCCGGTGAGCATGGCACCGCCAACTGTATCTGGATGTTCTTTACACGTGTGTTCGCCGGCAAAGAATAAGCGTCCTTTCAATTCTGGACGACCTAATTCGTCGTAATCCGCGGCGCCTCGAGAGCTTTTCTTCACGTACGAGTACGAGCCTCGCGCAAATGGATCTTTACCCCACGCGGTTGCTTTAGCCGTTTTCACTTTGATTTTCGATTGGTCGCCGTTGAAGTGCACTTTCGCCAACTGTTCCACGGCTAAATTCACGAGTTCTTGTTGCGACTCTTCCGTGACGTTGTTCTCGGTATCTTCCGCGTTCGAGCCTGCGACTAACGCGATCAACATGTTTTCGCCACAAACTGGTTTCAAGTTCCAGAACATGAAACATCGCGCGCGGTTGTTCATTTTCGACTCGTCGTCGCTGTCTACGGCGACACCGAAATAATCGCGATCGTCCGACCAAAACTGATCTTCGAACTCGATGACCAGCTTGTTCAAATTTCCAAAACCTAATCTATGGACGGCATTTCGTTTCGCGGTGGATAATTCAGGAACGAACTCGACGTCGTCGTTTTTTAGACACCCCAGAGGTACCGTGCACACCACCGCGGAGCCTTCGTAGATGGTACCATCGGCGCACTCCACGTTGACGCCATCGAATGGGTTTTTCGTGCTCGTGACGGTCACCTTCTTGACGATCGCGTTGAGTTTAATTGCACTTATTTTTTCAATTTCTCTCGCCAACGCGTCGGTGATTTGGCCGTAGCCGTTTCGCACCATGCAATGCGGCCCGCCAAACCCGCCGTACATTTCGTCTTGGTTCCAGTGCGGTAGCGACACGTCCCCGAGTTTCGCAGAACATCCGTATTCTAAATTCGCCCAGTGCCAATCGAGCAATCGTTTATCGTCTTTGGAAAACTGCTTGATTTTCTCCAACTTTTGTTGTTTCTTCTCGTCGTTCATGTCGTCGTCGTCGTCGTCGTTTTTGTTGTTGTTGTCGTTGTCATCGTCTTCTCCTCTTTCTTCTTGTTCCTGTTGTTTCTTTCTCAGTGTATCTTCTAAATACTCGCGCTCGAAATGGACTTTGGTCAGGTCTTCAATTATTTCGCCCAACCCGAGATCCGCGGTGGCGTCTTCGCCTCGCGCCTCCACCGTCTCTCTCGCTTCGTCCATCAACAAGTCTCTCAACTTTTCAATTCTCGCGTCTTTTTCGCCGGCGACTAAACTCCCGTCTTTGCCGTCGTATAAAGGACACCCTGGACGTAACTCGACGAGTTTCAAATCGATTTGCGAGCTGACCTCGGCGGAAGGATCCGCGCGAATACCTAACCACGGCATACCCGTTCTCGCTTTCGGGTTCGGTTCCGTACCGGTCACGATGGAGGCGCCAAAATCCACCGGCGCGGAAAACGTCTCTCTTTCTGTCCACACTCGCCCACCGACGCGATCTCTCGCCTCTAAAACAATCACCGGGACGTTTCTCGATTTCAACTGGTTCGCGCACGCTAAACCGGACGGTCCGGCGCCGATGATTATAACCGGTTTCGACGTATCCACATCTCTCTCCCGTATGTTTGGATGTATTTTCCCCTCTTCGACTGCCGGCGGTGACCTCCACTTGAAAGTAATCTCATCCCCGCCGTCGTCTACTTCGTCGTCGTCGTCTTTCTTCTCCTTCGATTTCCCTTCTTCCTCGAACAACCCGTCAAACGCCTCCGCGCCTTCCGTTAAATACTTCGTCACCACCTCCTTAATCAACCCTTTCTTCTCGCTCAAATCCGTATTCAAACACTCCTCCGACCCAAGTTTCTTCCGAATCATCTTCTCCGTCATCACGTTTCC
>Ga0206124_10001454_pt1 | contig 18682 bp, 15 predicted proteins | sample Helgoland_Spring_3_FD_148671 | JGI IMG/M metagenome (GOLD analysis project Ga0206124, IMG submission 148671) | Pelagic subsurface seawater microbial communities from Kabeltonne, Helgoland, North Sea - Helgoland_Spring_Bloom_20160321_2 | ecosystem: Environmental > Aquatic > Marine > Epipelagic ... | reverse complement strand
ACAGAAATACATGGTTGTTTTCTGCTACGATGCCAGAAGAAATTCAAAGAATTATAAAAACCTACATGGATGCTAATGCACCTCGTGTAGAGATAAATAGAAATGCCACGGTAAATGCCAATATTAGCCATCAATTCATAAAAACTACCATCAAAGATAAAGCAAATACGATCATTCGTTTTTTAGAATCAAGACAGAATTCTCGTGGAATTATTTTTTGTAGAACAAAGGCAGGAACTCAAAACTTAAATAAGCTTCTTCAAGAAGAAGGTTTTTCTATTGGAGCTCTTGAAGGAGATATGCAACAAAAAGAACGTGACAAAGTGATGCGAGCTTTTAAAAATGAAAGTTTACAGTACTTAATATCTACAGATGTGTCTGCTAGAGGAATAGATGTAAGAGATTTAGCATTTGTAATTCATCACCAATTACCAGATCAATTAGATTATTATACTCACAGAAGCGGACGAACGGCGAGAGCAGGTAAAAAAGGAATTTCTATAGCGTTAATTCTTTCAAATGAACTTCAACGTATTCATGAAGTAGAAAAAGATTTAAACATTAAATTTACAGAAACTAACTTCTAGTTAAGATAACCATCTATTCTTATTAGCTTTTTTGGAATACCAAATTAAATAAGCTCCAACAGCAATAATCATTAAGGGCATTAGCAGGCCTAATGGTCCATAATTATCTGTTTTTTCATCTAGTAGCAGACCATAGGACATTTGTGTAACAATTCCTATAAATGAAAGTATAAAGAAAGTGGAGGCTATCTTTTTCTTTAACAATAAAAAGACAGCACCTAGTGTTCCGGAAAATACAGCAATTGCAAATGCTGCTGTTACCCATACTGGAACATCTTGATAGATAAGTTGCTGATCTTTGGGAAGAGATGCTAACACCTCATCTGACATGAGTGCCTGACCTAAAAAATTAAATACCCCCATTAGATTCCAAACAAGCGCCATACTACTTATAATATAAAATAGACTACTTGGTTTTCTCAAATAACTAGTCATGATGTTAAAATTTTAATAAATTCTTCTCTAAAATTAGACAAAAAATAATAAATGAGTTTGCAACATCTTAAAAATGGTATTTTTGTGGTCCTAAATAGTTAACTATACTGCTATGACTTTTAAACCTAAACACACAACATTATTTATTCTCTTTCTAGTTGTTTCAACCCTTTCATTGGCTCAAGTAACAACAAGTATTAGAGGAAATGTTGTTGATGAAAAAGGAGCACCTATATTTGCTGCTTCTATATATTTAAACAATAACCAAGGAACCTTTTCTGAAGAAGATGGAACTTTTCAAATTTCAAATGTTGTTCCAGGATCTTATAATTTATCTGCTAGTTTTGTTGGTTATGATTCACAAACAAAATTTAATATTATCATTAAGTCTAAAGGAAATAGATCGTTTAATTTTATTTTAATTGAATCTTCTGAATCTTTAGAGGAGGTAGTAGTTTCTAATAAAAACAAAATTAGTAGACCTAAAGAAACTCCTTTATCTACTCAATCGTTGTCGGCTGTAGAAATAGCAACTTATCCAGGAGGGAATAATGATGTTGTTCAAGTAGCCCAGTCATTACCTGGAGTTTCACCTTCTGTAGGAGGTTTTCGAAATGATTTAATTATACGTGGTGGTGCACCAAATGAGACGGTTTATTATTTAGATGGAGTAGAGGTGCCAAACATCAATCATTTTGCAACGCAAGGAAGTGCAGGTGGGCCAGTTGGCTTATTAAATGTGGCTTTTATTAATGATGTTACCTTATCTACATCCGCTTTTGGATCACAATATGATAATCCTTTATCTGGTGTTCTTCAATTTAAACAACGCGACGGAAACAAAGAGCGGTTTAATACAAACATCCGTGTGAGTGCAACAGATGCAGCTTTTACTTTTGAAGGCCCTTTATTTAAAAGCACAAAAGAAGAAAGTAATACAAGTTTTTTGCTATCTATCAGAAGAAGTTATTTACAAGCGTTATTTAAACTAATAGGGTTGCCTATAAGACCAGATTATTGGGATTATCAATATAAACTATCACATCAAATAGATGAGTATAATAATTTGTATTTCATAGGCTTAGGTTCTTTAGATGATTTTAGTGTTGAAGCTCCTGAAGACTATGATGAAGAAGCACAAGCAGTCCTAGAACAGGCCCCATTTATAAAACAAAAAACAAACTCAATAGGAGTTACTTGGAGAAAAAGATTTAAAGATGGTACAGGGTACATGGAAACCACTTTAAGTAACAATCGGTTAGAAAATATATTCACAAACTACTTAGATCCAGAAAATGAAACTGGAATTATATTTAGAAATGATGCTGTAGAATCTGAAACTAAACTTAGATATCAGATCACCAAATTTATAAATGATTGGAAAATTACAGGAGGGTTCAATCTTCAACATTCTTTTTACACTAACAATACCATAAACAACCCTGATGCTATATTTTACACAACTGAGATAGATTTTATGAAATATGGAGTTTTTGCAAATGCAACTCGTTCATTTTTTAATGACAAATTAGATGTTTCTATGGGTTTTAGAATGGATGATGATAGTTTTACTACTGCTAGTGATTTGTCTTCAAATTTTTCTCCAAGACTTTCTTTGTCCTATGAATTCCTAGAAGATTGGCGAATTAGTGCCACAGCAGGACGATATTTTAAAATAACACCGTACACAATTTTAGGATTTAGAGATGAAAACGGAATTCTTACAAACGAAGAAAGTGATTACACACAAAGTGATCATTATGTCATAGGAATACAGCATTATTTAAATCCAGCAGCAAATATCTCTTTAGAAGGTTTCTACAAACAGTATTCAGACTATCCAGTTTCAGTGTTAGATCAAGTATCTTTAGCTAACAAAGGAGCAGATTTTGAAGTATTAGGAAATGAAGATGTTGAAACCATTGGAAAAGGGAGAAGCTATGGTTTAGAATTTCAATACCAACAAAAACTTCTGAATAATTTTTATAGTATTTTCTCTTACACATATTTTTTTAGTGAATTTACTGGATTTGATACCGCCACATATACACCATCTGTTTGGGACAGTAGGCATTTGATTTCTTTTGTAGGTGGATATAAATTAAAAAAAAATTGGGAAATTAGTTCTAGATATCGTTTTGCAGGTCAAACACCTTATGTACCAACAAACCTAGAGGCTACATTGATTTCTTATCCAGAAATAATTTTAGATTATACTCGCTTAGGTGAGGAAAAATTAGAAACGTTTAGTCAGTTAGACATCCGAGTAGATAAAAAGTGGAATTACAGTCAATTAAGTTTAAATATCTTTATTGAAGTTCAAAATATTTTAGGACAAAGCATTCCAAGACCCAATGAATATGGCCTTTCTAGGGATATGGATGGTAATTTAAACAATCCTCTTAGTTTGTCATTAATAAACCAAGATACTAGTACATCTATCCCTAGTATTGGTATTGTTGTTGATTTTTAATATAACAATATGAAGAGTGCTTTTATTTGATGATTTTTTTCTGAAACACCAAAGAATTCCTGTTTGAAATTCCTTTAAGAACATAAACTCCTTTTGCTAAATAATCTAATTGTAAGTCTACAGACCCTAGATGATTAATTCTAGTAGTAGAAGATAAAAGTGCACCTGTAAGTGAATATAATTCTAATGTAATTTCTTCTAAGTAATTTGTTTCAATATGAAGAGTATTCAATACTGGATTTGGGTATATTTCAACACTATTTTTATTGATTAAAATGTTATGATCATCAAGTGTTGCTGTGAAGTATTGCTGAGCTAGATCAAATGATTCTTCACCTATCTTTTCACCTATAATTCTTCCTTCTATATCATCTATAGGTGGATGTATTCCTCCCCAAATTCTAGACAAACTTGTTTGATCTGAAGCATCTTGGTAGGTAGCCCATTGAAGAGTGAAAGATTCTGAAGGGCCTTCTTCAAAAACTAAAAATTCATTTTCTGTTATATCAAATGTACCCATTCCGCCAGGAAAAAATTGATTTCCAGTAATTTTTGTTAATGATGTTGCTGCTGCTCTCGAAAAAGTAGAATGACCAGATAGGTATCCTGCAAATGGTGGTGTTACAAAAGTAGGTCTTTGATAAGGCCACCAGTGTGTGCCTAAAATCCAATCTACACCAGCTACATCTGTATCTGGATTATCTATAAAATCTGGGCCTTTCCAAGATTTAACCTTTATCTTACCAACATTAATGTTATTATCTCCCGCCAATTCATCTCCGGTAGCAATCACCTCAATTAATCCTGGGATTAAGGGCAATCCGTGAGAATCAAAACTTGGTAATGTATTATCTGTACTTTGACCATTTGATGCCATATAACGAATAGCTGATATGGGTCTTACATAATCGTAATATCCTTTAATCCCCCAAATATTTACTGCAGAATCATGCATGGCACCACCTAGAACTAAGTATGATTTTACATCCCATTCTAAATTACTTAAAACACTTCCCTGTCCACCAAATTTTTTCACTGTTTCTGGGTGGTCGCTCACATAATTTAGTATCGTAAACCAATGCCCAGGAGGTGTTTCAGAGTCTGGCCCGTCTGCCCAAAACTCTGCTAAAACTCTAGCATAGTCAGATTTTTTTACCATTTGTGGAGTATAGGCCATTCCTGTAATAGGATTAATTTCATGTCCAGAACCAATAGATCCTCCGACTGAAAAATTATAGAAGTTCTGATATTCTTCAAATGAAGACGGATAAGAAGTTATTGATGTATTTCCTAGGGATGCAGGAGAAATATCTAATAGAGTGTTGTCAGCTGGATCTAAATGTGCAGACCATGCTATCACCAAAGCAAAATTCCATTTATAAGGATCTTCAATTCCATTTGACGATGAATTCTGAATGAATTCAGGAGGTCCTGGATTGTTGTATACATAACTATCAAAACCATCATTTAAGATTGTTAAATCCTCTGTTTTTAAAGAAAAAGGAGTTACTTGTCCCCATTCAGGAGAAAGAAAATCTGGAGTTTCTAATGGATAAACGTTTCCACTTTGATCTATATAAACATCAAAAGCTAAGGGTTGCCATTTATTAGGGTTAATAGTAGAATTTTCCTCATATAAATCTAATACTAATGGATCATTGGATGTTATATAATATTGATTTTCATAGTTATTCTGTTCATTAGAGCCATCTTGTAAACCAAAATTTATCATTTCTTGGCCTAGGTAATTACCTAATGCAGCATAGGAGTTTGAACTATAGTCTAAAGAAGTTATAGTAGGATCATATCCGTAAGATTCAAATAAGTCTGTAAAACCGTCTAAAGTACTTGCTGCATTGGGAGAATTAGTAAATCTATGAACAAGTAAACGATACATTGCATAACTGATTATTTCATGAATTGCTTCATTTGGATTCTCAGGTGTTGAAATACCATTAAAATTGGTTGTATACCCGCCAAAAGATTTTCCTAAAAATACAGTTTCAGCTTGGTCATCAAAAATAGCCCAAGCATCATACATTATTAAAGCACTGTGAAATAAATTTCTGGCATGAACTGTTGGCCTGGCGTAATCATTCCTAATGGCTTCTAGAAGTTCTTCATTCCAATCCCTAGCTACAGAATTTTGAGCTTCTAAGGAAACTGAATAAGATAAAAAAAGAAATAATAAAATTGAAAAAGGTTTCAATGAAAAAAATTTACATGTAAATGTAAAATAATATATAGAATATCATCTCTATTATTTAAAAAACATAAGCTTTTTTGTAAGATTTTATTAATAAATGTTATTAGGTATTAAAGTGTAAGTACCTTTGCAAAAAATATATTTTATGTCAAAACAATTTTCTGATTTGGGAATTAATAAGGAGCTCCAAGCTCGATTAAAAGATATTGACATTGTTGAACCAACAGAGGTTCAAAAGAAAGTAATTCCATTTATTCTTCAAAGAAAGAAAGATTTAGTTGCGTTGGCTAAAACAGGAACAGGTAAAACCGCAGCTTTTGGTTTACCATTACTGCAACTAATTAATCCTAAAAAAGATACTATTCAAGGAATAATATTAGCACCTACAAGAGAGCTTGGGCAACAGATTCTTGCTAATTTAAATTTATATGCATTATACAATCCAGAAATATCAGTTATTGGTCTTTTTGGAGGAACAACTATTAAATCTCAATTAGAAGTATTAAAAAGAACTGTTCATATAATAGTAGCAACACCTGGGAGATTATTAGATTTAATAGATCGTAAATCTATAGATGTTAGTACTACCTCATATTTGGTTTTAGATGAAGCTGATGAAATGGTAGGTGCATTACACGATGAAGTAGAAAACATATTTAAAGAAGTTCCTAAAACTTCTAGAACTTTAATGTTTACAGCAACCATGCCTGGAACAATTAAACAATTGGTGCAAAATTATCTTTCAAAAAATGTAACAACTATAGAAGCTGATATGTCTACTGTTGGTCATCAAGGAATAACACATCAGTATTCTGTTGTAGAACCCATAGAAAAACTAGATATTTTACTTCATTTTTTATACGCAAGGGAAGGTCAACAAGGAATAATTTTTTGTAAAACAAAAGCAGCTGTAAATAAGTTGGGTAAAAATTTAGCTAAAAATAAATTTTCTTCTGGCACCATACATGGAAGCTTAACTCAAGGAATTAGAGATCGAGTTATGGGTCAGTTTAGAGAAGGTCATATTAAAGTTTTAATTGCTACAGATATAGCTGCTAGGGGAATAGATGTTAAAAATGTTTCTTATGTGGTTAATTATCATTTACCAAATACCTATGAAACCTATGTACATCGAAGTGGAAGAACAGCGAGAGCAGGAGCAAAGGGGCTTTCGTTAATTATATTGCAAAAAGAAGAAGTAAAAGATATTGCAGATTTTGAAAATGAATTAGGAATTAAATTTAAAGAAGTAAAAAAAGCTGATTCTGGAAGTATTGAAGAAAATAATACTTTATTATGGGCTAGGAAAATTTTTAAAACCAAACCAAACCGAACAGTTACTGACGATTTTAAATCTAAAATAAAAACGATTTTTCATCATTTAACTAAAGAAGAATTGATTGAAAAAGTATTAGCTAACCATTTAAATTATTTAGCACAAACAAATAAAGGTAATCAGAACAAATAAATATTTTTTTTTAATTAAAGTAAATAGATATCTTTGATATATAATTAAAACACATTTTAAGTAACTAATGGCAAAATCTCAACAAACTTTTAATAAAAGTGAAAAAGAAAAAAAACGTTTAAAGAAACGTGAAGATAAGCGCAAGAAGATGGAAGCTCGTAGAGCGGAAATTAAAGAGAACGGAAGTAAAGGGATAGAATTTGCCTATGTAGATCACAATGGACAACTCACTGATACTCCGCCAGACCCATCTTTAAAGGTGAAAGTTAAAGCCAAGAATATAGAAATTAGTGTACCTAAAATGTCAGATGCTGATAAGGTTGATCCTGTTAGAAATGGTAAAGTTTCATTTTTTGATTCTTCTAAAGGATTTGGATTTATTATAGATACAGAAAACCAAGAGAAATATTTTACACATGTTAGTGGAATTATAGACCAAATCTCTGAAAATGATAAAGTTACTTTTGAACTAGAAAAAGGCATGAAAGGAATGAATGCAGTTAAAGTTACCTTAAAAAAATAACTTGATTTAAAAATATATGAAGGCTGTAAATAATTTATTTACAGCTTTTTTTTTGTATTTTTTTTAATAACTTACACTAAAATAAACCCTAAAGATGAAAAAAAATTACCTGCTTGTATTCTTACTCGTTAGTTTAATAAGTTGTACAAATGAATACTCCAAAAACAATTCAGAAACAAAACTATATTTAAATGGTGATATTCTCACCATGCGGGGCAATTCTCCTGAATATGTAGATGCTCTTATTGTTAAAGATAAGATTATACAATTTGTAGGCTCTAAAGAAGAAGCCATGAAAATTGTTGGAAATAATTTTAAAAGTATTGACTTAAAAGGGAATACACTTCTTCCTGGTTTCATAGATGGTCATGCACATTTTGCCTCTTTTTCTGCTCAAGCCATAGGAGCACAAATATTACCTCCTCCAGATGCCGAAGCTAAAGATATTTCATCACTTATTGAAATTTTAAAAAAATGGAATACTCCAGAAAATAGAGCTTTAACAGGTTGGATTTTTGGTATGGGATTTGACGATTCTGTTTTAGAAGAGAAAAGATTTCCAACGAAGCATGATTTAGATCAAGTATCTACAGAGTTTCCAATAATGATTGTTCATATTTCGGGTCATTTTGCTGTAGTTAACTCGAAAGCACTAGAATTATTAAAGATTAACTCAACTACTAAAAATCCTGAGGGAGGAATTATTAGAAGAGAAAATGGAACTGAACCTAATGGTGTTTTAGAGGAGTTGGCCGCGATACCTTATATGTTAAAAGTTTTAAATCCTACATCAAAAAAAGCAGCAGATCAATTTTTTGAAGCGGGTCAAGAAATGGCATTGTCTTATGGTTATACAACTGCTCAAGAAGGGAGAGCTATGGAAAATCACGAATTATTGGTAGCCGCTTCCCAATCTGGTAAACTAAAGTTAGATGTGGTAAGTTATGTAGATTATTTGTTTGTAGATAAATTCATGAATTCTAAATGGAATTCATCCAACTATCATAATCATTATAGAATTGGGGGAGTAAAATTAACTTTAGATGGTTCACCTCAGGGAAGAACTGCTTGGAGAACACTTCCTTATTTAATCCCCCCTGATGGTGCTAAAAAAGGATATCTTGGATATCCTGCAATACCTAAGGATAGTTCAGTAATGGCAATTTATGAAAAAGCCTTCAAGAATAATTGGCAAATTCATACTCATGCTAATGGAGATGCTGCCATGGATCAAATGATAAGAACAATGAAACCAGTGGTAGCTAAATATGGAAATGATGACAGAAGAAATGTACTTATCCATGGGCAATACATTAGGGAAGATCAATTAGATTCATTTAAAGATTTAGATGTTATCGCCTCCTTATTTCCATTACATACATTTTATTGGGGAGATTGGCACAAACAGATTATCGGCGATAGTCTGGGCAATACAATAAGTCCAACAAGAACAGCATTAAACAAAGGGTTAAAAATTACAATTCATACGGATGCTCCTGTAGCTTTGCCTAATTTGATGCGTATGGTAGGTATCTCAGTAGACAGAAAATCTCGTTCTGGACAAGTTATTGGTGAAAAAGAAAGATTAACTACATATGAGGCACTTCTAGCCATTACAAGCTGGTCTGCATATCAACACTTTGAAGAACATCAAAAAGGAACTTTAGAGGTTGGAAAGTTGGCAGATATGATAATTTTAGAGAAAAACCCCTTGAAAGTATCTGCTAAAGAAATTAAGAAAATTAAGGTTTTAGAAACCATTAAAGATGGAGTAGTGGTGTACAAAAAACAATAATGAAAACAGACTATTTAATAATACAACTTGTTTTTTTTCATCGCTCTTCGGTAATTTAATGCCACTGAGTCAAATTTCAAATGAAGTTCTTCAGATAAATCAAAAGGAACTTGAATAGGTCTTTGGGATTCAACAATACGCTTATCTTGATCAAAGATTACCTTTTCAAATTCTTGTAAAATAGTATCTGGTTCATTAAAATTATAATTTCGTCCGATGATGCAAAATCCTCTACAAGAATTATTTGAAATAGGCTGTGAGGTAAAAAAATATATCATTCCTTTCTTACCGCCCCAACCTAAACGAAGTACTATAGTGTAGGGAAGGTGTAATTGATAAATGCTTTTTCTTTCTGGCTTAACTATATTTTCATTGGCAAAAATTGGAAAATCATTACTATTCTTTGCTTCTGGTCTTGTTATTGTGTAGTGCAGAACATTTCCTTTTACGGTTACTTTGCAATCAGGAACTTCAGGTCGATTTGGATCTCCTAATAGTCCTGGATGAACCCATGGAAAATGACCAAAGTCTGTGAAATTTTCTACTTGTCTTGAACTATCACAGCTCCAATTAAAAGGACCAGTATTCACTAATTTCCAGTTGTCATTTTCAAATTCAGGAACTTCAGGTAATTCAAACTCAGGATCTTTGAGGGCTACCCAAATTATTCCAAACTTTTCTTGACAGTGATATCTTGTTGTTTTTGCTTTTGAAGGTATTTCAATTTCTTTTGCTTGTGGTATTAAAACACACGCCCCCTTATTGTTATATTGCCATGCGTGATATGGGCATACTAGGCAATCATTCTCAATCCAACCTAATGATAAGGCAGTTCCTCTGTGAATACATAAATCTCGCATAGCATACGGGGTGCCATCTGAGGTTCTCCATATCACAACAGGCTCATCTAATAAAATAGCTCCAAAAGGTTTATCTGACTTAATTTCGTGGCTATATCCAACGGGATGCCAGCTTGCATATAATTTTAAAGGAAAAGATTCTGATGTTGAATTCATATGTAAATATAATTATTACCAATCAACTTTTAATAATTATAACAATAATGTCTATTTTATCAAATTAAAAATGAATGTGAATTTTATTTTTTTCATATATTGTAAGTCAAAATATTTAAAAGATGAGAAAACTAACTATGCTACTTTCAATGCTTATTTGCTTTTTTTTAGCTGACTTCAGTGCATTAGCTCAAAAATCAAATACTAATTTATATGGAGGATTAAAATTTAGAAATATTGGTCCAGCAATGACATCAGGAAGAATTGCTGACATAGCTATTCACCCAGACAATGAAAATGTTTGGTATGTAGCAGTTGGATCTGGAGGTGTTTGGAAAACTAAAAATTCAGGGACCACTTGGAAAGCAATTTTTGAGAATCAAAAAGTATATTCTACTGGTTGCATAACAATAGATCCAAATAACCCAAGTACTATTTGGTTGGGTACTGGAGAAAATGTAGGTGGTCGACATGCCGGATTTGGTGATGGTATTTATGTTAGTCATAATGACGGTAAATCATGGAAGAACATGGGACTAGAAAATTCTGAGCATTTATCAAAAATTATAGTTCACCCTGAGGACTCAGATATTATTTGGGTCGCTTCACAAGGACCTTTATGGAGTAAAGGAGGAGATAGAGGAGTATATAAGTCAATTGATGGAGGTAAAACTTGGAAACGAACTCTTGGAGATTCTGAATGGGTTGGAGCTACAGATTTACTTATAGATCCAACAAATCCAACTGTTTTGTATGCAGCAACATGGCAAAGACACAGAACTGTTGCTGGGTATCTTGGTGGAGGGCCAGGATCTGGTTTACATAAAAGTACTGATGGAGGTGAAACTTGGAAAGCATTAAAAAATGGAATTCCAAATTCCAATTTAGGTAAAATTGGGTTGGCCATGTCTCCTTTTAATTCAAAGGTTATTTATGCAGCTATAGAGTTAGATAGAACTAAAGGAGGTTTTTACATGTCTTCAAATGGAGGGCAAACATGGGTAAAACAATCTGATGCAGTAGCAGGAGGAACAGGGCCTCATTATTATCAAGAAATTATAGCTTCTCCACACCATGAGGGCACTATATATTTTATGAACAATAGTGCTTTAGAATCAAAAGATCACGGAAAGACATTTAAAAGAATGAGCCGTTCTAACCAACACAGCGACAGTCATGCACTTGTTTTTAAAAAATCGGATCCAAATTATCTCTTAATAGGAACAGATGGAGGTTTGTATGAAAGTTTTGATGGAACTGAAAGTTGGAAGTATGTTCGCAATTTACCGATTACTCAATATTTTAAAATAGCAGTAGATGACGCAAAACCTTTTTATAATGTTTATGGAGGAACACAAGATAATGGTTCTCACGGAGGACCATCCAGAACCATTAGTTCAGATGGAATAGCCAGTGCTGATTGGTGGAAAACCCTTGGTGCTGATGGTGCGCAAACAGCAACAGAACCTGGAAATCCAGATATTTCTTATGGAGAATTTCAACAAGGAGCTTTGTGGAGAATAGATAATAAAACTAGAGAAACGGTATTCATTCAGCCTCAAGCCAGAGAAGGAGACACCTACGAGAGATTTAATTGGGATGCACCAATTTTAGTGAGCTCTCACAATCCTAAACGTTTGTATTTTGCATCTCAAAGGGTTTGGAAGTCTGAAAATAGAGGTGATGGATGGGAACCCATATCATCTGATTTAACATTAAATCAAGAAAGAATGAGTTTTCCTTATTATGGTAAAACTCAAAGTTGGGATAACGCATGGGATGTGGGAGCAATGTCTAACTATAATACCATTACATCCTTAGCTGAGTCTCCTAAACAAGAAGGATTATTGTATGCAGGAACAGATGATGGACTAATACAGGTAACAGAGAATGAGGGAGTTACTTGGAAAAAAGTAGTTTTAAATTCAGTAAAAGGGCTTCCAAATACTCCTTTTGTAAATGATGTACGTGCAGATCTTTTTGATGCCAATGTTGTGTATGCGGCATTAGATAATCATAAATATGGTGACTATAGCCCTTATATAATTAAAAGTTCAGATAAAGGTAAATCTTGGAAAATAATAAACGGAGATTTACCAAATAAACTCTTAATTTGGAGACTGGTTCAAGATCATGTTAATAAAAATTTATTATTTGCGGCTACTGAGTTTGGAGTTTATTTTACAACTAATAGTGGAAAAAATTGGATTAAATTAAAAGGAGGGATGCCAACAATTCCAATTAGAGATATTAAAATCCAAAGAAGTGAAAACGATTTGGTTGCGGGTTCTTTTGGAAGAGGAATATTTATTTTAGATGATATTTCCCCTTTACGTACTTTCAATAAAAATATGATGTCTGCAGAAGCTACTATATTCCCAGTAAAAAATGCACATTGGTATAGACAATCTAGTAGAGTTGGAAGTCAAGGTGATGCAGAATGGATTGCTAAAAACCCTCCATTTGGAGCAAATTTCACTTATTTTATGCCAAATAAAATTAAATCTAAAAAAGAGGTAAGAAGAGCAAAAGAGAAAAAAGGAAATGCTCAATTTCCTGGATGGGATGCTCTTGAAGAAGAGAGTAGAGAGGATGGCCCATCAATTATGCTCATTGTTAAAGACAAAAATGGTAATGTAGTTAACACTATTAAAGGAACTAATAGAAAAGGATTTAATAGAGTTAATTGGAGATTAAATTACCCTAGTAAAAGAGGTGAGCGTCTTCAATCATCAACCAGAAGAGGCTTTAATAGAGGAGGGGGTATTATGGTAACTCCAGGCACTTATTCTGTAACTCTTGAAAAAAGAGTAAATGGTGTTCATACAACTTTACAAGAGCCTGTTAATTTTGAGGTAGTACCATTATTTGAAGGAACATTACCTAGAAAATCTAATGAGGTGATTAATAACTTTAGAGATGATGTAACTGCATTTCAACAAGATTTAACTTCTGCTAATATTTCTTTATCTAGAAGTCTAAAAACTACAAATGCGATGTTAAGAGCATTAAACAAAGCCTCTAGACCTACTAATGAGTTATTTAAAAAATTAAATTCTACAAAAAAATTATTATTAACAATTGATAAAGAACTTAACGGAGATAGTGTAAAAGATGAAATAGGTGAGCGATCTAATCCATCTGCTAGTGATGGAGGCTCATTAGGATGGACTGCTTTTGGAAACACCTATGGTCCTACAGATGAGCATATGAGGTTACTCAGTAGAGTAAAAAGCCAACTTAAAAAAGTTAAGAATAAATTATATCCTCTAGTAAACTCAACGTTGCCATCACTTAGAAATGAACTTATAAAAACAGGAGCTCCTTGGATTGAAGGGCAGGGATTAATTAAAGATTAAATACAAGGTCTAAGAGGTTCTTTATGAAATCTCTTAGACCAAAAAAATATTGTTTATAAACATAATTAAAAGAAAAAAACTCATGGAAATTCAAGAGTATATAATAATTTTTTTAAAAATAATTATTGGAGTAAGCATCATAAATGTTTGGTTAATTCAACCAAATAAACCCTCTAGATGGAGAGGGGGAGACGCTAAAACTATTATTGAGGAATTTAATGTTTATGGATTGTCAAAAACATTTTATAAAGTTGTTTTTGTGGTTAAAGTAGGATTAGCAATTTTACTTTTGACATCTATAAAATATGATTTTCTAACTTTGTACAGTAGTTTGGGTTTAGCAGCACTTTTGTTAGGATCTATAGCAATGCATATAAAAGTTAAAGATGCATTGTTTAAATCATTTCCTGCATTCTTATTTATGGCAATGAATTTAATTATTGCGTATTTATCTATTTAAAAATAGGTTAGTAAAGTTTTTATAGCAATAAAGAGGTTTAAAATTGCAAAACCAAAAGAAGGGAAGGATTGTGTAAAACTGTCTTTAATTTTCAATCTCACAATAAAACCTCCTAACATAAGTAAGAACAATCCCGTTGATGCTAAAAACAAGATGATGGTATTGTAATATAATCCTACTAATAAACCAAATGCACCACATAACTGAAGAAACCCAGTAAGTTTTCTGAAACCAGGTAAATTATAGCGTTCAAACTCTGACTTTATAAACTCAGAAAAAAAACAATTGAGTCCAAAATAAATGAAAGCAATCCCAGAAAACCATATAAATACGCTAAGTAAATCCAATTTATTTCTTAGGTTGATTCATTGTCATTTCATGATCGTACTGACAGCATCCAGGCAAATTATTGTATGCATCTAGATCACCTGATACTTTTTCTGTATCATATCCAGATAATGCAATTGCTTCATGAATAGACATAATGTTAGTTTTATTATCGAGTAAAGAAATTTTTATTTTCTTTTGATCAACATCCCAGTTAGCTTTTGCTACACCTTCAACACTATTTGCCGCTTCTTCAATAGTACTTTTGCACATTCCGCAATTTCCTCTGACACCAAATGATATTTCTAATTCAGCTACTTCTTTAGACATTTCTGTTGGAGTAGTGGTGGTGTCTTTTTTTATTTCTTTGTTACAACTAATAAAACTGATAGCTACTGTAAATAATAGACATAAAAAATAATTTTTCATAAAGTATAAGTATTTTAATTGATTAAAATTTTTATCAATGTAAAAGTAACAAATTACAGCGTATTTATTCTATGTGAATTAATGCAACCTACTTATAGAGTATTTCATATTTTCTCCGACCTGAACTTTTTATAAAACAACATTTATGTATCAATAAGAATTTAAAGAGTATATTTACGCCGACAAAAAATACACGGTATATTCCACATTACAGTTCTTCTCTATTTTTATGTCTAAATTACCAAAAGAACATCAATTTATAGATCTCTCAGACTACGGAAGACCTGTTGCAAAATTCATTGCGAACTCGTTAAAGAGCAGCTCTTTTACACCTATTCATGTAACCATTGCCTTTATCATATCAGGTTTTATTGCTATTTATTGCATTATTATAGGGTATTATTGGTTAGCAGCATTTTTTTTAATTTTTAAATCTATTCTAGATGCAGCAGACGGAGAGCTCGCTCGTGTAAAACAAAAACCTTCATATACAGGTAGATATTTAGATTCAGTAGCAGATATTATACTAAACGCTTTGTTTTTAAGTGCTATTTGGTATATAACAAGTAGTTCTATTTGGATATGCATTCTTGCGTTCTTTGGATTGCAGTTGCAAGGCACACTTTACAATTATTACTATGTAATTTTAAGAAATAGATTTAATGGAGACACTACCAGTAGAGTATTTGAAGATAAAACACCCATAGCGTTAGAGGGAGAAAAACAACAACACGTCACCCTTCTTTTTAGATTATATAAATTATTATATGGTGTGTTTGATCAGGTGATTTATACACTCGATAGCAATGCTGATGAAGGTTTAATTTTACCAAATTGGTTGATGACTTGTATTTCAACCTTTGGTTTGGGGTTTCAACTTCTTATTATTTCAACTTTATTAGTCATTGGATTAAAATCAGTCATTATCCCTTTTTTTATTTTTTACACTCTTATGATTTTTATTTTTATTGGAATCAGAAAGATATTTTATTAATGACCCAAGTTCCAATTATTCTTATGTAGACGAATGCTTCTGAGATATTTTACATAACGTCAAATTATAGATACATTTTCTAATAATATTAAATTTATGAGAATCTTTTATTTGAAAATTTCTGTACAATAGTTTGTAATTTTCATTTTAAACGAGAAGCTCTATTTTACATAGTATCATTATAGCTACTTAGAATATACATATTAATCGCCAGATCGCCGTCATTCTTAAATATTGCTTCATCCACTGGATAAACCAATATCATAAAATGTTCTATAATTTATATTATGTTAAATAGGTTTTTTTAATCATTCTCTCTTCAATAATTATATAAAAAAAACAAAAAAAAATTAAACAGATAATAACTAGATGTAAAAAGGCTACTTTTGCGCAAATTAAATAATAAATAATTTTTTGACCACTACTAAAAAAGGAACCTCACAAATTGAATTTATCTTATTAATGGCATGTTTAATGTCTATTGTGGCATTGTCTATAGATACCATACTACCAGCTTTAAACCCAATTGGCCTTTCTGTTGGTACAGTTAACCAGAACGAAAATCAGTTATTAATTACTATGATTTTTTTAGGGCTAGGATTAGGACAACTAATCTTTGGTCCTATTTCAGATAGTTTTGGAAGAAAACCTGTTGTTTACATTGGATTTACAGTATTTATGTTGGCTAGTTTTTTATGTATTGCCGCACCCAACATAGAAATTATGGTAATTGGACGTATTCTTCAAGGAATTGGTCTCTCTGCTTCTAGATCTATCAGTATTGCTATGATTAGAGATCGTTTTGAGGGAGATTACATGGCTAAAATAATGTCTTTTGTAGTCACTATTTTTATTTTAGTGCCTATTATTGCTCCTACATTAGGTAAATTTTTGTTAGATAATTATGGTTGGGAATCAATCTTTTACAGTCAGTTATTATTTGGTATTGTTGTGTTGTGTTGGTTTTGGAAAAGACAACCAGAAACATTACCTCCGGCCTACAAGAAAAAGTTTTCTATGGCTATTTTTATCAATGGCTCTAAAGAATTTATAAAATATAGATCAGCCGTTATTTTTACATTAATCTCTGGATTAGCTACCGGATCTTTTATGGTTTTCCTTAGTACTTCTCAGCATATTTTTGAAGTTCAGTATGGTTTAGTAGACCAATTTCCCTATATATTTGGTGCCTTAGCTTTTTCTGTTGGTGTGGCTACTTTTACAAATGGAACGTTGGTTGTTAGGTTTGGAATGAAAAAATTAGTAACTATTTTTTCAATAGTATTTTCTCTGACTTCACTATTGTACATTAGTATCTTTTACGGTGAAACCAACCCAAGTATTAGCATATTAATACTTTTTCTGGCGTTGCAGTTTTTTTCTGTTGGATTTCTCTTTGGTAATGTTAGATCATTAGCAATGCAACCTTTAGGACATATTGCAGGAATTGGAGCAGCTATTAACGGTTTTATATCTACCATTATGGCGGTCCCTATAGCTACGTTTATTGGTAGTTTTGTTGAAACCACTGCCCTACCATTATTTATTGGTTTTGCAGCTTGCGGTTTAGGTTCTTTACTACTGCTATTGTTTGTTAAAAAACCTATTTATTAATGTCTCTGGAAATTATTTATCAAGATAGTTACTGTTTATTGGTCACCAAACCCAACAACGTATTGGTTCATCATGCGCATCATTCAAGAAATAAAATAGATGAAAAATCATTACTGCAATTAATTGAGGATCAATTAGGTATCAAGTACTACCCTATCCACAGATTAGATAGAAAAACATCTGGAATTATTTTATTAGCTTCAAAAAGATCATATGTTGCTTCTTTTCAGTCTTTATTTACCAATAACCAGATTCAGAAAATATATTTCGGAGTTGTTCGAGGTTTTGCTCAAGAATTTAAAATTATAGATTCTCCAGTAAAAGGAAGAGATGCCAATGTGTATAAAGAAGCAGAAACTCATATTAAACTCTTAGATAAAATTACACTAGATATACCAGTAAAGCCTTATGATACTTCTCGATATAGTTTGGTTGAACTGCAACCTAAAACTGGTAGAATGCATCAATTGCGCATTCACATGAATAAAGTTTCTACTCCGTTAATTAACGATGCTAAATATGGTGATAAAAACCACGACATCATGTATGGAGAGCAATTTGGTTGGAAAAACCTTTTTTTACATGCAGGGTCATTAGAATTTACACACCCATTTACAGAAGAGAAATTAATACTAAAATCGTCCTTTTCTGAAGATTGGATTCAATTATTTGAAAAATTTTCTTGGAAAAACCCACTCATATAATAAACTTATTGCTCTAAAGATTGACTCTCAAAAGCAATAAGTTCATGTTCATGAAATTCTGATGTAACTTCTATTGGGTTACAACATACTTCACAATCTTCTATATAAGTTTGTTTATGTATGCTACTATCTAAAAGCATTGAGATTTCCTCCCAACAATGAGGGCATTGAAAAAAGTGTTCCAAAACCTAATCTTCTATAACTTTTAAAACTAACTTTCCTTTTTTATCACCATTAAATAAACGTGCAAAAGTTTCCTGAAAGTTTTCTATACCATTATAAACATCCTCTT